>Ga0207694_10001012_pt1 | contig 24520 bp, 27 predicted proteins | sample KBSC34metaG_FD_184353 | JGI IMG/M metagenome (GOLD analysis project Ga0207694, IMG submission 184353) | Corn rhizosphere microbial communities from Kellogg Biological Station, Michigan, USA - KBS C3-4 metaG (SPAdes) (version 2) | ecosystem: Host-associated > Plants > Roots > Rhizosphere > Soil... | reverse complement strand
CGGAGCTGTAATATCCCGAGAACAGAGAAACGCCGTTGAGACGAAAGCCCCCGCGTTCATCATTTCGGAAGTTCATCTGGTCGAACAGTTCCTGACCCCAGCAGGTAGGGGTCAGTACGACCGTCAAGACGGCGATATATCTGGGCACGAAGCGCATCTGTACGACCCTGTTTAGTCTGCTGCGGGCTGGGACGCCGGGATTTCATCCCGCAGGTTGCAGCTCTTCATCTTGTACATCAGCAACCGATAGCTTATTCTCAAAGCCTCTGCCGTCCGGCGTCGGTTCCAGCGGTGTTGTTCCAGAGCTTCCAAAATAATCTCGGATTCAACTTGCCTGGTGGCCTGACGGACTCTCTCGCGAAGAGATATTCCCGAGGGCGAAGGGACTTGTACCGCGGCCCGGAGGCCTTTCTCGCTGCTGGACAGGCTAGGCATCTCGCCTCCTTTCAAAGCTGAGCAAGCGATTTGCTTGCGGTGATCGCTTTCGCAATTCTCCGGCCACCTCTAAAACGATTGCGGTGTGAGGGATAGGGTGGCGGAAGGAACGTTTCTTTGCACAAAGTGCGAAAGTTTGGCGCTCCTTCCGCTTGAGTTAATAGAGATCTCTTGACCCTGGGTACCAGTTCAGGTATGGTTCGACACGTGCAATTCGTTCAGGACCTGCCTAATGGAAACCGGTGCAACCTTCCCAAGGAGTGCTGACCGCGGATTCAACGCCAACGCTGATGCCATACATTGGTTGACCGTGGCCGCCGTAACGGGCCTGGTTGGAGTCCTATACGCTGCTGTCGTTATTGATTTGGCTTCCGAATGGTGGACCGACTCATCTGCTTCCTATGGAATGCTCATCCCGCCGACAGCTGTATATATCGCTTACCTGCGACGGCAAACCACTCTTGCCCTTCCGGCCCAACGGGACTTGCGGGGTTTGTGGTTAGTTTCACTGGCTTGCGTCGTTTTTCTTTTGGGGAAGCTAGCAGCCGAGTTCTTCCTGACCCGGATTTCTCTAGTTTTATTGCTAGCGGGGCTCACGTGGACGTATTGGGGGCTCGCTCGTCTAAGGACTCTCGCCTTCCCATTCATATTGCTTGGGACCATGGTTCCCTTGCCCGCAATTGTCTATAACACTGCAGCCGCGCCCCTGCAGTTATTTGCATCGACCGTTGCAACTGATCTGGCGCAAATGCTGGGGGTTTCGATCTATCAAGATGGCAACGTTATCCAGTTGGCGAATACCTCGCTAGGGGTGGAGGAAGCCTGCAGCGGTCTACACTCTTTGTCTGCCTTGGTGGTCGCATCCCTGTTGCTCGGCTTCCTGGAGAGTGCTACTGTCTTGGGACGCCTTCTGCTGTTCGCGCTTTCGGTCCCTTTGGCGATCGCCGTTAACGTCGTAAGAGTCACCGGCACCGCGCTCCTCGCGGACCACAAGCCGGAATGGGCTATGGGCTTTTACCACTCTTTTTCCGGATGGCTCGTTTTCGTGCTTGGATTTGGAACTCTTTGGTTGATTGGGAAACTGCTGTTCAGAGTCACTCGGGCAAACTCATGAATATCCGTTTTCGGTCAAGGATTCCGTGGCATGTGATCGGTACGCTTCTGTTGCTGACTGCGACCTTGGCTGCCTCAATGCTGACTTCGAATCGCAAGGCCGAGAGTCTTGCGCAGCCTCTAGACAACATCTCCCGGCAGATCGCCGGTTTCACTGGCACTGACAATCCCGAACTTGGTGCCCACGTGTTGGGGGAACTCAAGCCTACCAGCTATCTATCTAGAACCTATCGCAAGCCTGGCCTGCAGGCCGATTTGTTTATCGCTTACTACGCCCAGCAACGCGCGGGAGAGAGCATGCACTCTCCAAAACACTGCTTGCCAGGTGCTGGTTGGGAAATCTGGGATTACGGGAGTCTGGACGTCAAAGCGAATGGGCGGAACTACACCATCAACAACTACGCCATCTCAAACTCCGGACAGCGAATGAGAGTCCTCTACTGGTATCAATCCAAAGGGCGGATTATCGCTAGTGAATACACAGGAAAACTTCTACTAGCCCGAGATGCCCTATTTCAGAACAGCACGGCGGCGTCAATTGTACGAATCATCGTGCCTGACGAGCCAGCAGCACTTGAATCTGCTCGTGCCTTCGCCTCGGAACTTCTCATCCAAGTACGGCGCTCCTTCGGTGATTAATGCTCGACTTCGTCTTATGCGAGTCCAAGTTTGCTAGCCCAACGCGCAACGGTTGATTTCTTTTCGGACCTGATGCCGTAACGTTCAAGGGTCCTGAACTCGATTGGTCTGACGCGTGGCGGAGCTATAGGTATCACTGGTGCTGCGGGAACAGACAAAGGTGGGGTCGGGAGCGATTTTTCGTCTACTAGGCGCAAGTCTCTGACAGCATAGTGAATATGCTCCACGCTCACACAAGAGGATGTGTCAGCGAAAGCTTCAGGAGCGCGTTGTCACAGATTGAGTTGATGACCCGGGGAATGCCTCTAGACCACTTCGCCAGGCTGGCTATGGCATCGGAGGAGAACGGGGAAGGGTTCTTGCCCCCGGCCACGCTCCAACGATGGGCGACATAATGTCCTACTTCGTTGACCCCCAGGGGCTGAAGCGATAGCCGTACGCTGAGACGCTGTTTGAACTGCCAAAGGTCCGGCCTGTTCAACAGATCATCCAGCTCGCTTTGCCCGATCAGGACTACTTGAATGAGCTTCTCCTGGGCGCATTCAAAATTCCCCAGGAGCCTGATTTCTTCCAGCAACTCAGCAGTGAGCTTATGGGCTTCGTCGATAACCAGTACATTGACTTTCCCCTCTTGTTGCCCTCGCACGAGAAACTTTTGGAGCATCCAAAGCCGTTGAGCTTTGCTGGTTGGGATATCGCAGATCCCGAAGTCGAGCATCACCATCTCAAGAAACTCGTCTCGGGTAAGACTGGGGTTTAGGATTACACTCGATTGGACCTGGGAGGCGGAAAGTTTCGTCAACACCCAACCCAGCATCGTGGTTTTACCCGATCCAGCTGTGCCGCTCAGGGCAACAAACCCTTTCCGATCAAGGATTGAGTAGGTCAATCCTGTCAGGGCTTCGCGATGTTGCTCTGTCATAAACAGAAAAGCAGGATCCGGTGTTATGTTGAACGGTTTCGTATTCAGGCCGAAGTATGCAGTGTACATTTAGATCCCAAGCCAGGGTTATGTGAGACAGAGTGCTCGCCTGAACATCTTTTGCGGGAAACTTCGAGCGCTCGTCGGCAAAGCGGCGCGGCTCATTTGACTTAGTGGGGCACAACCAGCGTATCGCCCGGCAGCAAGGGGATGTTAAGTTCAATGTGCTCCCCCTTCAACAGTCCATCGTAGTCAAACGGGAGCTTACGCTGCGTACCGTTTTCGTTTCGAAGGATATAGATCTTGCTCCGTTTCGCATACTCAGTGAGTCCGCCGGCCTCACTGATCGCCTGCATTACGCTCATCTGATACGTAAACGGGATGGGGCCTTCTTTCTTGACCGCCCCCACAGCATAGATTCTCTGACTATGAGTTCCGGTGACAATCACCGTCACATCCGGTTCCTGAATGACCTTGACGAGTCGCTCTGTAACCAACTTCTCGACATCATTCGGGGTTAGTCCAGCCACCTGAACGTCCTTAAGTAGCGGCAAAGAAATCTTGCCATCGGGTCTGACCACAACACCGCGCATTGAGGCCTCGGGTTCTCTCCAGACCGAAAGGTCAAGGACATCGCCGGCGCCGATTTTATAGTCATACGGCACACCTGAGCTCGCGGTCGGGTGGGTCTTGGCGTTTTGTTCCGCATCTGGTGGGTTGGATTCAATTTGAGCAGATGTCGTCGCGTGAGTCGCGCTCGGCTTCGAGCCAAAGGCGGCAGGCTGAGTGGCAGTCCCATACACTTCGGCAATTGCATCTGTGACAGCCGCGGAAGGCCATCCTGCTAGTATGGCTTTCTGTTGCGCTTGAACATCCATCAGGCCCGCCTTCTTAGCGTCGCGCACATACTTCACTAGGTCCTTCGGCGGGGTTTTCCCCTCGGCAAGCGCGAGAGTTGTGTGGATAGCGGAAACACCAATCAAGAACAGCAAGAGCGATCTAAACCAGTTTATTCCCATAGTTCTCCGACGATCCACATTGGTAATGAGCACGTAGGACACCAACCCAAAAAGCCAAGAAGGTTCTGGTTTTGTCTAGAACCATGTTCTTCCTAACGCTTTGGACGGAGATACACACATTCGGAAATACTTCTAAAAGTTGGCAATCTGCAGGCATGCGAATCAGGTCAATCGTTGATCCCTAGCTTTTTCATCTTGTAGAGAAGCGCCTTATAGTCGATCTTCAGTAAATTCGCGGCATGTCGCCGGTTCCACCGGGTGGTCTTTAGCGCCGACAGAATGACGCTCGCTTCCGCGTTCTTTTTGAATTGGTCGACGCGTTCCAGCATATGCGGGGATGCCGACACGTTGGGATTCTGGTCAAAACCCTCAATCGGATCCTGTGAGTTAACGGGTTGGTCAGGATTCGCGATCTGAGGTCTCAGGTCGCCTGATGGAGCTGGCCCCCACGCCGAAGCTGCGGCCGCCAAAGCCATCCCGTTAGAAGTAGAAGTCGCCAAGGGCATCGATCCTGCGTCGACTGAGATCTTTCGGCGAGTCCGTTGGAGTTCCTCGCAAACCATATCCGAGTCCCGAAAAACTAGCAACTTCCTCATTATGTTCTCAAGCTCCCGAATGTTCCCGGGCCAATCGTGCCCGAGGAGTGCCTGCCTTAGGGCCGGACTAATCTCAGGAACGCGCATGCCTCCGTTGCAATGTTTTCGAAGGAGGTGCCGGGCTAGTGGCAGGATCTCGTCCTTTCGCTGCCGAAGAGAGGGAATCTCGACATTGACCACGTTCAGACGGTAATATAGGTCCTCTCGGAACCGACCATCCACAATGGCTTCTTCAAGATCGCAGTGGGTCGCGGCCATTACGCGAACATCGACGCGGGTAGGTTCCTTCGCGCCAAGCCGGAGGAATTCGTGATCTTGAAGCACCTGCAGTAGCTTCGCTTGGAGCTTTACGTCCATGTCCCCAATTTCGTCGAGGAAGATTGTGCCCCCATGGGCCTGTTTGAACCTGCCTTCGCTCGCCTTGAAGGCCCCCGTGAATGCTCCGCGTTCATATCCAAATAGTTCGCTCTCGACTAGTTCTGAAGGTAGGGCAGCGCAATTCACCTTTAGGAACGGCTTTTCTCTACGCGGGGAACGGGCGTGTAGCTGACGCGCTAGGATTTCTTTTCCCACCCCAGTTTCGCCTCTCAAGAGAACTGGCACATCGGACTCACCAATATGTCCAAGAAGTAGCTCAATTCTTTGGGCCCAATCAGAAACAAAAGCTTGGTCGCCGCGAGATTCGACCAAGGGTTCCGGAAGAGAGGTGTTCGCCTTTGAACTCAGAACTCCTTCGATCACCCTGCTGAGTTCGTCAAAGCTGACCGGCTTTTGCAGGAAATCGTGTGCCCCATTCTTCATCGCCTCGATCACATGGGCAGTTGAGCAGGAACCCGATAACATGACAACAGGTAACCGCGGATTGGTTTGGCGCACTTCGCGAAGGGTATCTAATCCGTCCTTGCGCGGCATGATGATATCGAGCAGCACAAGATGGATGTCGGAATCCGGCCGCGCCAGGAAGTTGATCGCATCGTCGCCATCTTCTGCAAAGTCTGTGGAGTAGCCTTGCCGTTTCAGGGCGATTCCAAGGTAATCACGAACCTCTGATTCATCTTCCACAACTAGGATCTTGGTAGTCATCGTCTTATCTTGTTTTGTTATGAAGTTGTTGCGGTCATCGAAGCAGGCGCGGCGCCAGCTAAGGATTGCCCCAGGATGACCTCTTGTTGCAGAGGCAGGACGAATGAGATCGTAGTCCCTTGTCTATCCGACTCGGCCCAAATCGCCCCGTTGTGTGCGTTGATCAGCATCTTACAAATCGCGAGACCAAGCCCACCGCCCGAACGGTCGCGCGCTCCAGCATAGGAGGTAAACTCTTCAAAAACCGAATCCAGATGTTCTGCTAAGATACCCATCCCGGTGTCGCGCAGTTCGACTTTGTACACCTGGATGACTCCGTGCTCGGATAATTCGTTGTTATGACGGTTCCAGTTTGTTAAGCGACCTTTCACCTCTATGGACCCGCCTCGCGGCGTGAACTTGCAGGCGTTTTCGAGAAGGTTGACAAGGACCTGTTCAATGCCTGCCGGATCCAGGTGCAGACGGATATCTGGCGGATCTAAATCCACAGTCACGTCAATGCCCTTATCCTGAGCGAGTGGCACAATTTGATGGAGCGCGTTCTGGATGCAATTGTCGATGTTCGTTCGGATCAAATTGGGCTTCCGTTCCGTATTGTGATGGACGCTAAGTTCGAACATTGCTCTCGACATCTTGGACAGACGACCGATGCTATGCTGCATGCGCTGGAGGAGGTCGATTTGATCCGGGGCGAGAGGCCCGACACTCTGGCGAATGAGCATATCGCAATACCCTTGCAGAGCGGTAAGAGGCGTTCTGAAGTCGTGGAGAGCCCGCGCTAAAAAGTTGGTTCGATCCTGGTCGCATTCCTGGAGACGAATGTTGGCTTCCAGCAAGGCTTGCAAGAGCTGATCCCGGTCGGCTCGCACAGTGGTTGCATCGCCATTCTTCTGTCCAGTCGGGTTTAACCATCGATTCAGTGCACTCGCCAGGAACGCTTGGAGTATAGGACGTGTTACCGGCTTGAGAAGCAATCCCAGGGCACCCATCGGAAGAAGCTTTTGTACATCGGAGAGCGACTTGCGAGAAACAACGAAGAGGTCACCTGAACCGCCTGCCAAGTCATGCGGTTCCTCAGGCAGAGGACCGGAGGAGAGATCCCAGATGGTCAGATCGGCGTTTGTGCGCCTCGCGCCAGGAGCTTCGAGGATGGGCCCTTCGATTGACAAGTGTCGGAGTACTGCTCGGCAGAGTTCGTAAAGCTCCCGATCTTCCGATACCAGAATTGTTTTCATAAGAACAGTTACATGCCTGCTTCATCCGTAACAGGTTGCAGCTAATCACGGAGACTAGTTGCATTCACAACATTCCCACAACATTTCCAGAAAAAAGGGCGAGTCTAAAATTACGCTCTTATGGCGTTTTTGAGAAGGGTTGAGTTGCACCCCCCCCACTTCCTTGCAAGACGTTTCACATTAGAGAAAACAGATGTACGAAATTAAGCACTCGACGCGCCAAACTTTAGGAAGACTTCTCAAAGTGCGGTGACTCGGTTAGCAGCCGTTCTTAGAAGCGAAATTTGACAGTAGGTCAGGAGCGTTAGCTTGCTGTTTCAGAAGACCGGAAATGTTCGCCGATCTCCGATCGAGCGGGCTTAGCTTTCCCGGTCGCTTCAATCGATCGACTGTAAGCTTGCGCGCTGGTGCGGTCTTTAATGCCAAGCTTGGAGTACAGGCCCTTGACGTGCCAGCGAACGGTTTCTCGTGAGATAAAGAGCGCATCCGCAATCTGTTGATTGTTCAGACCGCTGCCGATCAGGTTGAGGATTTCCATTTCACGGGGCTTGAGCCGACTTATGCCGTCAGGGACCAGCAGTGTCCTGAGCATTCGAGAAATGATCTCCCGGGGAAACCATAACTGTCCGTTCACGACTGCCTCCACTGCACGAGTGATAGTTTCAGAAGTTTCGTCGCGTCGCAAGACACCGGCAAAACCCATACGAATAATCTGTTCGCAGTTGAGGTTGTCCGTTTCGTCGGACAATCCAATCGCAAAAGCATTACTCAACTGTCCGATCAGCACTGTCAGCGGAGCCGCCCCGGTCATTGGGAATCGCGACAGATCGACCAACAAAATGTTAGATTGAACTCCTTCACCCGTGTCTGGGAAAAGAGCGGAGTCCGCATAACGATGAATCTGGAACGGGAGTTCGGATCCCTGACAACAAAGGTCCACGCCCGGACACAGTATCACTCGAACGGGCGAAGTAACACTAATCCGCGACTTGCTCGTCGCCGGCATCCTCGTTGCCCTCCTCCGCCCTTAGGTCGACAACTACCTATATATGCCTTTTGGCTTAAGCATTTTTACCATATTTTTGGTCTGGTGTAGTAATAAAAACTGAACGATCGGTTCGCAGGACCAGAATTTTGTACTAGTACTCATACTCTCAGGCATCAACTGTCCATCGCCTGCCGAGGCCAAGGGGAAGAAATGAAACCGGACGGGGGCCTTGCATCCAGGAATAAGGCGCCGAAGAAGCAGCCAAGTCGACGAGAAATAAGGCTTTAGTTCATTCCCCAGCGGACCAAGCAAAGACTCAAGGAGTTCACCAGTAGCCATGCTTCCTAACTCCTGTGATCTTAGTGAGGGATCATCCGAGAAATGTCACTGAGTTGCAATGCAGTTAGCTTGGCTCGTGGCGGTTGGCAACGTCCCAGTCCTTAAGGTGCGTTAGGGAACTGGGCAAGAATCTTAGCAAACAATGCAAACCATAGAGCGGCGAAAAACCAATCGTGTGGGTCTGCATTGGCATTTACGTCTGTCGGGTGGAACGATTGATTCTATCCAAACACGAACTGAAAACATAAGCAGTCAGGGCTTCTATTGTATTCTTGCGCATCCACTTATACCTGGAGAAGCCCTCGATTGTGAACTTTCAATTCCAAGCTATGGCTCTGTGGGCGTGACTCGTTCACTCGTGTGCAAGGCTGAGGTGATCCGTGTTGAATCACGAGGGGCAGAGCCAGGCTTCGGCGTGGGGTGTCGAATCGTAGATTTCACACTCGCGAGGAACCGCAGCTCTCTGACGGGCAGTACCTGCAGCGCTTGATAGGAGGGAAGAAGAATATGTCTCCGCAGCCTCGTCCCGTCGTCAGACTCCCGGTGGAAGAGCTGGGCGAAACAGACTCGCTCATTCTTGGGAAGCTTTGCGATCGCCGCTTACAATTCCCAAACAATTAATTGCCGAGATATGGGAACAGGTAGACGAGGGGGTTCGGATCTTGCCCCGCAGCGGCGCCGAGGTTGGCGCTGTGGGACCGAAATCACTCAAAAGCGGCGTTGGGGTAGATGAGATCATTCCGCTTTCGATTGAGTACAAACACGGGCCTTATTTCCGCATGTCGGCTTCCGACCTCGCGAAGCTTGCCGTAAGTGTCGAATCGGTGCAAGCCGACCCTTTCAACGCCATCGTCGGTTTCTATCGGAGCCAAAGGCGCGGCAATGACATGTCCGAGACAGCGACCGGTAGGTTTTCGAGGCTATTGAAAAGACACACGTTTCTTTCGCAACGCACTGTCGGTGCTATTTGGTTCTAATGCCTGTTTCCAAATCAGAGATACTCGCTTGTACCTGGATCTGAAATGGCAAGGGCTGGGACGAAGCTCAGTTTACGCTACGCTCGAATCCCTTTTCGGTTGCTCCCGCCCCGTTTTCCGTCGCTCGACCAGTCAACGACCGGCCGAAGTGCAAATGAGGCGCCGGCTCGAGGGAAACTTGGCGCCTGCTGTCTCGCCAACGCCGGCGGTCACGGAACACGCCGAGAACTTTCCTCTAGTGACTGTGGCCGTGCGTGCAGCTCGGTCCTGGCATTTCCAGGCCGCCAAGCTGGACGGACGGCCCGTCCCGAGCGAGGTGGACCTTCTCTTTAAATTCTAGGATCTTAGGCACTTCGTGTTTGAGGAACGGTTGGGCTTGGAGAAATTGTTAAGCGCTTCGGAGCTAGATCCATCCTCGTAGCCAGTACCATGCCAGCCCCAGGGATTCATGTAAAGTGCGCTCATTTCGATATATGGCTGTCCAGCTCGGTATTAACTCGTCTCGTGCCGGCCCGAGCTCTCGATAAGCACACGGTGCCGGTATTACGACCAACCCTGCTTTGCGAAAAGCGCGTTCAGCGCGAAGCATGTCCTGGGCTTCGGTAACCAAAATAATTCTGTCAATGCCATGCTGCCTAAGAATCTCGGCGCTATACACCGCGTTTTCATGGGTGGATGAGGACCGGTTTTCCGTCCAGATCATGGATTCGGCAACACCAGCCCTCCGAAGAAGCTGCCTCATCGTTTCAGACAACGGCTCTTCACCTGCCTTCTGCAGACCGCCGGCGGCGAGTACCGGTACCGGATGACCGTGGGTCTGAAGCCACGCTGCGAATTCGCACCGTTCGTAAGTCTCTTTGTCCGGGAGAGAATATGGGATTCCATCTTCCTGCGGTGTAACCGACGACGAGAGTACCACGATTACCTGTGCTGACTCTGTTGAGAGATTTCGCTGAGCGTACCAGGCTTCCAGGGGACGCGAAAGCAGCCAATCCATGGGAGGCCAAGATGCCAAAAACAGACCAATTGGCCCGATCGCCGCCAGGCGAACGCCTTTACATTTCCGCATGCGGAACAAGCCGACTACACTAATCACCAGTAGTAAGAGGATCAGCGGCTGAACGTAAGTCATATGGGTGAGTCCATTATGAAATGAAGCCTACCCATGTGCATCCGTCTGCCCTCTTTGGGCCCTCAAACTGCATAGTGGTCCAGCGAAAAGGAGTTTCACACCGGGGCCTTTGATGCCGGTCTGTCCAATAAGGTTTTGATTTTCCACGATGAGTGAAGCACATCCAAACAGCCTCCTGTCCCGAATATCGCGTGTCCGGGGTGAAACGCAGGGTTCGACATCCGTGATGACCGATTGTCCTGCGGATGCTCCACCGAAGAAGATGACTGTTCGAACGCCATCAGAGGAGGACGCTCCCCGATGGGATGAATTTGTTCAGGAACATCCCGCGGGGAGCCCTTTCCATTTGCAGGCTTGGCGAAGGACGATTGAAGAATCCTTCGGGTATCGGCCGGTGTACTTGATGGCGGAGGAACGGGACAAGATTTGTGGTGTGCTTCCCCTGTTCTACGTCAAGAACGTCCTGGTCAAGAGCGCGCTCATTTCTTCTCCGTTTGCAGTATACGGAGGTATCCTGGCGGATTCCGCGGAAGCTGCTCATGCCCTTCGAGCTGCTGCTGAAAAACTCGGCCGGGATTTGGGCGTCCAGCACATTGAGTTCCGCAACGCACATTTGGAACAGTGTGTCGGGGAATCAAATATCACTGGGTATGTGAACTTTACTCAACAGTTAGGATTTGACTCAGAGGCCATTCTGCAGTCAATTCCCCGCAAGACCCGCGCGATGGTTCGTAAGGCTCTCAAACTCGGATTCAAGGCGCGAGTCACCCGCGATCTGGAAGCTTTTGAGGCGCTGTACTCAAAGAATCTTCGCAGGCTGGGAACTCCCTCCTTTCCGCACAAATATTTCGTGGCGTTGCTCAAGCACTTCGGATCGTCAGTCTACATCCACGAGTTCGAACTCGATGGCCAGGTCGTATCTGCGGTGTTGACGTTTTGCTTCAGAGACCAAATCCTGCCCTACTATGGCGCCTCCGACTTGAAGTTCAACTCGTCTGCACCCAATAACTTCATGTACTTCAATCTGATGCAGTGGGGTGGACTGAACGGATATCGCGTTTACGACTTCGGGCGAAGCAGAAAACACAGCGGCTCCTATGAATTCAAGGCTCATTGGGGCATGGTGGAGCGCACTCTTCCCTACGAAATGGTTCTTGTGCGACGGAAGGATCTGCCCAACTTTTCCCCGGCCAATCCAAAGTATCAACTAGCAATGCGAATCTGGCAGAGGCTGCCTTTGGCGGTCACGCGTGCCGTCGGCCCGTCGCTTCTCAAGCTTGTGCCCTGACTCTCGCATACACTCAATTTCAACCAGGCCTTCAGGATCACCAGAGACTCAAACGCGATCGCCACTTGACGAATCGATCCTTCATCGGACGACGCGCCCACTTGACACAAAGGGAAGAGAGAGCAAAGTAAGAGGCCGCACGCTCTCGGCAGCCGTAACTTCTTCTATCCCAAATTGCAGCCGATCCTCTCCGACCCGCGGTTTGTCACGGCTAGTGTGAAACAGGCGATCCCAAAAAGAAAATAAGACTGCGAGATTGGAGCCCTGGTCAGCAGCGTCCTTAGAGTGATGAATCCGGTGGCGCTCTGGAGTGACGATTATAAGGCCGAGCGTCCTCTCAAGCGACAGGGTCAGGCTAATATTCGCGTGGCTAAAAAGAGCTTGAACGATGTCGCACAGCTCGAAGCACGCTACCACGGCGGGGGGAGGCGCGGTTGCCGCGATTGTGAGCAAATGCATGCCTTGAGTAAACAGAACTTCTCCCGGATGGAATCGAACCCCAGTGGATAGATCAATATCCTGGTCGGAGTGGTGGACCTTGTGTAGCCGCCACAATAGCGGGATAGAGTGGCGTAAATAATGGCTGAGGTATTGCACGAAATCGAGCACCAGAAAAGTGAGCAAAGCGTGGAGGAAAGCAGGGAGCCAGGGAAGGTTGAGCACATAACCGCTCTTCCTGAGCGTGAAGGCAAGCGCCACGGCGCCCACACGAAATACTAGAGATGTAGTGGCGTCGGTGAGGACCAGCAAGAAACCGTTCAGGAGCCAGCGCTTACTCGTCGGGATACCGGGAACTCGCCGCGGCTGGTGTGTTTCCCAGATCGCGACCGTAAGGAACGCCGCAACAAGCATGCCTCCGTAGAGCCAGCCCAGGTGCACGAACCACCATGGTTGCATGAACTGAAAACGCCTAGGGTTAGTCTGTCTGATCGGCGGACTGTCTCAGCGCTTGCGGCGGGCTCCAAGTACTAGCAATCCTCCAAGCACAAGAGAGACCGCAACCGCGCCGGAACTCGCATCGATTTCGGGGACGGCAGTCGAAGCCGACAACATAGCGACAGTCGACAGCCCGATTAGAACTACGCTGACAAGGATTCTTTTCACGTGCAGGCCTCCACCCCATTGGGTATTTGTATTCTTGGCGATCAGAATGATACTTGCAAGAAGAATGCCTACACATCTTGCGTCGTTGTTTTCTTATTTATGAGTGGTATAGCGCATTCAGTGTCCTTCGGCCATCTTGGGGACTGCTCCCAAAGTTTGTTCATGTAGTTTACAGTTTCACAACTTCCGTCACTTCGTTTGCAGATAAAACCCAAACGCCCTTGAACGGTTTCGTGCCGCTCAATGGAGGGTGATGCTTTCCGACGTTTTCTTTCTGACGTCAGGGGGCTGCGAGCGGGGTGTAGAGATCTTGCTGTTTGGCTGTTGAATTGCCTGGAGGATGGCTTCAAATATATTGGAGGATCGTTCAATGAAACTATTTGGGATGTTTTTGCTGCTGGTAGGGGTGTCAGGGGCGGCGCTGGCCGGGCCATATGCCCCGGCGGCGGTTCCGGAGATTGATCCCGGGTCTGTCGTCCGCGTGTTTGCTCTCCTTTCTGGTGGTCTGCTCTTGATCAAGAGTCGCCGCAAGAAGTAGGCCATCCGCACGAACTCGACGGACTCAACCTTAAGCGGTCGGGCTGGGCGTCGGTCTTTGCTCTCTCGTGATTAATAGTCCTAGCCGTTCTTCGTTCGCCATGACAGTTAGGGTTCTTGCCCCTCGCGGTCTATTGCTTACGAAGCTTTCTTCTCGCTTCCTGTGCCTCGCGGTCCTCTTCGCATTAGAGTTAATCGTCATCTCGATCCGGCTCGACACCCAAGCCTTGGAGGGAAAGACCGGTCTCCTTGGCGCGGTTGGCAATTTTGGACCCTCCATCCTGCAGTCACTTGTTGCCTTCACCACGGTGTTCTTGGCATTTGGTTACGCCAACGCGAAGGAGGAGCTCTCGACGATTAGAGATCGCCTTGTCGGAGTCCCCTTGGGTTGGAGCTTCCTCGCCGTCCACAGTGGGTCGATGGTCGTATTTGCATTTCTGTCAAAAATTCTATTCGGAGGAACCCCACGGCTCTCGGATAACCTGATTGCTTCAGCGTGGCTGGCTACGGGCATACTTGGCATCGTGACAGCACTATTCTTCTTCATTCCACCGAAGACCGTTCACGAATTGTTGCGGAACGTCGGATCCGCATGGATATACGCCGCCTCCGCCGCTGCCCTCATACCCGGACTCGTAACGGCTAGCAAACAGTTGTGGAAGCCCACGACTGCGTTGACCTTCGAAATCGTCAAGTCCATCGTAAAGCCCTTGGTTTCCGGATTCGTGGCGGATCCAGCCGCGAAGACAATCGGCACCCAGAAGTTCACAGTCCAAATCGCGCCATCCTGCTCGGGCCTGGAGGGCATGGGGCTCATTCTGGTGTTCGGCGTCCTATGGCTATGGTTTTTCCGTGATGAATACAAATTTCCCCGGGCGCTTCTGCTCATTCCTTTCGCAATGGGCTTGATGTTCCTTCTAAACGCCGTACGGATCGCCGCGCTGATTTTGATCGGAGATGCCGGCGCTAGGAACGTTGCAGTGGGTGGATTCCATTCTCAGGCCGGTTGGATCGCATTCAACGGTGTCGCTCTGGGTCTGGCGTGTGTAGCGCATCGAGTGCCGTGGATCACCTCCAGACGGACGATCGAGTCGGTCGACGATCGGCCTGTCGAAAATGCTGCGGCCGCATACCTCGTGCCCTTCCTGGCAGTTCTTGCCGCAGCCATGATCTCTCGTGCAACGACAGCCTCCTTCGAATGGCTCTATCCGCTACGATTCGTTGCTACCGCCGGGGCGTTATTGCTGTTCAGGCGGCAATACTCGAGCATCAATTGGAGATTTGGTTGGGCTGCTCCTGTCGTGGGTGGGCTGGTCTTCGTCCTCTGGCTCTCGCTGGACCGCATCGCCGGCGCTCGTACGGTAAGTGTAATGCCCACCGAACTAGCGGCGTGGCCTGCCCCCGCGCGAATCACATGGCTGGTCATTCGCGTTCTGGCGGCCGTGGTAACCGTTCCAATTGCCGAAGAGCTGGCATTCCGCGGATTCCTGCTCCGGCGTCTGATTTCAGCAGATTTCGATTCCGTCAGTTTTCAGCGCTGGACACTTTGGGCTGTTTTCGCGTCCTCACTCATTTTTGGCTTACTGCATAGCGACCGCTGGATAGCCGGCAGCATTGCTGGCATGCTTTACGCGAGCGCTCAGAAGTGGCGTGGCAGAATAGGCGATGCTATTGTCGCTCATGGCGTCACGAATGCGTTGATCGCCGTCTCAGTTCTTTGGAGCGGCAACTGGTCTTTGTGGTAGGTCTCATTCAACAGATTGGCGGGTGACCATGATGGTCGAACAAAGGAAGAAACAACGCTTTGATTTGAAACTTCCGGTCGAGATCATCAGAGCTCGAGCCACTTCAAGTTTCACCGGTGAGACCAGAAATATCAGCTCCACTGGAGTCTTCTTTACTGCGGAGGCGCATTTCAAGATAGGAGAGTCAATCGAGTACTTGATCACCCTCCCAACGGCCTCGGCCTGTCGGAAGGAAGTACGTTTGTATTGTACGGGAAAGATTTTACGAAATGAATTGGGATCCGCTTTCGCGGTGACGCTGGAGTGCCATAGATTTCTTATTCAGACAAACATGCACTCGTTCCACAATCCTTGTTCGCTGCTGCCACTGCAGTAGCCCGCGGCAGCATCCCGGTGGCTTCAGTTTGGTTACTGATGGCATCGCCTGATAATCATTGACTGACCATCGAAACTTCTAGCACGCTCCTTTGACCCTACGTGTCCTTTGAATACCGGGGATCGCAGTCTAAGGACCATTAACCGATCCCCGGATGGTTGCGAGTGTAAGTCACGGAGGAGAGACTCGACCGCAACGATAAAGAAGCGTACCATCAGGTCGGGCTGATTTCAATTGAAAAGAATGTGAAACAATCTATCCACACAATATGGCAAGCGAGAACGCGATCTGATCTTCTCTGTTGCATGTAGTCCCGTTGGGCGGGTCTTATACTGCCAGATGCTAACAGCAACTGATGGCGGTCGTTTGTGAAACATTCCCGAAGATTGGTAATGTTGGCCTAGTTCTCTTCGCGCATATCCCTAATTGTTGATCGCAAAAGCAAGTTGCAATTACCACGTTGGAAGGCGAATTGCACTCCTTGACTAAAATGATCGATCGCTTGGTTTTAGGGATCTTTTCCGCTCTGCTGGGTTTGGCTGTTTTTTTCCTGAAGAAAATGCGTCGTGCTTAGCTACGCTTGTTCACTATGGTCAATGTGCTCAGTATCGACGTCGAAGAGTACTTTCATCCCAGCGAGGTTCAAACGACGGTTGGCAGAAGCCGGTGGTCGTCTCTTCCTTCGCGAGTCGAATCGAGCACCAAGCTCCTACTCGATCTGTTGGCCGCCCATCAAGTCAAAGCAACGTTCTTCGTCTTGGGCTGGATAGCCGAACGCTATCCACTCCTGGTTCGCGATATCGCCTCCCAAGGGCATGAAATCGGTTGCCACAGTTTCGAACATCAGCTGATCTACGACCTCACACCAAACGAGTTCCGATCGGACACCCTTGCGGCGACCAAGGCGATTGAAGACGCCTGCGGAAGTACGCCGAAGGTGTACCGCGCGCCCAGCTACTCGGTTACTGAAGAATCGTTTTGGGCGCTAGAGATACTCGTGGAATGTGGATACACTCACGATTCGAGCATTTACCCGATCGTCCACGATCGGTACGGGATTCCGGGATTCTATCGGTTCGCGCAGCCCATCCACACTCCTTCCGGACCGATCATAGAAATCCCACCTGCCACAGTTAGGCTGTCGCCGACCCAGGTCGCGCCAGTGGGCGGCGGCGGTTATCTTCGACTCCTGCCCTATAGGTACACCGCAGCCGGAATTCGAAGAATTAATGCAGAGGACGAGAAGCCGGCTTGCATCTATATTCACCCGTGGGAGCTCGACCCGGAGCAGCCCCAACTAGCCTCAGGCGTGATATCACGGCTTCGGACTTACACAGGACTCCGAGGCATGAAATCAAAGCTTGAGCGGCTTCTCAGTGACTTCCGCTTCTCCACACTCGGCAGGGTGTGTCCTTCCACTTTGATCGAACCTTCTGGTACCTAAAATGCGTCAGAGTTCAACGGGCGGAGTTGCGATTGACGTAGCCGCCTCTGCCGAGGATCGCCACCGCTAACGCGGGCGTCCATAACTCCGCATTGGAACACTTAGCAGAAATGTCCAACTGCGATTCATACTCAGCCGTCCTCGGTCGATGCGTGAAGTGTGAGACACCCCCTACTTCTACGCATCGGCTACTTGAGTGTCACTGTTTTCTTAGGTAGCGGCCAAATCGCCGTGGGGCAGAGCGTTACGCTTTCCGTGGGCTCCGGTTCAGGAACACCCGGCAGCGCAGTTGTTGTTCCGATTACTCTGACGTCCCTGGGGGGAGCGCAGGCAGCCGGCCTTCAATGGTCCCTGAGCTATCCGTCAGATATCACGGGGGCCACGTTCGCGGTCGGAATCGCGGCCACAAATGCTGCTAAAACAATAGCCTGCAACGGCAATACATGTTTTGTATACGGTGTGAACTCTACACCTATATCAAATGGGATAGTGGCGACTGTCACATTGCAAATTTCACAAAATCCATCACTGCTCACGATACCTGTGCAAATCATCGGAGTGGTGGCGGCTACTCTGGCGGCTGATTCGATCTCGGCCTCCGGTCTTCCAGGAACCATTTCGCTTCCGCCGGTGCCCACGTTAAGTGGGGTTGCGTGCTCCCCTACTACTGTGAGCACACCGGGGAGTACACAATGCACAGCGTCCTTAACCTCCTCTGCTCAGGCCGGAGGATTGGTCGTCTCGCTTTCGAGCAACAACGGAAACTTGTCAGTACCTTCCAGCGTTGCGGTGAACGCCGGCCAAACCGCCACGAGCTTCACAGCGACCGCCGCTCAGGTCGTCGCAGATCAGACCGCGATCGTCACCGCAAATGTGAACGGGCAAAACCGATCGGCGACGCTCAATTTGTTAGCGCGGCCAGTTCCTAGAGCTGTTTCGGTGTCGCCAAGCGCCGGCGGCGGTTCCAGACAGGCCTTCATTTTCGTTTTCTCCGACAGCCAGAGTTCAAACAACGTCGCCGCTGCGGCGATCCTGATCGGCGCCACGTTGGTGTCTCAAAACTCCTGCTACGTCGTGTATGACCGGAATCAAGGGACCATCCAGCTGGAATGGGATAGCGTGACGGGCAACGAAAACAAGCCTGTCGGCTCCTCCAAGACTCTCGAAAACAGCCAATGCACGGTCGGCGCAGCCTCTGTGACAGCGTCGGCGCTCTCAACCACGATTACCCTCGACATCACCTTCAAGAGCACGTTTACCGGCCTCAAGAATATTTACATGTACGGAGCCGATGGGGACGGTTCGATCAACACCGGCTGGGTGCAAAATGGAACATACACGGTAGCTGTGATCGGTCCGCCCGTGCCGTTGGTTGATTCGGTGTCGCCGGACGGTGGTAGTGGCTTCCTACAAACATTCACCTTCGTCGTTTCGGATAGCCAGAGTTCGACCAACCTCGCGGCCGCAGCGATCCTATTTGGGTCGTCGCTCTCTGCCTATGATTCCTGCTTCGTTGTGTACGACCGGAATCGAGGAACTATTCAGCTGGAGTGGGATAGTGTAATGGGCAACGAAATCAAACCGGTCGGCTCCTCCGCTACGCTGCAAAACAGCCAATGCGCGATCGGCACAACCTCGGTGACAACAACCGCCCTCTCGACCACCATTACCTTGGATATTACTTTCCTGAGCGCGTTCAACGGCCTGAAGAATATTTACATGTATGGTGCCGATGGAGACGGATCGATCAATACGGGCTGGGTGCAGAAGGGAGCCTATACGGTCGCCGTGCTCAGTTCGCCGATACCCTCAGCAGATTCAGTGTCGCCAAGCGGTAGCGGAGGCGCCACGCAGATCTTCACCTTCGTCTTTTCTGACAGCCAAAGCGCCGCCAATCTTGCCGCCGCAGGGATTCTATTCGCATCCGCGCTGGTTCCCCAGAATTCCTGCTTCGTTGTCTACGATCGGAATCGGGGAACCATTCAACTGGAGTGGAACAGCGTCTTGGGCAACGATATTAAGCTGATCGGCTCATCCGCCACGCTGCAGAACAGCCAGTGTATGATACGAGCCGCCTCCGTAACGGCGACGGCATTCTCGACGGCCATTACGCTGGATATCGCGTTCAAGCCTGGTTTCAACGGCCTGAAGAATATCTACATGTACGGTGCCGACGGAGACGGCTCTATCAATACGGGTTGGGTGCAGAAGGGGACATGGACTCCGACGCCGTAGATGCGACTTGGAATCGTAAGACGAGTTGAGCGACTCGCCTTTAGTACTGTTCAACTTGCCGCCAGCCGAACGAGACAAAACAGAAGATGAAGTTCAATTGTTTTTCCTTTTTGGACACTCTACGGCGCACCCGTAGGAACATCCTTTTCGACCGTCCTCTACCGTGAATAAAACATGACGGTTATTCCCGGAAACCTTCTTGGTGGTGCAATTGCCTGTAGATAAAATTCTGACTCCAGACTTGGCAGAGGGATTGAGTATACGGAAGTTTATCCAGTTTGGCGCATCAACGGCGCTCCGCACCAAAGGGCCGAAGGCGCCCCCGACTTCGGTTCTGGTCGACTTGGCTAGATTGGGTGTCGTTCGCGCGACCGACCGATGGGTCCTGTCCTGATCGGAAATCCTTAAAAATGAAGTTCTTATGCCATTTTGTGTTGATCGCGAGTGTTTCTGTTTGGGCTCAGGTTTCGCCCTCCATTAACGAACTTCCCTCTCGCGAGTTCGGGCAAGCGAAGCTTCTGAACCCGGCCACCTCCGGCGCGCCCAACCTGATAGAAGGGCGCGAATTAAATACACCTTTGGGAATCGCATTTGCACCGTCCGGCGGTCCTATGTACGTTGTTGACACCGGCAATCACCGGATTCTGGGCTGGCGCAATGCGGCGAATCTCACGAACGGAAATCAGGCGGACATCGTGGTAGGTCAGCGCGATTTTTATTCGACCCTAACCCAGGGACCAGGCGGGGACTTGTCTTCGGGCTTGACACTTCCAGCTAGTGCGGCCGTAGACTCGGCAGGAAACCTCTATGTTCTGGATGGTGGGAATAACCGCATTCTGCGTTATCCAAATCCTTTCAACCAAGCCACCAGTCCGCTCTCCGTTGACTTGGTTATCGGTCAAAAGACGGAGAGCAACGGGAACATTGCCAATGAGAACCAAACTGGGCCGACCAACCATAGTGTTTCGTTCTCTCCTGGTGGCTCATTTCTGCGGGCAGGAATCGCGCTGGACCCTCAGGGAAACCTCTGGGTGGCCGACGCCGGAAACAACCGAGTGTTGCGATTCCCAGTCGACCAACTAACAGCCGGTACGATCGAGCCAGTGGCCGATCGGGTGATCGGGCAACCGGACTTCGTATCGAACAGTGCACCTAGTTGCGGAGGCACGTGCCAGACCAGTTTGTCTGTATTGCTCCGGCCCCAGAGTCTAGCCTTTGATGGGAGTGGGGGGCTCTACGTCGCTGACGGTTTCGCCCGGGTGTTGTACTATCCGGATGCCAGTATTCAGACCTTTGCATCCCAAGTCCTGGGCGTGGTTCCAGTTCCAGCCGCGGGTCAACCGACCCCGCTCCCGAATGACTTCAGTCTGGGAAACGCCTTTCAGAACGCTCCCTTGGCGGTGTTCTCGACCGGAAACAGTATATTCGTGGGGGACGCGGTTGCCAATCGAGTGGTCCGTTATACGATTCCTGCGAATTTCGTTCCATCGGCCACGACGCCATCGCCCCAGATTGAGGGCGTAATTGGACAGGCCGACCTGTTTAGCGGAAAAATCAACCGGGGATTGATGGAGCCGGACTCGACCACTTTGAACACTCCTGTCGCCGGAGCATTCGATACCGATGGAAATCTGTGGATTGTAGACACGAGCAACAACCGGGTTCTTTCTTACCCGGCCAGTGTAACTCTTAACTTCAATTCAGCAAATGTCGTTATCGGTCAGACAGATTTCCCATTCAACTCTCCGAATCTTTTAGAAGACCGAGGGGTGTGGTTCACTAACGGCTTCTTAGCCGGCGGCGGAATCGCGGTTGACAAGAATTCGACTTCTCCTCTTCTATATATTGCCGATACTTTAAATAATCGCGTCCTCGGATTTCGAGACGCGCGAGCAGTGGGAACGGACATTCGATCACTTCTGACCCAGACCCCAGATCTGGTGATCGGGCAACCCGCCGGCGATTTCTTCCGCAGCATCGTGAACTATCCTAACGGAGATCCGGATCTGCCGACAGCGACGGGACTACTGAGGCCGATTGGTCTGGCAGTGGACGACGGCGGCAATCTGTGGGTGGCGGATTCCGGTAACGGGCGGGTTCTACGTTTTCCCTCACCATTTAGTGTTGAAGCGGGAACCATTCAGGAAGCCGATCTGGTGCTGGGTCAAAGCAATTTCACCCAAAAGGACCAGAGTGCTTCAGCCCAGACTATGAATACGCCGTACGGGCTAGCCCTCTATCCCGATGGGCACTTGGCGGTTTCCGATCCGATCCTGAACCGCGTGCTCATATTCAAAAAGCCTTTCGTTAACGGAGAATCCGCTTTCACCGTAATAGGACAGCAGAACTTTGCGGCGAGTGGAGCTTTAGATAGTTTGGCCGGCCTGAGCAGCCCGCGGCACGTCGCGACTGATACGTCGGGCCGCCTTTACGTTGCTGATGCCGGAAATAACCGACTTGTGGTTTTCCGTGACACCTCAGGCATTGCTCAAACTGGTCCTGCAGCGGCTTTCAACTTCCCTTTCGGCGCGCCCCAGGGGCTCGCGGTCAGTCAGATCAGCGGGGAGATGTGGATCACGTCGGGTAACGGTATCTACCATCTCCCGGAAATTACCAGTTATCAGAACACAAGCACCATTCTTCAGCAAATCGGGGCGAACGGACCCCTGGCGATAGCCTTGGACTCTTCCGAGAACCTGATCGTGGCGGAAGCGATTAATCGTGTCACGTTCTACTTTGCGAAGATTACGATCAGGAACGCTTTCAGCTTTACATCGACCAGGCCGCTGACCCCGGGGATGTGGACACAGGGGGCACTGATAGGCAAAACGTTCCTTGCGAGTGACGAGATCAATCAGAATCCGCCCTATCCCACGACCGCGGCAGGTCTCCAAATGCTAGTGAACGGTGTGCCCTCCGCAATATACTCCTGGGAACAGAATGTATTTATGAACTTCGTGATCCCATGGGAAGCTCCTACGTCCGGGTCTGCAGAATTTCTGCTGTTCAACCCTACGACGCAGGAAATCGTGGCGGCGGGAAACTCACAAATGACGGTAGCTGATCCCGCCTTCAGAACCACAAATTTGCAAGGTTGGGGGCAGGTGCTCGCGATCAATTCTACGAATGGCACACTGAACGGTCCTCAAAACCCGGTCGGCATCGGGGAAACCCTCACGCTGTCGCTGACCGGGCAGGGGTTGGTAGCCAACCCGCCGGCGAATGGCTTTGCCCCTTCCGGCCCGGTACCGACAAATCCACTCGACCTTCACATTTTCATAAACGGTGCAGCCGTTCCGACCCAAAACATTCTATTCTCCGGCTTGGACCCCACATACCCAGGGTTGTGGACGATCAATATCCGAATTCCTAACGGCTCAACGGTGGGCAAAGCAATTCCGATTCTAGTACTGATGCGGGGTGTGCTCAGCAATTGGGGTTTCGATCCAACCAACAGCAACAACGACATCCTGCTCACGGTCCCGAACGGACGACTAACGACCATTGCGGTGAAGTAACAAGCCCCCATAATGTTCAGGTCCTAGTCTTCGTCGAAGCCAACGCCTGGCTGTCGACCCTCTGGAACCCGGCAGGTTGTAACGCGTCGTAGCCGTTCAGAACGGCGGGATCCACTATCTGAATGATTCGCTTCGATCAGTGCGAGTGCGAGGCTTGTTCGCACTCATCATCATGAATGGCGATAGGGGACGCTTTGCGCTATAAGGCCCTAATCGGGAAACTTCCGAATCGGAAACCACGCCGCAATCCTAACAGCAGTGCTCGCTGGTGAGCGTCCAGGGCGTCCTTGGCGATGCGATAATAGCCGCAGTCGGTCTTAGCTTCTCTGAAGTTCTTGGATCAGACCTGTCCGCCACTTCGGACATTAAGGCCGTTTGTCGGAAACGAGCTATAGAGGCGTGGGACAGCGCGACCCGGGAAAGGCTTCCAGGATTGGCGATCTCGCAGCAGAAACCCGTTGAAAGCCTGTGGAAAAAGGCGTTTTCCTAGTCGAGATTTCCCGGTCTTGCAGCTAAACTATTGGCGTTTCCTTTTTGAAGATCCTACCAAGACCATCCTTCCTCCGAGTGGTTTTGGTCCTTCAGGTAAGTGGGTCACCTGATTTCGACCCACTACCTTACTTTTGGGTCTGGCGAACCCGTCCTTTTGCACGACGTGCCTTCCAGGCGGCTTATCGATGTGCCGATCCCCGATTATCAATCGCTAATGCTGCCCGTTCTTCGATGCCTGTCGGACCAACAAGCCATGCTCTGAGCGAGGTTCGCGCCCAAATCGCCGACCAGTTGAAACTTTCTGAGGCAGAGTTAACCCAGCGGTGGCCACGGGCTCCCAGACTGTCTTTGCCAATCGTATCGCGTGGGCGGTTCAATACCTCAAAAGCGCGGCGGCAGTGCAGTCGGTCGCACGCGGCATCTATGAGATCACACCCAGGGGACAAGCGCTCTCGGAAGGTAGTCCTGGGAAGATCACGCTTGCGCAACTTCAGACCCCGCCTTACGCCAAGCTACCAACCCGAGCTTTGTACGAGTGGCGCGTAACTCAGGCCTTAGTCGCCCGCCGGAGTTCTCGATATGCTTAACGCTGATTCTGAAGCTTCCCAGAATCCGACTTCTCGCCCGCTATGGCTTACCAACTTTGTACGAGTGGCGTGTCAAACCGACTGGGATCTTGGTAACATACGACGGATTATCGAACGTTGCATCGCCACTCGGTTTACCGGCCGCCCTTGGTGAGGGAATAGTCTGCCATCCAGATGAAAAGATTTCGACCCAGTATCGGTCGCCGTTTAGGAAAGCAGGATCGGCGGCAGCTTCGCGTCCTTTACCAAGACGATGCTGTTGTAGTCCTCAATAAGCCGGCCAAAATGCTGGCGGTGCCTACGGACGACTCCGACCTTCCGTCCGCGCTCTCTCTTCTTTCGGAAGAACTGGAATCGAAGAGGCAACGGGCCTTTGTCGTGCATCGCATCGATCGTCTCACGTCTGGGATTCTGCTCTTTGCAAAAACCTGGCCAGATCGAGAAGCACTCGTTCAACAGTTTATCCGACACACCCCGGTGCGGGAGTATCTCGCGGCAGTTCGCGGCCATCTCCGCTTGAACGAAGGGACACTCGTTCATTACTTTCGGCAAGAAGGAATGTTTCAAAGGGTGACCACAGAAAGCGATCCAAAATCGGCTCGCGCTGAGCTGCGCTATTCCGTGGAACATCGCCTTAAGGGCGCATCGCTCGTCCGAGTCTCGCTGGTTACCGGATTACAAAATCAAATCCGTGTTCAGTTTTCAGCGATTGGACA
>Ga0207694_10001005_pt1 | contig 24646 bp, 19 predicted proteins | sample KBSC34metaG_FD_184353 | JGI IMG/M metagenome (GOLD analysis project Ga0207694, IMG submission 184353) | Corn rhizosphere microbial communities from Kellogg Biological Station, Michigan, USA - KBS C3-4 metaG (SPAdes) (version 2) | ecosystem: Host-associated > Plants > Roots > Rhizosphere > Soil... | reverse complement strand
ATTCGTCGGGACATCCGTGCTGAACTTGTCTTTTGAGCCGGTTCCAATGATCAGCTCATTAATCAGCGGATTGCCCAGGCGCTGGATTTGCGTGAAGCTTCCGCTTCCTTCGGGCGCGAACGCTCCTGCGAGATTCCGCAAAACGATGGTGTTTTGCCGCGAAGTCGTGCCATAGGTGCCGATCACAGCGGCCGCGTCCGAGGCAGGATGGATCTTGCCGTCGCTAGTCAGCATGGAGATGGGAACTTCGAGAACGATGCTGTTGACATCGAAGCCGGCTAGGGTATTGGGCGCGTAATTGTGATGGTCGTCGAAATCGAAAATGAATTGATTGAGGACGCCGCCGCCTACTGTCTTTCGAAAGTTCAACGAATCGAACGCCGCTCCCAAGTCGATGAAGAACGGATCTGCCACCGTTCCAGCGAACACCTGGATGTCGTTCCCCAGCTTATAGATACCTTGCGCGCGCAGGGTATCGTAACTGGGCATGGTGCGAGGCCCCACATTCGCGGGAATCGCATACAGCGTATTGTTGCCGGTGAGGTCCTGCGTGCCGCTCTTGGTGACCATCGTCACGGTATAGTGCTGCCTGAGATTCAAGCCCTCCGAACCGGGCCCATCCAGCGCGGTGATCGGTGGAATCCCCGCGATGCCTCCGGCAAAACCGGTAAAGACACCAGGGGCTCGGATTTCACTGGTGAAGCGAAACTGAAAGGTGACGTCCGGGACTCCATCGTGATTGTTATCGACCTTCATCTCGTAGAGGATGCCCGGATCGAAGGGGAAATAGTTGGGTCCGTTGCCAGGCTCCAGGAACGGATCCACGTTTAGAATCATCACCACGTGGTCCGGCTTTGCGGGGTCAACGAACGCATACCAGTCCGTGATGTCGGCTTTCTGGTCAAGCGCGGTTATGGGTGCTTCCCGATGGCTGGAGGCAAACAATTGGACGCCCGCCAGCACCGTGAGTACCATCATCGATCTCAAGCTCATGTGGTTTCTCCTCAGGTGAATCTGTGAGCATGTTAGGCTCACGTCTGGATATACGAGGGGGGACCGGATTTCAGATTTAACTCGAACGAAGTTTACTAATATACCCGCGGATGGCCACCGCGATAATAGAATCAGGCGGCAGATCACTGTCGCGGCCGTAGAAGAGATGCCCCCTCCCCCCAGAGCAGCTTTGCTTTCCAGATTTAACCGAGCGCTGGAAAGACTGCGGCAAAACGAAAGTCAGCTCACCATTGTCCTCAGCCTTCTGATCGGAGCTCTCGTGGGCTTGGTGATCGTGGCCTTTATTCTGCTGACAGGCCGCCTGGCGGCCCGCATGTATCCTCCGGGCGGAGCCGGCTGGCATCGTATTCTGGTACCCACACTTGGCTCGTTGGCAACGGGGTATCTCTTGTGGCGCTATTTCCCCCTGGCGCGCGGCAGCGGCATTCCACAAACTAAGTTCGCCCTCTTTGTGAACGAAGGCCGCATTTCGTTTCGCACGGTCTTCGGAAAATTTGTCTGCTGTTCAGCCTCACTGGCGAGCGGCATCGCGTTGGGACGCGAAGGTCCCTCCGCACACATAGGCGCGGGGCTGGCATCCGTGATTGCCCGAAATTTAGGTCTCAGCCCGCAGCGAGTGAAAGCGCTGGTCCCGGTGGGCTGCTCGGCTGCTCTCGCCGCGGCATTTAACACCCCGATCGCAGGCGTTTTGTTTTCACTCGAAGAAGTCATGGGAGATCTGCACGCCTCGGTTTTGGGCACCGCCGTCTTGAGTTCGGCCACGTCCTGGATGGTCTTGCACCTGGTGCTGGGCGACGATCCCCTATTTCACGTCTCCGGTTACCGCTTGGTTCACCCTTCCGAACTGGCCATCTACGCGGTACTTGGCGTGGTGGGCGGCTTGGGATCGGTTGGTTTCGTGAAACTGCTGCTGGGACTTCGAGTTTGGTTCATGCGTCTGCCCAAGTGGAGCATTTGGTTGCAGCCGGCGATCGGCGGATTGGCCGTAGGCGTGATGGGCTACTTCGTGCCTGAAGTAATGGGGGTCGGGTATAACTATGTCGAAAGAGTCCTCAATGGCGACATGGTACTTCGGGTTGTGGTTTTGCTGGCGATTTTAAAAATAGTGGCGACCGCGATCTGTTACTCCTCCGGGAACGCGGGAGGGATCTTTGGTCCTAGCCTGTTCATAGGAGCCATGATGGGAGCCGCCGTGGGCAGCGTCGCTCACCACTTTCTGCCCGTCTATACGGCGGGTCCCGGCGCCTATGCACTCGTCGGCATGGGGACAGCCTTCGCCGGCATTGTCCGCACACCGATGACGTCGGTCATCATGATTTTCGAAATGACGCGGGACTACAGCATTATCGTGCCACTGATGATCTCGAACCTGATTGCATTCTTCATCTCGCAGCGGCTTCAGAGGGAACCGATCTATGAAGCATTAGCGCACCAGGATGGGGTGCACCTTCCAACTGCTGAATCGCGTTCGGATCATGGCCGGATTCGGATCTCCCAAGTGATGCGAGACGCCCCCGTGTTGCTGGCAGCCGACACGAGTGTGAACTCCGCGATCGATCTTGTCAAGAATTGGCCGTTGGATGCGTGGCCCGTAGCAGATGGGCGCGAGTTCCTCGGCATGATTCAGGTTTCGCAGCTCAAGCAGGCTGCTGCCAATGGAGAGGCGACCAAAACCCTAGCCGAGATCGGCGACTCAGGGTTCCGCTATCACCAGCCCGATGCGAAAGACTTTCCTCACGTCCACACGGATCACGCCTTAAGCTTGGCCTTAGAGCGGATGGGGGCAACTAAGCTTCACGTTCTGCCGGTCGTGAGCCGGGCGAATGTGCGGCAACTTCTCGGAATCGTTGTATTGGAGGATGTGCTGGAGGCGTACGGCGTTGGCCGGCCAACCACGACCCAGGAGTACAGCGAATAACGGAGCCGGTAATCTTACCGAGACGCCTTGTAGACGGCTTGCTGCTGGGCCGAGACTGGCGGTTCTTCCGCTGAAACGAGAATCATTTCTCCTATGACTAGCGCGGACAGAATGCCACAAGTAGTAGGAGTTTCCGGCCAAAAGTGCGTAGGTCGAAGTCTTCCATGGGGATGTAATCGGTCGTATTACCAAAGGTGAATAGGGGCAAACCAGAGAAAACAAAGACGTGGGGGCGGGGGGTCCGTAGTACTGTAACTTTCGGTCATTCCTCCCGGGACTTCCGGAGGATTCCCCTCCCCCGAGACGGACGGTAGACTCAACTCGTTAGTAAGTACCTGTTTATAGAAGAGGTTCCACCATGGAGTATTTGAATCCAGTTCTTTTGTTGATCTTGGTAGGAGAAGTCTGCCTCGGTATAGGCGCCTGGCACTCTCCGCAGTTCCTACGCCGGGTTGCGGCTCATTTGTTGACCCGTGCCGACGTTGTGGACGTGTCGCGGCTGGAAAGCGAGCGGCGGATGAAGGTCTGGCTGGATGAGTTTGGACTGGACGCCGATCCGGTGAGCGCCAAAAAGCAGGTGCGCGTTCACGAGTTTTCCCGCGACGAAGTCAAGGCTTCCTGAAACACTTCGACCGCGACCGAATTTGAAAGCAAGAAACGGAGTGTGATGGACTGGTAGTTCGGCTACTCTTCTGTCATGCCGACCGTAAAAGCCAAGGCCGACAAGTCCTATCTAACCGACCCGGAACGCTGGGAGGCAGTGATCCATCGGGACAAGAATGCCGACAACGCTTTTGTCTATTCCGTAAAGACCACCGGCGTCTACTGCCGTCCGTCGTGCGCGGCACGCCTTGCGCTCCGCGAAAACGTAGCCTTTTACCGCACGCCGAAGGACGCCGAGCGAGCGGGATTTCGCGCCTGCAAGCGCTGCAAACCGAACGATCCCTCCGCTCATCGTGACCAAGCGGCCATCGTCGCCAAAGCCTGCAAGCTGATGGTCGACGCCGAGGAGCCGCTGTCGCTGGGCGCTCTGGCCGGAGCCGTCGGCATGAGCCCGTGGCATTTTCACCGGGTGTTTAAGTCGATGACAGGCTTGACCCCTAAAGCGTATGCGACCGCGCATCGCGCCCAACGCATGCACCAGGAACTATCGCGCGGTGGAACGGTGACATCGGCGATCTACAATTCGGGATTCAACTCCAACGGACGCTTTTATGCCGAGTCCAACAAGAGACTCGGCATGAAGCCCACCGAGTTTAAAGCGGGCGGCGATGGAGCGACCATCCGATTCGCCGTGGGCGAATGCTCGCTCGGATCGATCCTCGTAGCCGCTTCCGATTTGGGCATCTGTTCGATTGCCATCGGCAATGATCCCAACCTATTGGTGAGGGAACTTCAGGACCGTTTCCGCAATGCCGAGTTGATCGGCGGCGATCAGCAGTTCGAGCGCATGGTGGCCCGAGTGGTGGCTTTCGTCGAGAACCCGTCGGCTGGGTTGGAACTGCCGCTGCATGTCCAAGGCACGGCGTTTCAACAGCGGGTTTGGAAAGCACTGTGCGAAATCCCCTTCGGCACGACCTGCACCTATTCGGAACTCGCGCAAAAGCTCGGCCTACCCAATTCCACGCGCGCTGTCGCCGGAGCCTGCGCCGCGAATACCTTGGCCGTGGCGATTCCGTGCCACCGCGTGGTGCGCACGGATGGTTCGCTCTCCGGTTATCGCTGGGGCATCGAACGAAAAGCGAAACTGCTGCGTATTGAAGAGGCTACGCCTGCGAAATCAGCGGGAGTTTTGCGGCCTCCCACGCAGCCAGGCCGCCTGCCATCTCGGTCAAACGCGTGATCCCGTATTGATGCAGAATGCTGGCGGCAATAGAAGAACGATAGCCGCCCGCGCAATGGACTGCAATGCGCCGGTCACGGGGGACTTCGCCAATGCGCTCCTGCAGGTGATTCAAGGGAATATTCACGCTGCCATCGATGTGCTTGGTCGCCCACTCGCGCGGATTCCGGATATCCAGCACCAGCGGCGGGTCCACGCCCGCTAGCTCTTCCGCCACCATCGGGGCGCTGAGGCGCTCGGTGGGCCACACCAAGTCCGAGCGGTCGGCCAAGGCTTCCATCCCTGCCTGAAGATATCCTTTGACGTGATCGAATCCGATACGGCCCAGCCGTAGGGCGGCCTCCTGCTCACGACCCGGCTCGGCAATGATCACGATCGGCTTGGCGCGATCGAGTATTGTTCCCGCCCAAGTCGCGTATTGCCCGCCGAGTCCGATATTGAGGCTGCCCGCCAGGTGACCCTTGGCATACTCGGCGGCATCGCGCACATCCAGAATCTGAGCGCCCGCGTCTCCCATCCGCAGCACCTCGTCAAGATCGATGGGGTGAAGAACCGCCTCCAGATTCTTGTCCAATGTGGTGCGCTCGCGAGTATTGAGAATCGCATCGTAGGTGAAATAAGCCGGAGCGTCGGGCTGATCGGCCGTTACCAGACGAATGAACTCCTCTTTCGACATGGGTTGCAGGGCGTAATTCAAACGCCGTTGATCTCCCAAAGACGAAACCGTATCGGAGGAAAGCTGCTTCCCACATAAGGAGCCGGCGCCATGGGCCGGATAGACCAGCGTCTCATCGGGAAGCGGCAGAAGCTTGGTGTGCAGAGAGTCGTAAAGGTGCGCGCCCAGATCGTTGGCGGTCCACCCGAGTGAAGCCCGCAGGTCGGGACGGCCGACGTCGCCGATAAACAGAGTGTCGCCGGTGAGCACGGCGTACGGTTTTGTTGGGTCCTTCTGGAGATCGAAGACCAGGATCGAAATGGACTCGATCGTATGGCCGGGAGTTTCGAGAATCTGGAGCCGCAGCCCAGGGAACTCCAGCGTATCGCCGTCCTTCATGGGCACGAACGCGTATTCCGCTTGCGCCCGCGAGCCAAGATAAATAGTCGCGCCGCACCGGTCGCGCAGCTCCAGATGCCCGGCGACGAAGTCGGCATGGAAGTGAGTGAGGAACACGTGGCGGATCTGGAGGCCGAACTTCTCGGCGTCGTCGAGGTACTGCTGGATATCGCGCTGCGGATCGACGATGATGGCGGTCGAGCTGGCTTCGTCTCCCAGCAGATACGAAGCGTGAGCCAGGCACCCGAGGTAGTACTGTTTGAGGATCATAGGATCGCCTTCCGGTCTCTCACTTCCGTGCGTCGAATTTCGAGCCAGCTCCGCCGCACTGCGTGTATCCTGCGCGGATAGCTGGGAGACGCAGGTTCCAGCCCGGATGAGAAGGCGAAGGATACTTCGCAAGCGCGGAGAGACTTGGCTGGAGGCTGCCCAAACCTGGATTGAGCCTTGCGAGGATGCATCCCGCCCATGCATCGGCCCGCAACTCCGGGGTCCAGCTGGTCTTGATAAAGGCGGCTCCCAAGGTTGCATCCATGGCATGACCGACCTCATGAGCGATAATCGCAACGATTCCGCTATCGCCGAAGGCATCGTATGCGGCCGCCAAGAACTGGGGCGAATACACGAGTTTCGCCTGGCCTGCATCGGCGATCAACATGGCATTTTGCGCGGTGGCGTTCCGAAACAAGGCCATGGTGGGACACTGGGCGCCACAAATCGTTTTCAGGGCTGCGTTGACGTTGCTAGCCAGTTGCAACGCATCGCTGCTGGGGCGTTGATCCGACGCTGGTTTATAGGAGGAGACGTCAGGCCCCAGCGCGCACAGGATTTCCGCTTTCAACGGCATGATAAGCGCCGCTGCCAATACCCATCTGCCTCGATTACGTAATTTCATCCGGCTTCTTCAGATTACCCCGCCTGTGTTTCCACCGCGCCGGTCAAAATGTGCGAGCCGGTTTGCCGAACACCGCGCGCAAGGCGTTCATCCGCTCGTCACCTCCAGCTAACAGACCGTCGGGAAACTTGCGGTAGGACAGAATGTCGCGATAAATCTGCGGTGACGCGATCAAGTTCAGCCCCAGGCCCGCCATGTACTGCAAGTGCAGATTGAGATCTTCGTTGATCGGCACGCCTGCCAGCATCGGCGCCAGATCCGGGGCTCTACCGGCATAGGTAGCCAGCAAATCCATGCCGGAATGGAATTCAGTTTCGGCGAGAGAAGCCGACACGCCGGCGTAACCGGGCTGACTCAGCCGGCGCTCGAGCGCATCGATGTTGATGGGAGTGTCATCCGAGCGGCCCAGCAGAACCATGTCGAAGCCATCGCCGTTAGAGAAGTTACTCCACACGGTTCCGTTGGGAAAGACGCTGAAGAAAGTCGCCAACTCGGTCTTGACAGTCTCTTCATCGCTATCGTAAAGCGGCAGCCATTGCGCCACCACGCCTCCGGGATTGAGTCGGCCTTTGACCAACTCGTAATACTCTTTCGAATACAACGTGGAAGTTCCTTTTACCCATGGATGGATGGGGTCGGTGGTGATGATATCGAACTTCTCCGGGGCGGTAAAAACGTAGTGGCGGGCATCGTCGTAAACGACCTGCGTGCGCGGGTCGCGCAGTACGTTGTAATTTTGCTTGCCAAAAAACTCGTCGGAGGCAGGCGGAATCAGTTGTTCCAATTCGCAGACGACGATGCGCCGCACCTCGGGATAAAGAGAGAAGGATCCGGCCGTAACTCCGGCGCCGAATCCGACCACCAGAACCGAGCGCGGCGCGGGGTGAATCAGCGCCGGAAGGTGCCCCATCATGCGCTGGAGGCGCATATCGACCGGAACGGAGGAAGCCTCGGACTTGCCGCTGACATAGAAGAATCGTTGGTCTCCGCGCTTGGTGATCACCACGGAGGAGTTCATTCCCTCGCCCACGAACAGCGTCTGTGCCTGTGCATCCAACGCGACGGCCAAGCCCCGCAGAATGGGCGCGACCCGATGTCCATAAGCAATCACCTGCCAGGGAACGCCGGCAACCGTTGTAGACAACCCCCAGGCCAGAGCGACGCCGGCCAGTCCGGCAATCGCGATCGGGACGCGAAGGCGCTTTCCCAAGGTCAGTGTCGCTGCACCGAGCGCGACCAGGGCGGCGACCGCTGCGAGCCAGACCAGCACTCGCTGTGAGCCTCCCGTTCCGATAGCAGGAATCAGCAAAAGGCTGAACGCCAGCGCGCCCACGATGGAACCCAGGGTATTGGCTGCATAAACCTCTCCCGCGAGCCGGGCGGGATCTTCGCCCTCCGCAGCCGCGCCGGCCAGCGCTAACGGGAAGCTGGCGCCCCACAACAGCGTCGCGGGGAAAATGGCCCGCAAGCAGCGTGCGATATCGAGATCGAACGTAAACCAGGGGCTGGTCGCGAGCCACGGGTCGACGGGCCAGTAGGGCAGGATGTAGGTCAGTGTGAAGGCGGTCCAGGCGATCGCCGCGGCCAGCAGGATCTGGCAGGCGGCCAGCGCCAATCGCGGTTCGCGGACGCGCCGTGCTAAGAACGAACCTGCTCCGCTCCCGGCCCATAGGCCGAACAAAAACACGGCGAGAATGATCGAAAAAGTGTAGACCGTCGCGCCCAGCAACAGCGAGAGCAGCCGCGTCCATACCACTTCTGCGCCCAGCGCGGTCAATCCCGAGAGCGCGATGGTCACATAAATGAGCCGCGCACCCCGCGCTCGCTGCACCGTCTGGCGGATCTCCGCCTCAATGGGAGACTTGTTGTCCGCCGGCGCCGCCCAGACCCACGCGAACAGCGCCACGGCGGCGTTGATGGCGGCTGCGATATAGGTCGTCACCGCCATGTCGTAGACGCGAAGCAGATAAAAGCCCGCCGCCAGGCAGCCGATCACGGCTCCCGCGATATTGGCGCTGTACAACAAACCCAGGCGGGAAACTCCGGCGGGTGTACTCTCGATGCAGCGGGAGATGGCGGGCAGCGAAGCGCCCATCAGAACTGTGGGAGGCAACAGGCACGCGGCCGCAATCACGCCTCGCAACACCATTCCCCACATTCCAGTGGTCGGGCCGGCAAGATAAATCCGCCCGATCAGCGGAACCCCGAACAGCGCAATGATTCCGCAGGCGCCGATTCCCAATTCCAGCAAGGCGTACACGCGCATGGGAGGCATTTGCGCGAAACGCAGCCTGGGCAGAGCCGCACTTCCCAAACATAGGCCGCCCATGTAAGCTGCCAATAGCAGACCCAAGGACACCGCGGACGAACCGATTACAAATTGAAGCAGCTGGAACCAGACGATCTCATAGATAAGCGCCGCGCAGCCGCTGCCGGCAAATAGCAGCAGCAGTAACGGTAGAAGATAAGGATGTCCGGCTAGTTCTGTTGCCGTCTCGGGCTCAACCGGGTTGGTTTCGGCGGCAGGGCGCGGAGTCAGTCGAGAGGCGCGCCTGGACATTTCCTCATTAGCTTAGCTTGCAGGGCAGGATGATATCCAGGCTGTCATCCTGCCCCGCAAAATATTAGAACGAGAACCGCGCTACGATCTGGCCGCTTCGCGGCAAAGCCGAACCGCCGTTTACCCAGTTCACATAACCGAAGCCAGAGGACAGAAGGCCGGTGGTGGCGCCGTAGCTGTTGGCGTGGCCGGTGGGCGTGGTAATCGTCGTTAACCCGACGCCAAACGGTGCGCCATCGCTCGGTGTGGAATAGAACAGCCGATTGAAGATGTTCTGGAATTCCGCCCGAACCTGGAACGAGGCCCTCTCCGTGATCCGGAAGACCCGCCCGAAGGCCATGCTTTCAGAGGGCTGACGCTGCCAGCGGAAGTCGTTAAAGTAGGGCGCGGAAGCTCCGAACGTGCCATATGCCGGTTCCACCCACGCGGCTGGATTCAGCGCCAGTTGCTTGGTTGGATCGATACAGTGGCAGTTGGGATCGACTCCGTTCAGGAACAGAGGCTGGCCAGGAACGCGGTTCAAGAACGTGTAGCCGCCGCCCCAGAGAGCGGGATTGTTGGCCGGTCCTCGAGCCAGGTTCGAGAGCAGGTTGTTAGCCGAGGGCGGGCTTTGCAGCAGCTGGCCACTCTGATAACGGAGAACGCCGCTGTAGGTCCAATCGCGTGCCACCCAGGACAGCGCCTTCATGCTTTTCGAATCAGCTTGCAGTTTAGGCGTTTGGTAGTTGAACGAAATGATCAGCAACTGTGGAGTGCTGAAGCCGGAAATCTGCTTGTCCAGCGCCTTGTTGAACACGTCGTTGATAAGTGGCGGCGAGGGCGTCACATAAGATGTGTTGGAGTTGGTTCCGTTGGTCAGTTCCTTCTGCCAGGTATAAGCCACCTGCATGCTCAGGCCGTGCTGCAAGCGTTGAGTGCCCTTGATCTGCAGTGAGTCGTACCACGTATTCCCATTGGGGGGCCCAAGGAAAGGCGGGATGCCGTTCCACTGCGGATACGGCCGCAGCGCCTGAAGCAGCGTTTGGGTGTTGGGGAAGCCTGGGTACACCACGTTCGGATTAGCATACTGCGGGAAGCGAGCGATGACGTTGGGCGAATTGATCTGCGTATTCAGCAGCGTGGTATCCGCCGTTTTTGTCACGTCGAGCCCCTGTGCCAGCAACTGCTGCGGCGTGAGCGCATTGTAGTTCAGCCCGGCCAACAAGGGCGACACCCACCAGGCGCCACGATTGCCCACATAGGCGGCATCCACCACCAGGTTGTGCGTTATCTCCCGCTGGAACCCCAGGCTCCATTGGAACGTGCGCGGCAGCCGGCCGGTGTTGGGAGCGATGGAGACGAACGGTGAGGACGGAGGGATCACGCCCGGCGCGGCGGGAACCGGGAATTGCGGACTGAAATTCGGCCAGTGGACCACGGGATTTCCCAAGTGGTTGCCGGGCCCCAAGGGGTCTCCATAGAACAGACTCCCGGCATTGGCGCCATAGGCCGAAGCGGGAATACTGTAGAAGTCCCCAGCGCTGCTGTTCAGCCCGGCTTGATCCGAAACTGCCGCATAGGAAATGGCGCCACCGGCGCGGAAGACAGTCTTCGAGTCGATCTGGTAGGCGACTCCGAGGTGCGGTCCAAAGGCAAACGGATAAGCGTTGGCGAAGTGACACTTGCAGGTGGCCTCGTATTCGACGGTGCCAATTCGTCCGCCGATCAGCGAATTGGGCTGGTCAAACGCGGCACTCTGCATGCGCCCATATTGCTCCTTCCAGAGGATGGCGTAATCCCAGCGCAAGCCATAATCGAAGGTCAGCTTGCGGGTGATTTTCCAGGAGTCCTGGAAGTAGATTCCATAGGAATGGGTGCCTAGCCGCACATCTGCGGGCGCGGCGGTCGACACGCTGCTGGTGGTGCCCAGAAAGAAGCTGGCATACCCGAATCCGCTGCTGGCGGTATTCGCGAAAGGCTGCCCGTTCTGCCAGGGATCGCTGGTCTGCTGTGCCGAGAAAGCAAATTGTCCATCGGCGCGGCTGTCGTTCACACTTTGAATCCCCTCAAACAGCGCCGTCGCCCCCAGCTTGAACGTATGGTTGCCCTTGACCCATGTCAAGTTCGTGTTGAAGGTTGGCTTATAGTCGTTGGCGACTGGCGTGAGCGTAAACGCCACGCCCGTATTTCCTCCAGGGAATCCGGTGCCGCCATTCCAACCGCCGCCCAAGGTGCTGAACATTCCCGCCATATAGGGGAAAAAGTTTCCCGCGGTGAAGGGGATCCCTTGCGGAAACAGCGTTTTCTGGTCGAACTCGGGAGCGGTCTGAGGATTGGATGTGTGCAGATACCCCGCTCCGATGTGCAGCAGCAGAGTTGGAGTGAGCGTCGTATCCAGGTTGAGGCGTATCGTTTGCGCCAAGGCGTTCTGAGGCTGCAAAGCCGTGTACGGTTGGGTGAAGCCGTTGTTCTGGGGCGAGAAGGTCTTGTTCGCGGAATAATAGCCGGACAACTTCATTTTCGCGCTCAGATTGTGATCCATCTTGATGGATGGAATCGTGGTGTGGCGGTAGTTCGAATAGGCCGGTACAGCGTAGTTGAACAGACCAGGGGCGTTGGCCGCGGGAATCATGTTCTGAATGATCTTGGCCGAAGGATCCATGCTGGTGAGTGGAATCGCATTGTTCGGAAACGGGCTCCGCACCACGGAGCCATTCACCACGTGATTGGTGCTGGGATCGAAGATCTGGTTGAAACAAACACTTTGTCCCGCCGTATCCGGACCGTTACATACACCAGTCATTGCCGCTGCGAAATCCCCGCTACGTTGAGCCGCGGTTGGAACGATGCCGACGGTCGTGTTGGTGACGGCGCTCTGACGGAATTGCTCAAAGCTGAAGAAGAAGAATGTCTTGTCATGACCGTCGTAAATCTTGGGGATCTTGATCGGCCCGCCGAACGTGAATCCGTAGTCATTCTGGCGAAGAGGATTTCGGACGTGCTGCCCGGCCTGGGCGGCGTTCTTGAAGCCTTTATCGGTGAAAGGCAGACCAGCGTCGAGCGCTTCGTTCACGAAATAATCGAAGCCGCTTCCGTGAAGCTGGTTGGTTCCGGATTTCATGGTGTAGTTGAAGTACCCGCCGCCGGCCTGGCCATATTCAGCGGCGAAATTACTGGTCTGAATGGCCACTTCCTGGATGGCTTCCACGCCCGCCTGATTGATCTGGTTCTGCTGTTTAAAGAACCCGTTGGTGGCGTCCTGCCCTTCAATGTTGATGGACTGCGAATTGGACGGCATGCCGTTAATTCGCATGACGGTATCCGTGGTGATGCGCGCACCCGGCAACAGTTGGACCGAAGCCAGTGGATTCCGGATATTCCCCAGGCTATTGGCCGATCCGATACCGGCTGCCGCTCCGACCAACGTGAGGATCGGAAGGTTGTTCAAGGTATCCGTGGAAACGTTGTGGCTCACCTCCCCGCCTTCAGTCTTCAGTTGCGCCACGGCCTCGGTCACCGTCACGCTTTCGGAAGCAGTGCCGACTTCCAGCACCGCGTCGATACGCAACGTTCCGGCCACCTCCACCACCAGACCGGTGCGGATGAACTTCTTGAATCCGGACACGGTGATCGACATCTGGTAAGCCCCGGCTGGTAATTGCGCGATGGTGTAGTTGCCGGTCCCCGAACTAGCTGCTTGATAAACTGCGCCGGTGGCGACGTTCTTAGCCTCGATTGCCGCAGCGGCAACCACGGCGCCTGCCGGGTCAGAAACTGTACCTGTTATCCTGCCGCGATCGCTCTGTGCAAAAGTCGAAACGGCAAAAAGGAATAAGACTGCGACACGCAGAAATGAGCGCATGTTACCTCCCCCTGGCGAGTAACGGTGTGCTTTTGGTCTGAGATCCCCAGCCCGGAAACCAAAACTGAGTGAGTATACTCCGGGAGAAATTCCGCGTCAAGCCCGAATAGGTTAAGAGATTATCAGGATTACTTCACGCTCAGGTGCTGAGCGTCGCGGTTATTCTCGCTGCAAATGTATTCGCCGATTTCTTCGCCGGGAGCAAGGTTCCAAACACTACGGATGGTCCAGGGCTTGGTGAACGCTCCCGGATCTTCTATGGTGATATCGACCTGGAGGTGCGCGAAGTCCGTCCTTCGGTAATGTTCGATCAGGTGCAATTGCTCGGTGTGCGGGTAGATGTTGAGCCAGCTCTTGTCGTTCATTCCAACTGTATCGATCACCAGCGTGTCTCCCTCCCAGTGGCCGATGGAGTGGCCCATCCAGGTTGGATTCAGGTCCTTGGGGTGGCTCCGGCCGTCCAAAAAAACTTGACGGACGGGTGCTACATCTTCTGTGAGCGTCAAGAAAAGCTTGGGCGTCTGGACGATCCTGTAGAGCAGGGGCCCTGTGATCAACGGGCCTCCCGGCAGGCAAAATCCACTCGGGCTGTCGCGGAGTTTGTTCTCCAACCACTTCTTGGACAAGGCCGCCGCCCAGGCCAACATCGGAGGCTCCACGGGGTTCGGATCGTCATTGCTGTTCCATACGCCCGAGAGGTCGGGTTTGCCGTCTGCAGTTCGAACAACGCGTCCAGATCGGCCAGCGTATTTGTTGCGGAGAAAGAGCGACGGATCGTCGCCGGGTGTCCCCAGATTTGGCCCCCACGGCATTCTGATATCGGCGCGGAGGGTCTGGCCCGCCCGTACGGCGAGCTCTTTCTGCTCGAATTTGTCGAGTGTGAATCCGACGGCCGCGACCAAGAGCTCATAAGTCCCCGGCATCAGTCGGGCGAAGGTGTAGGCGCCGGAGGCGGACGTGGACGTATTTTGCGCGGCGCCCGTTTGCGAGTTCTTGGCCTGGACCGGGATATTCCGAACCGCGTTGCCATCCGGATCGGTAATGACGCCGGAGATCGCGCCGAAACGGTTGGTCTGTGCGAAGGCGGATGCCGCCAGGGCGACTATGCCGAACGCCATAACCAAGCGGCTCATCGGCCCAGTATAGCCGGGACGGTGCTACGAGCAAACCATACGGAGATGGAGAGCGGTTTCCCGCCCCCCGTCTTCGCATCCTTTGCATCGCGTCTCAAGCCGACGAACGATATTTAGGGAATATTAATCTTCAACTGCACGTCCGAATGATTGTGACGCCAACCCCAATATGCCTGTTGATCCTCTTCTTTCAACTTGGCAAAGGTCCGATACTTGCGATGATTCTCTTTCGCCCAGATGCGGTACGCCTTGTCCTCATGGTTGTTCCACACGTGATCGTCGTTGTGTTCTTTATCGTGATAAGTCCTGGAATGATCCTCGGCGCCAAACACTGCAGGAGCTGTAGGAGCCAACAAGACGGCGCCAAGTACGATTGCATTTAAAAAACGAGGCATAATTTTTCTCCTGCGAGCAAGAGAGCAATTATCCCGCCAGAGTAGTTCCGGTTGGCAAAGAAAGGCTTACCGCTTGTATATACGTCTGGAGATGCAGATTTTACCGGAGCTACAATTTTAGAGCTTTGGCCTGATCGAGATGGGTGTGCATTTTAGGAAGCGCACTGTGGGCAAAACCCTTGATGTCCGAGTCTGCGGTCGGGGATTGGTCTTCCTTTTCGAACTCCGCGATGCTCTTTAGGTGAGCTTCGATTTCCTGGCGCACGAATTCCTGATCGAACTCGATACCCGTCAGGCGGGATAGCCGTTCCGTAGGGTCATCGATCTTGGCCGGGTCCGGCAGGGCTATGCCTTTCAGCCTAGCCAGAGCCTGCACCTCGGCGTTGGAGAGCGCGTGGTCATCGAGTATGTGCTGAGCGTAGACTTTCAAGTCGCTGTTGGTGCCCCGCTCCGCACCCAACATGCCCATCTTGACTTCGTGCAGCCCATTCTGCGCCGCATCCAATAGGAATTTGCGATCTTCCGCGGAAACCGTCACAGCGCCACCGTTGGTATTCTGCCCACGGCTCAAATTGTTTTGAAACAGCAGCGCACAGACGCTGAAGGCCAAGAACACCATTCGTTGAGGCGACATATATCTTAACCCTCCACTTGGAAGAGCCTGGCGCCCTGACTGGCGTTACCCCTGCGAGTTACAATAGGCGATTGGATCTAATGAATGCCTTACTCTAGCGGTCGTCAATTTGTTCAACTGCCCGGGCCCACCAACGTGCCCGAACGTGTGCTGCGCGCGATGTCGCGCCCGACTATCGACCATCGGGGGCCAGAATGCGGGCTCCTGGGCCTGGAAGTCCTTGAGGGGATGAAGGGAATCTTCCAAACCTCGGGGAAAGTGGTGATCTTCCCTTCCTCCGGATCCGGAGCCTGGGAAGGCGCCCTGACCAACACTTTGTCGCCGGGCGACAAGGTACTGATGTTCGAAGTGGGCCAGTTCGCCGCTTTGTGGATTCAGGTGGCCGCAAAACTGGGCCTGGATGTCGACGTGGTGCAAACCGACTGGCGCCACGGCGTCGATGCGCAGGTCGTGGAAGCCAAGCTCCGCGAAGATCGTGAACATAAGATCAAGGCTGTTGGCGTGGTACATAATGAAACCTCCTCCGGCGTGACCAGCTCGGTGAGCGCGGTTCGCAAAGCGATGACACGCGCCCAGCATCCGGCGCTTTTGCTGGTGGACGTCATCTCGTCGCTCGCATCCATCGACTACCGGCACGACGAATGGGAAGTCGATGTCTCCATCGGCGGCTCGCAGAAAGGCATGATGCTGCCTCCGGGTCTGGGATTTAATGCAATCAGCGACAAGGCCTTGGCGGCGTCAAAATCCGCGCGGCTTCCGCGGTCCTACTGGGACTGGCAGATGATGCTCGCGCAAAACACTAACGGCTTCTTTCCATATACGCCGGCGACCAATATGCTGTTCGCTCTGCGCGAATCCTTGAACATGCTGCGCGAGGAAGGGCTGCAGAACGTCTTCAAACGGCATGAGCGTCATGGCGAGGCGACGCGGCGGGCAGTGCGGGCTTGGGGCCTGGACAACGTGGCCCTCGATCCCAAGGAATTCAGTAACTCTGTGACGGCGGTCTATACACCAGCCGGTCACTCCGCGGACGAATTCCGTAAAATCGTTCTCGAGCGGTTCAACATGGCGCTGGGCAGCGGGCTTGGAAAGCTTGCGGATAAAGTTTTCCGTATCGGGCACCTGGGCGACTTCAACGATCTCATGCTGGCCGGAACTCTGGGTGGCGTAGAGATGGGTCTGGACCTCGCCGGCATTCCGTATCGCAAGGGCGGCGTCGCGGCGGCGCTCGAGTTTCTGACGGAATCGGTCAGGGAAGTCGCTGCACCGGTAAGCGTTTAAGACGCTGCTTCCGGCGCTGCCACTTTTGAATTGCCGACGCGCACCCATTGGATGATTGAGGCGACACTTCCGATCAGGCAGAACGCTATAAATCCGCCCATAAACCATAAGAACTCAGTTGAGTCGGCAATCCGCAGGATACGGCGGCCGAAATAAATCGCAGCCCAGCCGATGAGCGAGTATCGAATGGCACGGGCGGCCAGGACCAGAGTCAGCAGGCGCGGCCTCGAATACTGCAATGCGCTGGCTACCGCGATGGCCGCTCCGAACGGAAATGGTGGTGGCGCCAGGCAAGTGATGATCACGACCATGGCCGCGTGCTTCTCCATCCGCTGCTTCAAGTAACCGAGGAGTCGTGGTTTCACCAACCGCTTGAGACCCGCCTCCCCGCCCTTGCGGCAGACCAAGTCGAGTAGAAACACGCCAATAGTCGATCCCACGGCTCCCGCCAGCACGTAAAGAGGAAGCCACGAGTGGTTCCTGGCGACCAACACGACTGTAAGCAGGTCACTGCCGATCGGCAGAAACAGAAAAGAATCGTCCGCGATAGATACCAGAAGGATTCCGAAGGCACCAAGTTGCAGAAAAAAGGTAAGTAAATGGCGGATCGATAAACTCACGGGACCAGCCTAGCAATCCGCAAGCCATTGCCGCCCTGTTTCCGGGCTGAGGCACAATGGAAGAGGGCTTGCTCGCCCTGTGAGTTTATGCGCTTCGTTGTGCTGGCAGTTCTGGCTTCCTCCGTGTTCGGCGCCGACCTGAACGTCCCGTCCCAGGACTTATACCAGGGCTGGCTCAAGATGTACGATCTCAAGTTCGACGAAGCGCATCAGGTTTTCAGCGACTGGAAACAGAGCCATCCCGCCGATCCGCTCGGCCCGGCGTCGGATGCCGCCGCCTATCTTTTCTCGGAGCTGGCTCGGCTGGGCGTGCTTGAGTCCGAGCTGTTCACCGACGACGCAAAATTCGAGAATCGCTCGAAACCTCGCCCAGATCCGCAGCTCAGGCCGCGCTTCGATCGCGAGATTGAACGGACCGAACAGCTCGCCGACGCGGCGCTTCAGGCAGCTCCGGCCGACGCCAATGCCCTCTTTGCCAAGTCGTTGACCTTCGGACTGCGCGCGGACTTCGCCTCGCTGATCGAGAAACAGGATTTTGCGGCGCTCAAGTATACCAAGCAGGGCCGCGCTTTCATTGATAGGCTGACCGCGATCAATCCGCAGGCCTACGACGCGTATCTCGGCGTGGGCGTCGAGAATTACTTGTTAAGCCTCAAGCCCGCGCCCTTACGCGCCCTGCTCTGGATGACGGGATCACAAGTCGATCGCGAAAAGGGCCTCGAAGCGCTTCGCAAAACGGCTCAGTACGGTCACTATCTGGAACCGTTCGCTAAGCTGCTACTAGCGGTCGCAGCCCTGCGCGACAATAATCGAAGCTTGGCCCGGGAGTTATTAACCGGGCTGCACAATCGATTTCCTAATAATCCCCTGTATCAGCGGGAGCTGGATCGGCTGACTCCGAAAATCGGTCCGAAATAGCGTCACGCAATAATTCCCGGCGCCTCGTGTCCGATCGCCTGGACGTACTCGATGTATGATCCCGGATAAACCACTGGTGTGCGATCCGTGCCGCTCTCGCCGCCCAGCTCCAGCACCCGCGAGCCCAGCCCGCGCAGGAACATGCGATCGTGCGACACAAAAATCATGGTGCCTTCGAAATCCTTGAGCGCCGTCACCAACATCTCCTTGGTAGCCAGATCCAGGTGATTGGTCGGTTCATCCAGCACCAGAAAGTTCGGCGGGTTGTACAGCATTCGCGCCATCGCCAGCCGCGATTTCTCGCCGCCCGATAGCGAGCGGATCTTCTTATCCACATCGTCGCCCGAAAACTGGAACGCACCCGCCAGCGTGCGCAGCGAACCCAAGCCGTCCTGCGGAAAATCGCCAATGAGTTGTTCGATCACCGTCAGATCCGGATTGAGCACGTCCAGCGACTGTTGGGCGAAGTATCCCATCGTCAGACTGGCCCCGAGCCGCACAGTTCCGGAATCGGGAGTACTCGCGCCCGCGATCATTTTGAGCAGCGTCGTCTTACCCGCGCCGTTGCGGCCCATCACGGCCCAACGTTCGCCCCGGCGAACCGTAAGATTGAATCCGTCATAGATCACGCGCTTGCCATAACTCTTATGCAGATCCTCGATCACGGCTACCTGGTCGCCCGAGCGCGGAGGAACGCGAAACTCGAACTTCACCACCTGCCGTCGTTTGGGCAGCTCGATTTTGTCGATCTTATCCAGCGCCTTGATGCGGCTTTGCACCTGAGCCGCCTTAGCCGCGTGCGTACGGAAGCGGTCGATAAAGCGTTGTTCCTTGGCCAGCATAGCCTGCTGCCGTGAGAACGCCGCCTGCTGGTTGGTCTCGCGGATGGTTCGCTCGCGCTCGTAGAAATCGTAGTCGCCCGAGTAGGCGATGATCTCTCCCGCATCGATCTCCGCAATCTTCGAAACGATGCGATTCATGAATTCGCGGTCGTGCGACGTCATCAGGACAGCGCCGGCGAAAGATTTGAGAAACTGCTCCAGCCAGACGATCGACTCGATATCCAGGTGATTGGTCGGCTCGTCCATGAGCAGCACGTCCGGCCGCCCCAAAAGTACTCGCGCCAGCGCGACGCGCATTTTCCATCCGCCTGAAAGCGCGCCCACGTCGCCATCGATCTGGTCGTCCTGGAAACCCAAGCCGTGCAGCACTTCGCGAGCTTGCGCCTCTAGCGCGTAGCCACCGAGATGGTCGTACTCTTCCTGCACGTGGCCGAAGCGATCGAGGATCTTGTCCATCTCATCGGCACGTGTGGGATCTTCCATGGCTCGCTGGAGATCCTCTAGCTCGTGATGCAGGTCGCCTGCGCGCCCGCTGCCGGCAATCGCTTCGTCGAGAACGGATCGGCCTTTCATCTCTTCCACATCCTGGCGGAAGTAGCCGATAGTCATCTTCTTGGGAACCGATACTTCGCCCTCATCGGCCGATTCCTCGCCCACCACCATGCGGAAAAGAGTCGTCTTGCCGGCGCCGTTGGGGCCCACCAGACCGACCTTCTCGCCGGGGTTCAACTGAAAGGAGGCGTCGACGAAGATTAGCTGCTTGCCATACTGCTTGTTGATGTTGGAAAAAGAGATCAACTCCCAAGCTACCAGAGCTTGGCTCAGGCCAGCCAATAGCTGGTGGTAATCAGCCAGACGACAAACGCTATTGGTCTGTTTTATCAGCAACTTAGATTTGGTAATTCGGTTGCTCATCAACTAACGGAACTGGGGAGGTTGTTATGAAACTCAGTCTGATACCGGTGAGCTTGCTGGCCAGTGCCCTCTTACTGGTTGATCCCATCGCCACATTCGCTCAGAATCGCGGGGGTGGCGCAGGTAATCGCGGTTCTTCGGGCGGCCGAAGTTTTTCCGGATCGCGTGGAGGCACTAGCGGCGGAGCGCGGTCGTTCTCTGGCGGCCAACGCGGGTCGTTTCAAGGCGGAGGTCAACGCGGTGGGCAAGCGTTTTCGGGCCAACGTGGATTCTCCGGCCAGCGCGGATTCAGTAATGGCGGCGTGCGGTCTGGAGGCAATCGGAGCGGCGTTTATCGCGGTGGCAGCGTCTATCGCGGAGGTTATCGCGGCGGCGCCTACTTCGGATACTACGGCAGCCCGTACTACTATGGCGGCGGTTACTACGCCCCCTATTATTACGGGAACTATTGCAACAGCGGCTACTACGATCAATGGGGCAACTGGATTCCAGCCTGCACCTATGATCCCTACTCCTATCCTTACCCTTACTAGCCAGACTGCGCTCTAGCGAGCCGAGCCCGCAGCGCAGAGGTTTGTCGACGGTGGCAGAGCAGGCATAGGGAGCGGATGTTGTTCAGGTCGCATTCGCCTCCGCCCTCTACCACCGGTACAATGTGATCCGCATCCCACAGCGTCTTCCGGCTAATCCCTTTCAGTCCCCAACGCGCTAGCAGCTTTTGCCGATGCAGCCCTCGAGCGCGCTTCAAGTCGAAGTACGCCGCGCGGCAATCCACTCCGCAAATCGCGCAGATGCCCTTGTCGCGGGCTAGCACCTGCTCGCGCAAATAGCCGGGGTCCGTGCGCAGCCGCCATTCATGAACGCAGCAATCCGAACAGAACGTGAAGCGGCGCGCGGGGACTTCGAGATTGCACCAGCGGCACAGGCCACGGCCGTTCTCCCCTTTCTCAAGGGTTGCTCGATCGGCAAACCCACCGGGCATGGTGCGGGAAGTGCTCATAAAACATTCCTAGGATAGATTGTTTTGAAGGCTGCCGCTATTCTGGTGGTAGATTCTAAAGTCCCGATGAATCACGCCTCCACCTTCCCGCCGGAGTCCCCAACCGTAGACCGGCTCTTCGACACGGCTGCCGATCTCTTTTGGCGTCAAGGGTATGCCGCAACCACCACGCGGGAGATTGCTACCGCCTTCGGTATCCAGCAAGCGTCGCTGTATCACCACATGGCGAGTAAAGAGGACTTGCTCTATCGCATCTGCGTGTCCTCGCTCGAGCCTTTCCTTGAGGACGCGACCGTCGCCAGGGCGGAATGTCCCCTGGACCGGATCAAACTGTTGATTCGCGCTCATTTGACCACGTTGCTGCGATACCAGCAGCGCAATGTGACGCAGTTGACGGAGTTGCGCTCGCTTTCGCCGCGTCATCGTACCGAGGTGCTGAAGTTGCGCGACAGGTACGAGCACTTCTCGCGATCCATTCTGAAAGATGCGCAAGCGGCGGGCGCCATTCGGAGCGACGTGTCCGCCAAATTCCTCAACCTGGAACTGATGAGCATCCTGAACCATGCGGCGCTATGGTTCCGGAAAGGGAGAGCTTTCACTGAGGATCATCTCGCCGAAATCTTCACGAAAGTGTTCCTTGAGGGTGCGGTAAAACCTGGCGCGCGCCGCCGGCTCACGCTGCCGGACCTCACCGCGCACGACAAAAAACCAACCCGCGTCCGCAAGACGTCGATAACGCCCGACAATCCGGCGCTAGCGCGCGCTCTCGACGCAGCCGTGGGACTGTTTTCGCGCAAAGGTTATGCGGCCACCAGCACACGCGAAGTGGCGAAACTCCTGGGTATTCAGAAGGCCACGTTGTACTACCACGTCGAGAGCAAAGAGGATTTGCTCTTTCTCATTTGCGAGTCTGCGCTGACAAAAATCCGGACCGACGTCGAGGCTGCGATACGCGACCGGCAGGACCCCGTGGATCGAGTGCAAACTCTGATTTCCAGCCACATCGAGAGTCTTCTGCGGGATGAAGCCGCGCATTCCACGACGTTCACGGAAATGCACGCGCTCTCCGAAAAGCGATTCGAGCAAGTCATGCAGCTGCGCGATGGCTACGAACACATGGTTCGCGCGGAGTTGCAGAAGGCCCAGGAGTCCGGAGTCCTGCGGCAAGACATCGAGGCGAAGTACCTGTCGCTTGTCCTGCTGGGGATCACGAATCGCGTGATGGTTTGGTACCGGCGCGGCGGACCGCTCTCGCCAGGACAGGTCGGCCGATTGCTGGGCGTGCTTTTCCTCGAAGGCGCCGCTACTTCCCAGCTTTGACGTAGCGCTTTAGCGACTTCGATCCTACTTCGGCCCCGTAAATCACGCCATCCCGATCCACGGCGATTCCTTCCGCCGCACTGGTCGCCGGAAGCGCGCCGGCTTGTGAACCAGTGAGCACCAGAGGATCGGGGATAAACGCCGTCACCACGCCGTCTTTCGCGCTGCCGATCCGTACGCCTCGCTTCCACCCGGGGTTGTATCCGTAACCTTCCTTGTCCGTCGACTCCGAATCGGTGACGTACAGAATGTCATTCTGGTCGATGTACATTCCGCTCGGCCGGCCGAACTGCTTCCATTGATCGAGGAACTTTCCGTCCTGATCGAAGATCTGAATGCGATTATTCGCGCGGTCGCCGACAAACAACCGTCCGCGGGAATCGAATGCCAGTGTGTGCGGCACTTCCAACTCGCCTAGCCCCGACCCGTGCTTTCCCCATTTCATGAGGAACTTTCCATCTTTGGTAAACTTCAAAATCTGCGCCGAGCCCATCATCGGGGTGTGCCCCTCGGAGACAAAAATATCGCCATTGGGAGCAATCGCGACATCATTGGGCTGATTGAAGGCGTAGTCCAGCGTCATCAGAACTTTTCCATCCGGGTTGAACTTGATGACAGTGAATCCCTTCCCGTTCGCCATTTGTCCGTCGGTAATCCAGACGTTGCCATCCTTGTCGACGGCGATGCCGTGCGGAAACAGAAACATGCCCGATCCGAAGCTCTTGATGAGTTTCCCGGAGGCGTCGAAATGCAGTATGGGATCGTCGGTTTTCCCGGCGCAGCTGTTCGCCCCGCATCGTTCGGCGACCCAGACACTTCTCCCATCGCGATCGATTTCCACCGCGCTGGTCGAACCCCAAGATCTTCCTTCGGGCAGCTTGGCCCAGTTTTCGATGGTCCGATAAGGATTGGGCTGGCCGAATGAACTTGCCGCAATCATGAGAAGGCTCGCGACGTATTTCATGACCCAATATTAGATCACAGTCTTACCTGTCGGCAGGTTGACTCCACCGATTTTCGCGTGATAGCATCGGCCCAACATGAAACGCAATCTCGGGATCGGTCTTGCATTCGTAGCAGTGCTAGCGGCGCTCGGCATCGGGTCCACGTGGCTCGAAAGGAAAGCTACGGTTGAAGCCGCGGGCGTCCAGGCGCCCCGCTTTGAAGTCGACCCGATGTGGCCCAAGCCGCTGCCGAACCACTGGATTCAGGGCAACACTATCGGCGTGTCGGTGGACAGCAAGGATCACATCTGGATCATTCATCGCGCGGGCTCGCTCGAAGCAATGGAGACTTATGCCGCGACCAATCGCGCGGAGTGTTGCAAACCCGCGCCGGCGGTTCTCGAATTCGACGAAGACGGAAATCTGCTTGCCAGTTGGGGAGGCGAGGATGGTCCTGGGTATGAGTGGCCGGCATCGAACCACGGCATCACGGTCGATTACAAAGGCAACGTTTGGATCGGCGGCAACGGCCGCACCGCCAACGCGCCTGCCACTGCCGAGTCCGCGGGCAACGCCGCACCCGGCGCGGCGGCCGCTCAAGCCAAGCAGGCCGCGAAAGCCAAAGCAGCGCCCGGCGGTCCTCCGCTGTATCACGACAGCATGGTCTTGAAGTTCACCCAGGAGGGCAAACTCCTGATGCGGATCGGCAAGACCGGCGCCAGCCAGGGCAGCAACGATACCGAGAACCTCGGGCTGCCCGCCAAGATCTTCGTCGATCCCAAAACCAACGAGCTGTACATCGCCGACGGCTACGGCAATAAGCGCGTAATCGTGTTCGACGCCGATAGCGGCAAATACAAACGCCATTGGGGCGCGTACGGCAACAAGCCCGACGACACAAATCTCGGGCCTTATCGTCCCGATGCTGCGCCGGCGCAGCAATTCCGCAATCCGGTCCACTGTGCCGAGCTCTCGCTCGACAACCTGCTCTATGTTTGCGACCGCGTGAACGATCGCATTCAAGTATTCAAACCGGACGGAACGTTCGTCAAGGAATCCTTCATCGCGAAAAACACGCTGGGCGACGGTTCCGCATGGGACATCGCGTTTTCAAAAGATTCGCAGCAGAAGTACATGTACCTGGTGGACGGCGCGAACGAGAAAATCTACGTCATGCTGCGCGAGACGCTGGAGATCCTGACGAGTTTCGGCGACGGCGGCCGCCAACCGGGCCAATTCTACGCCGTCCACAGCATTGCCACGGATTCGAAGGGCAATATCTTTACCACTGAAACCTATCGCGGCCAGCGCGTGCAGAAGTTCGTTTACAAAGGCCTCGCGGCGGTCACGAAGAAGGATCAAGGCGTCGTCTGGCCGAAGAAATAGTTTTCGCGACAGGAGGCTTTTATGCTCTTAAGCGCATTCACTGCCTTTCACGTGGCGTTGAGTTTGATCGGAATCGCCTCGGGCTTTGTGGTCTTGTACGGATTGCTCCAGGCGAAGCAGTTCGCCGGCTGGA
>Ga0207694_10000999_pt1 | contig 24718 bp, 19 predicted proteins | sample KBSC34metaG_FD_184353 | JGI IMG/M metagenome (GOLD analysis project Ga0207694, IMG submission 184353) | Corn rhizosphere microbial communities from Kellogg Biological Station, Michigan, USA - KBS C3-4 metaG (SPAdes) (version 2) | ecosystem: Host-associated > Plants > Roots > Rhizosphere > Soil... | reverse complement strand
CCTGCCGCGCCGGAAGACTACGTACACAGAGTCGGTCGAACGGGCCGGGCGGGTAAACAAGGCCAAGCGATCACGATCGTAACGCCTGTCGATGAGTTGTCGATGAAAGCAATCGAGCGACTGATCGGACAGCCGGTCAAGCGCGTCGTGCCGGAAGGTTTTGGCGGTCTGCAGGTCGCTGCGTCCAGCGCACGGAAACCGTTCTTGCCTTTCGGACGGGCTTCCAGAGGCTCCGTGCGTTCTTTCAGACCACAACGCGGTCGCTAATGTTCTGTGATTTCTCTGTGCAACCTCTGTGGTCTTTGTGTCTCTGTCGTGAGTTATTGCCGTGAGCCAGGTCAACCACAGAGACACAGAGAACACAGAGGTTGCACAGAGAATCATTGAAAACCCTCTGCTCTGTGTTTGGAATCTCTCTGCCTCTGTGTTTAGATAGACGCAGATTCGACTGCAGGCAACAGAACCTCAACGCAATCCTAGTCAGCCTGGTTTTATTTCGCTGAATCAGAGCAGGAAAGTAGTCATGAAGATCTTACTTTATAACCCTGATAACGGTGTAACACGGAACTTCATGCCACATCTGTGGATGTTTCTACTGCAAGCGCTCACCCCACCGGGCCATGAAGTTTTACTTATCGACGGCAACGCGCGCGCGATGAATGAGGAGGACCTCGTACGATTCGTTCGCGAACAGGATGTCAGGCTTGTCGGTATCGGCGCAATGACCCGGATGATAGCCAAGGCTTACCGAATGGCTGATGCTATTCGCGCTGCGGGGATACCGGTTGTGATGGGCGGGCCTCACGTGACTGAAGTTCCGAACGAGGCGCTCGGACGAGATGGCGGCCCACGTCACGCTGATGCTGTGGCGCTTGGTGAGGCCGACGAAACCTGGCCAGAGATCGTCAAGGATGCCGCAAATGGCAAACTCAAGGAGATCTATGAGCCAGTAGACGACAACGGTAAGGAACGCAAACCCAGCCTTCAGCCATATCCCTCTATTCCCTGGAGGACGATGGATTTGGAGCAGTTCAATCTGATCCCGAAATTCGTCGCCCCAATGCTCAGACGACATGGGACCGGCTGGGGAACGTTTCGACTGATTCCGATTGAGTCTGGTCGAGGATGCCCGTACGGCTGCGAGTTCTGTACTGTCACCGGCTTCTTCGGCGACTCGATAAGGTTCCGTACAAACGAAAGCGTCGTCAATGAATTGCTGGAGCTGAAAGCGCGTGCGTCCAGTGAGCGCGGGCAAATCGCCGTTTTCTTTATCGACGACAATTTCGCCATCAACATAAAGCGCACGAAATCATTGTTGCGCGACATCATCGCTGCCGGCGCGCAAATGAATTGGATTGCGCAGATTAGCGCCAACCTGTTGCGAGACGAGGAGCTCGTCGATCTGATAGCAGCGTCCGGAGGCAAGTGGATATTCATCGGGATGGAGTCAATCGACTCGACGAATCTTGCTGATGTAAGTAAGTCGTTCAATAAACCGGCCGAGTACGCAGCGGTCCTGGAAAGGCTTTCCAAGCGACACATTCATGCGATCACTTCCTTCATCTTTGGGATGGATAACGACACACCGGGCACGGCAGAGCGAACGCTCGAGCAAATTCGTAGTTGGCCGCCCGGATTACCTGTCTTCGGATCTCTAACACCCTTTCCATCAACTCCCCTTTACAAGCGGCTCGAAGACGCCGGGCGGCTCACACGACCAAAGCACTGGCTCGACTTCCGGCCCTTTCAGATGGCCCACACGCCTCTCAAGATGAGCATCGAGCAGACTCAAACAGAGATCAATCATGCGTGGGTGAATTCCTACAGTCCCGAAGGTATTGCGAGCGCGGTTAATTCGATCAGCGATCAGCCCGTAGGACAGCGCGCAACCATACTAATTGCGCGTCTTTGTTTTCGTGGCATCTACTTTCCGATGATGGGTCGATGGGCCTGGACCAAGGTGATCGCACAGAACTGGCAGACGATTTATAGTCTCGCCAAAGAAGGGATGGCTACGCGCCGCCTCGTGCGAAAGGACCGAAAGCTTAGAGTTAGTAATCCGTCGTCAGCGATCTAACAAACCCGCCAGCCGAGTTTTTGGCCAGCGACTTGGCTTTGCCTCAAAAGTCGGATTTTTAAGGGCGCAACTGTAGGGGTGGCCCTCCGTGGCCACCCGTTCACGGGTAAATGCTCGAGTTTTGACCCACGGGCGGCCACAGAGGGCCGCCCCTACAGTTGTTCCTACAAGATCTTGATACTTTTGAAGCAAAGCCCCAGCGACTTCGTAACTGGTGCGTCCTTCGTTCGCGAGATTTCCTTTACTACATGGACCACAAGCGCCGGCGGCGGAGTAAAGATATTTTTTGGCAATCATGTACTTAACACACCCGCCTATTTAAGCTAATATTCGGGCATGAAACGACAGCCCTACAAGAAAGAAAAAGGTTCCCTACTCGAACCTCACTTGAGTGCGTCTAATGGGTAGGGCAACGCGGCCACGGCCTAAACACCTTGGCAAGTATGCCCGCTAGTCGGAGTCTCAACCGACGCGCTGATCGATGACAAGCTAGACACCCGTCCGAACAAATCTAGGAGATCCTAATGACTCACAAATCTGTAAAACTCCTCGCTCTGGCAATAATATGCGGATGCTCGCTTCTTGGTACGGCGGTCGCTGTAAGAGAGGTCATCATGTTGCTCATGTTCGCCGTCGCGGTCGTCACGGGTCTGGGGTTCATGCTCTACTTCTATTTATTAGAAGAATCGCGGAAATGATTGCCCCCTCTCAGGTGTGTCAAATGCATAATCACCATAAAGTTGGTCCAAATCGATCAGAACAATCTATCGAAACGACTCTAAGTTAGGGCGTGAGGTTCATGCGTCGCAGGAGTTCCGCGAATCGCGGGTCGGAGCGCAAGGGGTCGAGGATGGGGTTCACTTTGAGTTGCGTCATGCGGTGATCACGCTCCGAAATAGCGAACGCCAGGTCCTCTAAAGCGCGATCCTTATCACCCACGCGCGCGAACAACTCCGCGCGGTCACTGCTCCTCTCAGGCTCTTTGCCCTTTCGCCGGTACCGCACTCTCCAGTATCCACTGAGACCGTGCGTGCGGTATGCCTCCCGCGTCTCGGCGTCAAAGCCTCCGTGCTTTTCGATCGAGGCCGCCCAGTCGTCGAGCCTCCCCATCTGCTCGTGAAGCTGATTGCGCTCAAGTTCCACGGCGCCGAAGTCCGTCGCGCTTACCTCGTATGCCTTACGATATTTCTCCAGCGCCTCATCGTAACGGCGAGCCCAGTAGAGCACCCTTCCGAAGTCCGCGTATACGGGGGCCGAAATGGGATCGAGTTCGAGCGCCTTTTGCATCTCGGCCTCGGCCTCGTCGAAGCGGCTCATCTCGCCGAGAAAGAGGCCGCGCCAGTGATGGGCCAGCACGTACCACGGGTCCAACTCGATGGCCTTGCGGAACTCGCGGTCGGCCGCTGCCCAGTCCAAGTCGTAAAGCCAGTGTACGAGCGCCAGCGAGGTGTGGGCCTCCGCCAGCCGGTCATCGAGTTCGAGCGCCTTGTTCGCTGCGTCCCGGGCGGACGTGAAGGCCCTGTGGGTTTCCATTACCATGTAGGCGCCGAGGAGGCCGTAGCAGTCGGCCATCCCGGCGTAGGCGGGCGCGTACGACGGCTCTTTCTCCACAGCCTGTTTGAAGTATTCGATACCTTTGTGGAAGTCCTCCTTTGTACGTTTGTTGAAGAAGTCGCGTCCTCTACGGTAGAGCCGGTAAGCCTCGTCCTCCGCAGTGTTATGACTTGTTGCATAACTCGGCTTTTCTTCAGCGCTCGCCGCCACCCCCAGCTCCCGCGTGACGTCGGCCGTGATCCGCGTCTGAACAGCCAAAACTTCTGAAGTTTTTGCTTTGTACGTGTTGCCCCAGATCGATTCGCCGCTGCCGACGTCCAACAGTTCAACGCGCACTCTCAGACTCTCGTTATCCACCGCGACCTCGCCGACCATCAACGTCTCGACGCCGAGCGAGCGTCCGATCGTTTGTGGGCTCTGCTGCCGGCCTTTGTAGCTGTAGACGGGGTTGTGCGAACGGATGGAGAGCTGTGGCAGCCGTGAGAGATGTCCGGTCAGTCCATCGGTAATTCCCTTGGCGAGTTGCTCCGAGTAGGCGCCTTGGCCCGTATTGGAGAAGGGTATTACGGCGAGCGATGTCCTCGGTTTCGCAGGCGTGCCCGACAATCCCAGGATGAGGCCGAGCAATAGCAGAGTAGGGCAACGACGACGGTCGGGAGCGTGTAGGCTGGATGCCCGCCGGCGAAACGAGCGGCACGGTAAGCAAGTGAGTCGCCGCGAGCGTAGACCGGTCGGCCCGCGAGATGGCGGCGGATGTCCTCGGCCATCTCATCGACCGAAACGTACCGTCGTTCCGACTCCTTGCGCAGTGCTTTCAGGACAACTTTGTCGAGGTTACCCGTCAGGTCGCGCTGGAGTTCGTCGCCGCCAGGGCGCGAACTCACCGCCGTGTCTGTCGGCCCATCGACGGACGCGGGCGAATTATGAACGGCTTCGCTCGGTCTCCGGACGCGTCCCTCGACGATGGACCGGAGAACCTCTTCCGGCGCCCGGCTGCGGAACCTGTACGGGTGGCGACCCGTCAGAAGCATGTAGAGCAGCACCCCAAGGGAGTAGACGTCATCCGTCTCCTTCGGCGGCAGCCCGCGCAACTGCGCGGGGCTCGCATACTCGGGCGTCATCACGCGGTAAGCCGTGGCCGTCCTCGCTGACACCGGCTTGGAGCTGGGCACGGCGTACTGGCATTACAGCGTAGGGTCTGGCCCGGCGATAGTCACGGACCCGTGCGCGTGGGGCGGCGGCGGCGCCACGGCGGCGGACCTCGACCCGGGGGATTCCGTATTACAGGAATTCCTCATGGACAACTTCCCGATCTGGACCGTCCGGCTTGACCTGTACAAGACCTCGACGGACGTCACACCCGACGATTTCTTCACGGTGCGGATATACAGTTCTGCGACCGGCGTGACGGAGGTTAAAACCGTTAAGGCAGGCGACTATCCCGGCCTCTGTAAAAGCGGAATTTCGTTTGTTTTGAAAAACGATTACTCGAACACGCGCGTGCGGGTAATCATCCGGAAGAACTCCCTCGCCACGGCGACGATGTATGTCGATAACGTGGCTTTTTTCGGCAGGTCATCCTAACCATAACCTCAGCCTGCATGCGAAAACTGCTGACCATCATCAATGTAATGGTTCGCGATAACAAAGTTTGGAATGTCAAAGCTCAACCAATTTCTGCTTGACATCCAACACAGTTGCTCTGTGGTGAGTTTTGCTGCGAATTCAGTTAACCATAGAGACACAGAGAACATAGAGGTTGCACAGAGAAGAGCGATCTGCTGACTTTTCGTGCAAAGCCCCTTCAATTTCGGCTCAGTACAACTTTTTACATTCTGATTACAGTGTGTGGAGACTTTGAACTTCAAAGACCATAGGCTCCATGACGGATTGGAAAGTTGTCACTCGGACCGAAAGGAAGGAACGATGAAAGCTAAAATTCTGCCGGGGCTCCTGATTTGTCTTGTGATGGCGATGACGTGCGGGACGGCTGTTGCTCAGACTACGACTCCCCCATCGGACGCGCAGAAGGCGTTCGACAACATGAAAAAACTTGCTGGTACGTGGCAAGGAACGATTATGGGGATTTCGATTAACGTCACGATTCGCCTCGCATCCAGCGGTACTGCAATCCTGCATGAGGCGGCTACAGATGGAGGACGTCCGCCAAACCATGAGATCACGATGTTCTACGTGGAAGGCGATCGGTTACTCGCGACGCATTACTGTGATGGCGGAAATCGTGCTCGCTTCGAAGGAAAGATGTCGCCGGATGGAAAGATGAGCGAGTTCAATCTTCTCGACGTCGCGGGAAGCACCAAGGGAGGATTGGTGAAGCGCATGGCGTTCACCGTAATTGACGAGAACAAACACGTCGTAGAGTTTACTTTCATTAAACCAGACGGTAAGCCGATCGAGCTGCGCGGCGAATTTGAACGGACAAAATAAGGTCAACGCCGAAGAGGGTTCAATCTCTTCGGCGTTGACGTGTGTCAGCAGACCTTGATCTTACTGTTTCACCTCAAAGCGCCTGGCTGACGACCAATTGCCCGGCGTGCCCGAGGACGAGTTTGCGCGCACCCGCCACCACATCCTGACCGCGGGAAGCGTGTTAGTCGTGAACTGCGATCCAGTCGTGGCTTGATTCACGATTGGCGACGAGAAGGTATCCGAGTCGTCAATCTGGATCGTGTAACCAGCCGCGCCGCTGACGTCCGTCCAATCGAACGTGATGCTCGCACCAGGACTGAAGCGCGCGTCCGCCGCGGGACTGACGAGCGATGGCGCGGGCAGCGGGTCGGTCGACGGCGGCGGCGTAGATGACGCGGGCGTGACGGTCAGCGTCGTCGTGCGACTTACCCCGCTGTAGGTGGCGGTGATGACGACGCTCGTGTTGGCGGTCACGGCCGAGGTGGTGACGGAGAAGGTTGCAGTCGAAGCGCCCGCCGCCACAGTGATGCTTGCCGGCACAGCGGCGACCGACGGGTTCGCGCTGCTCAGACTCACCACTGCTCCGCCGCTCGGCGCTCCGCTCGTCAATGTAACCGTACCCGTTGGCTTGTTTCCGCCGACGACAGAACTCGGGCTCACGCTCACTGCCGAGAGACTGGCTGGTGCAGGCGGCGTGGAAACCGCCCCTGCGGTGAACCGGCGAGAGCTGGAGAATGGACCAGCAACGTCCGCCGAGTTGAAGGCGCGCACGCGCCAGAAGAGCCGTTGCGCGGGCAGCCCTGTAATCGTCGCCTGCGACACGCTCACCATCTGGCTTAACGTGAGCGGCGCGGTAAAGTTTTGCGAAGAGTCAATCTGTATCTCGTACCTCGTCGCGTTGGCGACGTCGGACCAGTCAAACGTGATCGGCTGCCCGACCTTCGCGTCGGTCGCGGGCGACAAAAGTGTCGGCGCGCCAGGCGTCGGCGGCGGCGCCGGCGCTGTCGGATTGACTGTCAGGTCCGCGGTCTTGGTCACGCCTCCGCCGGAGACAGAGATCGTGACGACGGTCTGCGTGCTGACTGAACTCGTGGAGATGTTGAAGCCGCCAGTCGTCGAGCCAGCGGGAATCATCACGCCATTGGGTACGGAGGCTACCGCCGGATTGCTGCTTGCGACCTGCAGGATCTGGTCGGTTGACGATGGCGACGCGACCGTAACGGTGGCGAAGGAGTTGCCGCCGAGCCCGGTAGTCGAGGTTGGACTAAGCGTCAGCGATGCAGGTGGCTGCTGAGGCGTCAGTGTGACCTGCGCCTGCGCGGACGCGCCGCCGTAGCTCGCTGTGACTGTAGCCGTTGTGTTTGTCGCGACTGCACTCGACGGAATCGGGAACGAGGCAGAGAAACTGCCAGCATCGACAACCACCGATGCTGGTGGGCTCACAGCCGGTGAGTTACTTGTTAACGTCACCACCGCTCCGCCTGCAGGCGCCTGCCCATTGAGCATCACGATCCCCTGCGGCTGTGCTCCGCCGCTGATAGTGCTCGGTGAGATCGTAAGTGACTTCAATGAAGGCGGCTGCAAGGTGAACTGCGCGGCTGCGGAGCCGGAATTGAGTGTCGCCGTGAGCGTCACTGGCGTTGGCGTTGTCACCTGCCCTGCCTGCACCTGGAACTGCATCCATGCGGTGTTGCCGGGCATCGTTACAGTCGCCGGGACAGGAAACACGCTCGGGTTCGAGCTGTTGAGGTTGATAGTGGCGCCGCCTGACGGAACTGCCGCCGTCAACTGCAACGCGACTAATGTGGTCTCGCCGCTGAAGAGCGGATCCTTGGCGAGCTTCACAGAGACGGGCGTCGGCGGAGCTGAGCTGATGGTGAACGTGCCGCTTGCAGACCAGGCCGTCAATGCGGCAGTGGTCGGCGAGGAGTCTCCCTGAGCGGAGCGCACGCGCCAGAACTTCTTCCCTGAAGTAAGTGAAAGAATCTCTCGTGTCGGGCCGTTGAGCTGCGGGTCGTCTAGCTCGATAGAAGTGAAACCGGAGTCGCGAGCGATCTGAAGTTCATAGCCGCTCGGCTGCGGGTTAGCGACGTGATTCCACGTGAGCGTGACTGGCAGCGTCAAGGTTTCTCCGCTCACAGGCGCGACTAGCGTCGGCGGCGGAGGCAGCGGATTGTTATAAAAGACTGAAAATGAGATGACGTTCGACGGCGCGCTGAAGTTGCCGTTTGCGTCCACGGCGAAGACTCGCGCAAAGTAATTGCCTTCGGGGTCCGCAATGGCGAAAGAGAAGGTGGAGTCGGAAATGTTATTGAACTCGCCGCGCGACGACACCGAGAAGCTCGGGTCAGTCGAATACTGAAGTACATAGGACGCGGCGTCCGGTACCGCACTCCAGATGAAAGTCATCACTTCCCATGGGTGGAACGTAGAGTAGCCCTTGGGCGGCCCGAGACTGGGCGCGCCCGGCGAACCGGCGGCGGCGCCAGTGATCGAGAAGCTACGTGGCTGCGACCAGGCTCCCTGGACGAAATCGCCGCTGACGGCCTGCACGCGCCAGAAATAGGTCCCATCGGCAAGGCCGCTGACCGTATCCTGCGTTGCCCCGTTGGTCGAGGATTGAAGTAACAACGACCCGAAGGCAGACGACGAACTGACCTGCCAGTTATAAGCGACGATCCCGCTCGGATCGCTGGCCGCCGTCCAGGAGATCGTGAACGGCTCGCTGACGACCGCACCATCCGCCGGCGAAATCAGCGATGGCGCAGTTGGAGCGGCCACTGCCCCCCGGCCAGTGGCGCTGAAACTTAAGATAAGACCGAATAATAGCGTGAGAGACCAGCGGACAGACGTTTGGCGCTTCATAACATACCCCCCAAGGATTCAGATAGAGAGTCACACTCCCTTGACTCGTCCTAACAGAGCGATGATGTGGACGAAAAATACATCTGGCCTTTAGGTTTTGGGACTCAATCAGGTAAGCATGCTGATAATCAGGGGGGACATCCGAGAGGCACGCGGCCAAGTGAAAAGGCCGGGTAGGCAAGCGGCTTTGCCTCAAAAGTCAGAGACTGCATTGGACCGGGTCAGTACAGGGAGCGGTAGCGACCTGGTCGATGATCAGCATGCGATATTTCCTAGCGATTTTGACTCCACTCTCTGTGGTTATTTTTCCTAAGCAATCGTCGACCACAGAGACACAGAGGACACAGAGGTTGCACAGAGAAATCAGACTTTCGGGCAAAGCCGTTCGAATTGTAGGGAAACTGGAGCGGGCGACCGGACTCGAACCCGCAACTTCCAGCCTGGGAATCTACCAACTCCTGATTTCAATTTCCTGACAGATTATCAAGAAGATCGGGTTGATATTTTTTTGCCCAAAATGCCATCTCGAGGACGAAAATTATCTCTCGAATGCGTTGATAGTGAACAACTCTCTCGATCTGCCGCTTTGCTGTTATAGCAGCGAGAAAAACAATAAGCGGCATTATGATCGCATCAACATTGGAGACGGGCCAAAAATCTGCAATTCGCAGGGACGTAATTACATAGGAGGCAAGTCCGATGAAGGTTCCCATTAAGGCTATCCACTTTAGTGAGCTAGTTACATACCAACCCGATGTCATTAGTCTCACGTGAGCTTCGTTGCGCGCTACTGTTACATATCTATCGGGGAACAAGAACTCCAGCCGTATTTTTAGAATATTTATAAAATGCTTACTTCTAAACCGATGTGTATTTGCGCTGTCGCCACGCCATGGTATTAGGTCGGCGAGATGCGTCAGACCGCGCTCGGAAAGGTATTCATAGAGATGAAAATAAGGAAACTCGACCTTGTAATTAAGGTCTCGATCCTTTTTTGTGCTCTCGGATTTCTCATCGGGTTTCCCATTGCTTTTTGTGTCTCCACCGTCGTCGTGTTCTTTTCTAACCGGCCCGCTTTCTCCAATGGTTTTTTGTACTCTGCGGAAGCTTTGTTCATCAGGAATTTTTGGATCTTGCCTGAAGAACAGATGCCCGACTATATATGAAAGAGCAATCAATCCAACAAACAACTCCAAGTGAAACTGTGCAAGCCCACTGGCGAACGCTCGAATGATCTCATAATCCTGCGGATGATTCCCTCCGAGAGCGCGAACGAGGATGAAGCTGGACCAGCCTAACGCCGGCACAAGCAAGACTACAAAAACGAATCCTGGCACCAGGCTTCCAAGTATATCGACAATCACTTCACGCACCGAGAATCGAGATGTTCTCTGTAGCGGAACCGATCTATCATCCGTTCGCGTTTCACTTGACTTAACTGAATCGTGCGCCAAGCTTTCATTTATCATGGTTGAGTCCTTAGGGGTAAGGAATAGCTGAAAGGCATCTTCAGCATTGAGGATAAACGCTCACTAATGTTGGGCCATCTAAACCGGATTTGATTAGATCGAATGCACACGATGTACTGAGCGGGAGCTGTGGATCAAGGTAAGCGACAATAGAAAGTGACTCGCGGCTCAGAACTAACTCTACAGGTTCACAGTTGGCGAAGAACTTTCGTAGCTCCTCGTTAACGACTTCTATCGCCTCGTCTTTGGCAACTCTTTTGTCCACCCGCCCCAGGACAAAGTAGAAATCATCATCCACGTCCGCATCAGTACGATGCTCTTTGTGCAAGACATTCACTTCCGTAAATCTTCTTCGCAGACAATCCAGCGGTTTTGAACCATTAACTGGCCATCCCATCGCAACGGCGATCTCGCCACGTATTGCAAAAGAGCGTTCGTATGGATGTTTCCCGCGACTCTCGAATCCAAAGTGGTGCTCGGCTTTGTACCCGCCAATTCGCAGTTCGATATGCGGGACATGTTTCAGAAATTGTAGAAGCTGTGAGAGATCAACAAGCCGGCACTCGCCTCGATAATCAATGAAATTCTTGTTAAGTATCTTGTCATCAATACGACAACCTTCCAGCCCGACTATCGTTGCGTGTACCTGTTCCGATTGGTAGGGAATGAAGCCATGGTTGAGTAGCTCTGAAATACGCTTTTGGCACAGGTGTATCAATTGCTGGAAAGGCTCTGGCTTTGGACCATAATACGCCACCAGCGTGGTTTGCACTCTGTTGTTTCCAACGATCAAAGCCTTCCCTCAACGTCGTTGTGACGTCACTTCGTGAGTTTTCCGCACCCGCTTGTTTGCTGGAATTGGATTGAAGAACTTGGTGCGGAGTCGGTAGTGAAGTTCATTGTGTGAGAAACCCTTCGCTTAAATCGACCTGCTTTGCGTTTATGCCCTGAAGAGTACTACGACAAGGTTCTTCCGGAGCTGCAACATCATTAGCGGTGCGCTACTGCGGTCTAGCAATGAAGGCACGCGGCCCAGTGAAAAGGCCGGGTAGGCAAGCAGTGAAATTGAGCGAGCCGAGACTACACCCGCCACTCGCACATTGCAACCGATTTTTAGAAGGCTCCAATTGTAGGGAAACTGGAGCGGGCGACGGGACTCGAACCCGCAACTTCCAGCTTGGGAAGCTGACACTCTACCATTGAGTTACGCCCGCTGAACTGCGCGATGAAAACAGATCGAAACGACAGTGCTCGCGAAAAACCTCGCGCGGAATTCCCGGAGTGCTTGAATTAATCACAGTGTTTGGGCCATCAGTCCGGCAACCAGTCGGTTGAACTTAACCGGGTCGGGCAACTCCGAGCCCTCCGCGAGAAAAGCATAACCGAGGAGCAACTCGGCATAATTGGCCAGCGTCGGGTCGTCTTTGTCTTTACCGAAACGCTCTTGCATCTTGAGGAATATCTCATGCTGCGGGTTAAGTTCCATGATCCGGCGTTGCTTTGACGTCCCACCTTCCCCAACCTGCAGGAGCCGTTCCAATTGCGGACTGTAGTCCATTTCAGTTCCCACCAGACAGACGGGCGAACTGGTCAGGCGGTTTGTTAAGCGCACGTCCTTGATGTACTGCTCGAGAACTTTTTGCAGGTATTGAAGCAATTCCGATGACTTTTCCTGTTTTTCCTTCAACTCCTTTTCCACCCGCTCGGCTTCTTCTTTGCTGCCGAGTTTGGCGAAGCCTTTGCCCACCGATTTGAGCTTCTTGCCTTCGTAATCCATCAGCACCTGGACCAGCAACTCATCAACCGGATCGACTAAGAAAAGGACTTCATATTCCTTCTGAAGGAAGGCTTCGAGATGGGGAGAGTTTTCCACTACGCTGCGCGATTCGCCGGTCAAGTAGAAGATCTCTGTCTGGTCTTCTTTCATGCGCGCCACGTAATCCTTAAGTGTGGTCAGCTTCTCCGGGTCGTTTGATGATTGAAACAGCAACAAGCCGACAATCTTGTCCTTGTTGTCGTAGTCTGAACTCACGCCTTCCTTGAGCGCCCGGCCAAACTGCGCCCAGAAGCGCAGGTACTTTTCGTTGGCAGTCTCATACATGTTCTGCAAAACGGCCAGGTTCTTTTTCGTCAGCCATTTTCGGATTTGGCCAATCTGCCGCTCTTGTTGCAGCATCTGCCGAGAGATGTTGAGCGGCAGGTCTGCCGAATCAACCACGCCTTTCATGAATCTCAGGTAACGCGGCAGCAGTTCCGCGCATTTCTCCATGATGAGAACACCTTTGGCATAGAGACGAAGTCCTGATTCGGCGGCGTGGTAGAACAGATCGCTGGGCGCCTTGGCCGGAATGAACACGAGCGCTTGATATTCATTCTGTCCCTCGGCCCTGGCTGAAATAGTTTCCAGCGGCTCTTCCATGTCGTGAAACATGGATTTATAGAACTCCGCATATTCGCTGTCGGTCACTTCTGCCGGTGGCCGGACCCAGATCGGCTTCATCGAGTTGAGGGTCTTGTCTTCAACCACAATGGTTTTCGGCGCGTCTTTTTTCGGGTTGCCCTGCTCATCGGTCGGCGTCTCCTCGCGCTGGTCCTGATAGACAATCGGATAACTTACAAAGTCCGAGTATCGCTTGACTATCCGCGAGAGGATCCATTTATCGGTAAAGTCCTCAATTCCATTTTCAGGATCGTAGGGCTTGAGATGAAGGATCACGTCGGTGCCGCGTTGGGCCCTGAAGCCATCACTAATGGTGTATTGGCCATCGCCCGACGATTCCCATTCGGTGGCGGTTTCTTCGCCGGCCCGTCTGGTAATCACGGTCACCTTGTCAGCCACCATAAATGAAGAGTAGAAACCAACACCGAACTGACCAATCAACGCCGCGAGCTGGTCTCCCGAGGCCCCGTCCCGGATTCTTTCGCGCAACTCTCTGGTGCCCGATTTAGCGATAGTCCCAATATTAGCGATCAACTCTGCCCGGCTCATTCCGATGCCGTTATCACCTACGGTCAACGTCCTTTGCTGGCGATCCGTCGCCAGGCGGATTTCCAACTGGCTGCCATCGTCGGTCAACTCCGGTCGAATCAACGCTTCGAACCGCAAACTATCAAGGGCGTCCGAAGCATTAGAAATCAACTCGCGCAGGAAAATATCTTTGCTTGTATAAAGCGAATGAATCATCAAGTCGAGTAAGTGTTTGGTCTCGGCTTGAAATTGAAACGTCTCTGCGGGCGCTACCATCACAACTCCTCCAAAAGAAAGTCCGCTAATACTACCTTAGCCTGCCGATACGAAGCTAGTTCCCGCCCGGCCATCGTAAAGCAGTTTGAGCCTGCAGTTCAGACTTCAGACTTTAGGCTGCGTTTCGCGAGGAAAAAATAAAAATATGAGATCTAAACGGCAACCTGATAGTGGGTCGAGCACGTCGGTGGCAAAACTCATTGACGGCTTTAATTATCTAGCGTACCTTCTTTGCTCTGCGTGCTTAAGATGTCTCCTGGTTTGCCAATCGAACCGCCTTCTTTGCGACCTGGTTGAGGTGACCTTTAAGCCGAGAGTCCCTGATGTCCTGAGAGATCATCCGGGTTCGATCGTGGGCGGGCAAATCTTCTCAAAAGAAATCACGGCCGGGCTTCTCGACGGTCGACTTATTCCTGATAAACCGTGCTTAGCCGAACTCCGTTAGCCTCGCAAATGACGATCTAAAGATGCTGGCCGACCTCGAAAAAGATTGGAGCGTCATCTCGGCTGACTCGCTTAGCGAGTCTCGGCTGGATTCCCTCACAGAGAATGAAGGGATTATCTCCGCGGTCGGTAACACTCCTCTGATCCGGTTGAACCGGGTCTTTCCGAATCTTGACTTTCGTCTCTATGCCAAGCTGGAAGCGCTCAATCCCGGCGGCAGTATGAAGGATCGCGCCGCCCTGAGCATCATCAGGCACGGAATTGAAACCGGCCAGATCGGGCCGAATTCAGTCATCATTGAGTCAAGTTCAGGAAACATGGGTATCGGCCTGGCGCAGGCTTGTGCTTACTTCAAATTACGATTCATATGCGTGGTGGACACCAAGGCCACCAGCCAGAATCTTAGGCTGCTCGAGGCCTACGGGGCAGATGTCGATCTGGTCACCGAGCCCGACCCGGAAACCGGTGAATTTCTTCAGGCCCGGCTCACTCGAGTCCGAAGCCTGCTGCGGTCGGTCAAAGACAGTTTCTGGCCCAATCAGTACGCGAACATACTCAACCCCCAGGCTCATCATCAGACGATGAAAGAGGTAGTTGAGGCTTTCGACGGGAACGTGGATTATCTGTTCTGCGCCACCAGCACCTGCGGGACCATGCGAGGATGCGCTGAATACATTCGCGCGCACAACTTAAAAACAAAGCTGGTAGCGGTTGACGCCGAGGGCAGTATCATTTTTGGCGGCCCCAGCGCCAAGCGTCTCATCCCTGGTCACGGCGCCGCCGTGGTGCCCGAACTGTATCAGCCCGGACTCGCTTTTGAGTACGTTCACGTGTCCGACCTCGCCTGCATCGTTGGCTGTCGCCGCTTGATCAAGCGCGAAGCGATACTCGCCGGCGGTTCCACCGGAGCCGTGGTCATGGCCGTCGATCGCATTAAGGAAAGCATTCCGGCCGGCGCCACCTGCGTGCTTATTTTTGCGGATCGCGGCGAACGTTACATCGATACGATTTACTCCGATCCCTGGGTAAAGGAAAATTTCGGCCAGGTCTCGCACTTATGGGACGAAGGAGAATTTAATCGTGGGAGCTGAGCAACTTCTGGTTCTCAGAGGCAGTGATGTCCAATCACTGCTCGCCGGGAAAGAGCAGGAATTGATTCGCACGGTACAGAAAGCGTACGAGACTTACGCGGCTGGCGAACATTCCTTGCCGCACTCGACCTTCTTACGCTTTCCGGAAGCCCCGCGGAACCGAATCATTGCGTTGCCCGCTCACCTGGGAGACGGCTTTCAAGCTGCGGGCTTGAAGTGGATCGCTTCGTTTCCCGGCAATCATGATTTGGGCCTGGATCGCGCCTCGGCCGTCGTGATCTTGAACTCGACCTCCACCGGCCGGCCCGAGGCTATTATTGAAGGGTCTATCATCAGCGCCAAACGCACGGCGGCCAGCGCTGCTTTGGCTGCTCAATATCTATCCAATGCCGCGGATGCGTCCCGCATTGGAGTAATTGGATGCGGCGTCATCAACTTCGAAATAGTAAGGTTTCTTTTGTCGGTATATCCGCAAACCAGCACGATTGTGATCCACGATGTTCATGGCGACCGGGCGGCCTTTTTTGAGAAAAAGTGCCGCAGTGCATTTCCCGGGATCGAGGTGGAAGTTGTCGGCGAGGTGGAAACTATTCTGAGCAGTTGCCGGCTGATCTCGTTTGCCACAACCGCGCTCAAACCACACGTCTTCGATCTCTCCAGGTGCGCTCCCGGAAGCACAGTTCTGCATATTTCATTGCGCGATCTCTCCCCCGACGTGATTCTCTCCAGCGACAACATTGTCGACGACGTGGATCACGTTTGCCGGGCTGAAACTTCGGTTCACTTAGCAGAGCAGGTCGTCGGCCGAAGGGATTTCATTAGAGGCACGCTGGCTGACGTGACGCTCGGTGCTTTACCGGCTCGTAAGGATGATCATAGCCTCGCTATTTTCAGTCCGTTCGGGTTGGGCATTCTGGACATCGCCGTCAGCGATTTCGTCCGCAAGCTTAGTTTGCAGGAAGGCCGCGGAATGTTCATCGACTCATTTTTGCCTGAATCATGGACCGTGGAAGCATAAGTAACCAGGCCCAAACTTCCGATCGATTAGAGCGGGGGCAAGCCCCTCTTCCTGACTTGTTCTATTCTCAGTTGCGCAATCGTCTAATGGAAACTTGAATCGAAAAATAGAACAAGTCAGGAAGAGGGGCTGCCCCCGCTGGTTGAAAAGCAACCAGCAACACACTAATACCCCACTACCCAAACTTCTCCGACCCAACGCTCTTAGCTCAATCGCTTTTCTCGATCGAACTTCTGTTAATCAGAACGCGGCCGTGATAGCTGACGGAGGCGAGGAGTATTTCCACTCTTTCGGTGTGCTTAATATTACGCACGAAGACGCCATTGAAGTTCTTAAGTACCCCGGACTTGATCGTCACTTTATCACCGGCCTTGAATTCATCCCCGAGAGTAATGAAACCATCTTTGATGCGCGCCTGAATGCTGGTAATGATCTCATCCTCGACAAACGCCGGGCTTTTCCCATAAGTGAGCACCGAATGGACGCCCCGCGTGAAATTGACTTTACTAAGCAGCTTGCTATCAACAAACCGGGCGAAAATATACCGAGGAAACAGTGATTTAGTTATACAAAAGCGGCTGCCGGAAGACCGCTTAGAGCGATACTCTTTCACCAGTGGATTTAGCGTCTCTATATTCCACGCTTTCAAGTTGCGTTCAGCTCGATCCTCCTGCGTGGGCAGAGTATGAATCACGTGCCAACGAAGCACTTCTTGAATTGTTTCTTCGCTCATCTGAAAACTCTTCAAATTCTTGCCGGCGGAAATGGAATCACTGGGGATTGAGTCGACGGAACCAAAGTCGCTGCGATGGCTTTGCTACCGATGGTATCTCGCGTGAGACGAGGAATTGGCGTGAGCCATCTGTGAACCCGGAGACGTGGCCTTCTCAGTACACTTCCGGGTCCACGTCACCTTAAAAAGCGATAGTATTGAACTTCAGGCGCATTCCCTAGTTGCTCGGTGTCGCTTCGCCTTTTTCCTTCCGGGCCATCTCTTCCATCTGCTTACGCAGACTCAACGGTCTCATGTCCGTCCAGACTTCCTTGATGTAAGCCAGGCATTCATCCTTCAGGCCGGACTTGCCCACATCATTCCAGCCCAACGGATTGTCCTTATAGGAAGGCCATATTGAGTACTGCTCTTCATGATTAACGACAACTTTATAAATCCTGGTATCTTCCTTTTCGTCCATACCCTTTATCTCCTTGTATTGGGACTCACTCGGTCAAGTCCGCGAATTGTTCTGCTCTTTATGAGCAAGCATAATTTTGGTTTAGAATTGAACGCCGTCGGATGGCGGAGTTTACTCACGCGGGAGAGATTTTTCAAGTCGATTTCCCTTCGAATTATGAACCGCTGTTAAGATGATTTGCGGTAGTGGGCCACGTTTCGGTCTCGACTCGCGGAAGGACCTCGGGTTGTGTTTTCGCCCTCCGCTCACGGTCGTGTTAAGTTATCAACCTTTGAGGGCGCTTTCATCCGCGGAGCGGCGGTGGCAGGCACGGCGGGTCAGTATGATGAAGGTAAAATGGAAAACTTGAAAATCGGTTCGATAACCAGAAGCGTGCTCAAGAAGATCATTTACCCACGGCATCTTTGGAGGGTTATTAAACTTGGGAGAGAACCAAAGCACCGCGCTCGAGCCTTCGACGACCCACAGCTTAAGCTTTATGCGAAGATTCTGCCCGGAGACTTTCTTCATTACGGCTATTTTGACGATGCGAAAATCCAGCCGCAAGAACTGAGTTTGAATGATATTTACCGAGCCCAACTCCGCTACGCTGAATTGATCCTGGCAGAGATCGAGGACCGCGATTCTCCCGTATTGGACGTCGGTTGCGGCATGGGTGGGCTAGTCAAGTTGATGCTCGACAAAGGTTTGAATCCCGTCGCGCTCTCGCCGGACCGGACCCAGGTTAATCATATTGAGACCAAATATCCGCAGGTGCCGGTGATCGAATCCAGATTTGAAGATATTTCTCCGATAGACAATCGTTACGGCACGATTATCACTTCTGAGTCCCTCCAATATCTCAATCTGGAAGCTTCACTGCCGTTGTTTGAAAAGTTATTAAAGCCCGGCGGCCGCTGGCTCGTCTGTGACTACTTCCGTATCGGTCCCGCGAAAGAAAGATCCGGCCACCAATGGAATGATTTCGAGCAACGGATCCTGGGCGCCGGTTGGAAGTTTATTCAGCAACGGGATATTACGGCCAATGTCCTGCCGACGATTGGTTACGCGCACATGTGGGGAGAAAATATTGTGCGCCCGTTGCTGGATTTTGCCGTAGAGAAACTCCAGACGAAACATCCTGCCGCCCACTACGTCATGGAAGAGACGATTGAGGGGATAGACGAGAAACTGGATCGCAATCTCGAGGTGGTGAACCCTGAAACATTCGCCGCCAGCAAAAAATACATGCTACTCGTATTGGCCAGAAACCATGTGGATTGAAAGAGCGGCCTGCTCAAAAATGTCTCCCAAGACTAGTTAGTGCGCCCAGCGCGTGCCCAGGCCCGCCAAATCAAAATCAGCTTCGCAGGTTCTTGTGACTAACAACCAAGGTTCCAAATCCGTGCAGACCACCCCTCTTATCCTTGCGATCACGGCAGGTTTGCTACTCGTGGTCCTGGCCCAGCTAAGCATTCGTCAACAAGATCCGCCTCGGCCCGTAACAGCAACGGCGGCGGCCACGGAGTTTTCCTCCGGTCGCGCGCTGGCCCAACTTCAAGCAATTGCCCAAAAGCCCCACCCGATCGGATCACTAGCGCATCAGGAAGTCCGCGATTACATATTGACACAGTTGTCCACCCAGGGAGTAAGACCGGAAGTTCAGGAGTCAACTGTAGCGCAACGAAGAGGCCGAAGTTTTGCTGTGGCCGCGACGGTGCGAAACATCGTCGCCAGACTAAGCGGAACGGAAAATAAGAAGGCAATCCTTCTCGTCGGGCATTACGACTCGGTGGCGACTAGTTTTGGGGCGAGCGATGATGGCTCGGCGGTCGTTGTCCTGCTTGAAACACTCCGGGCTCTCAAATCGGGCCCAGCACTTAAGAATGACGTCATCTTCCTTTTCACGGACGGCGAAGAAATCGGACTGTTGGGAGCCAAAGCCTTTGTAGACGAACACCCTTGGGCAAAGGATGTCGGATTGGTGCTCAACTTCGAAGCTCGCGGCAATTCCGGTCCGGCGATCATGTTCGAGACCACCAATGCTAACGGATGGCTCATCCGCGAATTCGCGCGTGCCGCACCCTTTCCGGTCGCGACCTCCCTGACCTATGAAATCTATAAGTTGATGGGCAACGAAACTGATCTTACTGTCTTTAAGGGCGCCGGTCTGGCCGGATTCAATTTTGCTTACATCAAAGGGCTCACTCACTACCACACGCTGCTCGACAGCGTCCCTAATATCGACGAGCGCAGCCTGCAACATCAGGGCTCTTATGCGCTGTCTCTCACTCGCCATTTCGGCGGCCTTGACCTGACTCGCACCCAGGAGAAAAACGCAGTCTATTTTTCTTTAGGTCCCCTGTTCGTTCACTACGCACGGGCGTGGGTCATTCCTTTGTCACTTCTGTTGACGCTTTTATTCGCGGCCATCGTCTGGTTCGGCTTCCGAGAAAAGCAATTAAATCTTTCAAGGATTGGATTAGGTTTTCTCGCGCTCTTTTTGTGCGCGGCGGGCACGGCCGCGGCGGCCAGCTTCCTTTGGTCGATGATCGGCGGGTTTGTCGGCTCCAGAGCTACTCCTCATGGTGATACTTACCACCGCGACTTGTTTCTAATATTCTTTATAGCGCTGGCGTTTGCGCTTACCAGCGGGATAGTGCTCTGGTTCCGTAACAGGATCGGCGTCCGAAATCTGGCAGTGGGCGTATTACTCTGGTGGCTGTTGTTGCTGATCGTCACGGCCTTCCTGTTCCCGGGTGGCAGCTATTTGCTGATGTGGCCGCTATTGTTCGCCTTGCCCGGGCTCGGGCTTATGCTCAAAGACGGAACCCGGGTCTCAGGAAGCCGCTTCGTCGTATTATTTATTTGTGCCGTTCCTGCCGTCGTTTTGCTTGCTCCTGCGATCTACCTCATATTCGTCGGGCTCAACATGAGCTCAATCGGTCTCGTGATGATCCTGGCGGTGTTGCTGTTAGGATTAATCATGCCGTTGCTGGATCCGCTGTTGATCTGGGCCAGGTGGTTCTTACCCGGCGCTGCTCTGGCTCTCTGTTTAGCGCTTTTCATAGTCGCAGCCGTAGTCTCACGATTTGATCGCAATCATCCGAGGCAAGATTATGTCTTCTATCATCTGGATGTCGACAAACAGGAAGGGGCTTGGCTTAGTAACGATCAGCGGCCGGACCTCTGGACATCTCAGTTCTTCCCGGCGAATACGGCAAGGGTAAATCCTGAGCTGCCTCTCCTGGCGGGCAGAGAGTGGTTAAAAAATCCGGCTCCAGTGGCGCAGCTCGAGGCCCCCAAAATCGATACCCTCGACGACCAGACCAGCGACGGGCTACGCACCCTCAGGTTGCGCATCAGTTCACCGCGGCACGCCCCGATAGTTTCCGTTACCCTCGATCGCAACACCGAAGTCACCGCCACTGCGGTAAACGGCAAGCCTCTTCAGAATGCCATGCCACCCGATCAATGGGGACTGCGTTATTTTGGTCTTCCTCCCGCGGGCATCGAGCTGACTCTGACAATTAGGCCGGCCGGACCGGTAAAGATTAGGGTGATGGATCAATCCTATGGCCTGCCGGAGCTGCCGGGAACAGCGCTTAAGCCGAGGCCCGACGGATTCATTCCGGCCCCTTACAACTACAGCGATTTGACTTTGGTAAACAAGCTACTTACCTTCTGAACGACCGCGCGAGTCGAGCCATGACAGGTGCTCTCACAGCTAATCCCTGGTTCCCTTACCACAAGGAAAACCGACAAGCACGACTCAACTTGTTTTGTTTCCCCTACGCCGGCGGTGGGGCTCTGATCTATCGCAACTGGTCCAAAAACTTGCCGGCCACCGTCGCCGTCCAGGCCGTTCAGCTCCCGGGCCGCGGCAACCGCATCATGGCCGAGCCGTTTACAAATATGACGGCTCTGGTTCCGGCGACCGCCGACGCTCTGTTGCCGTATCTGGATCAACCTTTTGCGTTCTTCGGCCACAGCATGGGCGCGAGAATCAGCTTTGAGCTAGCTAGATACCTGCGCCGGAACAACGGCCCACGCCCCGAAGCGCTCTTTGTCTCCGGCGGACGAGCTCCCCAAGTGCCCGACGACGATCCAATTAGATACAATCTGCCGGAGCCTGAGTTTATCGAAGAGCTGCGCCGGCTCAATGGCACTCCGCCGGAGGTCCTGGACCATCCTGAGTTGCTCCAATTGATGATCCCTCTGCTGCGGGCAGATTTTAGCCTGGTTGAGACTTACGAATACCTCAGCGAGCCGCCACTCAACTGTCCCATATTTGCTTTCGGAGGCTTACAAGACGTAGACGTGACCCGGGCACACCTCGAAGCCTGGCGCGAACAAACAACCGGACATTTCTGGATGCGGATGTTCGGGGGCGATCACTTCTTCTTTCACACTTGCGAAACGGATTTGCTCCGGATAATCGGACAGAAACTACATCAACTGGGAGCCGCCGGCATTTGACGAAACTGCAACTCGATGCTCAAGGCCTGGTGAAGAACGCGAAAAGTCTGATTTCTCTGTGCAACCTCTGTGTCCTCTGTGTCTCTGTGGTTGTTTTTCCTAAGCAATCGTCAACCACAGAGACACAGAGGTTGCACAGAGATGGACTGTATGACAACTTTTTCAGGCAAAGCCCCTAAAAACCTAAACTGCCCGTACCATTTCCTCTTCCTGATCAATTTCAGCCTCATCGGCGCCCACGGACGGCCTGATAAAACCCTGCTCAATCAGATATGACACGATCCGTTCTGCGTTCTCCTCGGCCGAACAGTCGAGCGTGTTGAGAGTGATCGCCGGGTTGTGCGGCGGCTCATAAGGATCATCGACTCCGGTAAATCCCTTGAGTTGACCATTGCGCGCCAGGGCGTACATTCCTTTGGGATCGCGATCCTCACAAACGTCCAGGGGCGTATCGACAAATATCTCGACGAAGCGGTCACTTCCGATAAGCGCGCGGCACTCGTCGCGAGTCGCGCGATAAGGGCTAATCGCGGCACAGATCACTCCGCCCCCATGACGCACCACTTCCGCAGCTACGAAACCGATCCGGCGGATGTTAATCTCGCGGTCTTCCTTACTGAAGCCGAGGCCTTTCGATAAGTGGGTGCGAATCACATCTCCATCCAAAACCGTGACTTGACGGCCATGTTCCAGCAACTTGATGGTAAGAATGTCAGCAGTAGTCGACTTACCCGAGCCGCTGAGCCCGGTGAACCAAAGACAAAAACCTTGTCGATACCGCGGCGGATGCGCCGCAGCAAGAATCGAAGCGACTTCCGGACGGGTAAACCACGCCGGTAACGCTCGACCGCGGCGCAAAAAGTCGTCGCGCACGCTGGTGCCCGAAATCGAGGCCGTCTTTTCTTTTATTACCCGAGTCGACTCTTCATAACGCTTTTCTTCCGGCAGATAGACCATTTCGGAAAACAGCAGCGGCTGCACTCCCACTTCGGCGCTCTGCCGGGTCATCAACTCCTGGGCGTCATACGGCCCGTAAAACGGTTTGTTATGCGAATCGACTCCGGGACTGGCGTGGTCCCGGCCAACGATGAAATAGTTGGCGCCGAAATTCCGGCGAATGATGGCATGCCATACCGCCTCACGTGGTCCAGCCATGCGCATCGCCAATGGCAACAATGCCAGCGTCGTCGAACTCGGATCGTAGTATTTCCTGGTGAGCGCCTGGTAGGATTGGACGCGCGTAAAGTGATCGATGTCGCCAGGTTTGGTCATGCCGACGACAGGATGAAGCAGAAGCCCGCCGCCAATCTGTTGCGCTGCTCGCTTGGTCATTTCTTCATGGGCGCGGTGCAGTGGGTTGCGCGTCTGAAACGCGACAACTCTTTCATGACCCAAATCAGATAACCGTTGGCGCACCTCCAACGGAGTCAGGCGCAGACTGCCAAAATCGTAGTGTTTCGGCAGCGCCAGGACCCGTAATTCACCCGTGATACATAGTTCACCCCAGGTTTGCATTTCCGCGACCAGCGGATGACGCAGATCGGTGGTGCCGTACGCCAGTTGCGCTTCCTCCTTCAGATTCCAGCGGTAGACTTCGTCGACCCGCATGACGGCTTTTAGATCGTTGTGCTCATCTGCCAACGCGATCTCTTTACCCAACAAGATATCTGCCCTGGGGGGCACAGTTAAAGTAATGGGAATGGGAAACAGGGTGCCGTCTGCAAGGCGCATTTCCTCGAGCACCATCCGATAATCTTTGCTTCCCATAAACTGTTTGAGAGGAGAAAATGCGCCGGTCGCCAGCAACTCTAAATCACAGAGATTTCGTTGGGTTAACTGAACGCGCGGTAACTGCGCTGCATGGCTGGCGAGACGTTCGCGTTCTTCCGCGGACACGAGCAGATCGACCAGCTCACCGCCGTAAGGTTTTATTAGTTGCGTCATACGTTTCTGATTCTTTCATTATTCTAAAGATGTTAAGGAGTGAAAAAACAGTAGTCCCGTAAGCCTTGTAAGACTTGTTTCCTAAAGTTTAATTGCTCAATTGATTACTCTCTTAAGGAGCGGCAGTCACGATCTTAGTTATGATCTCTTAGCCGTCCAGCTCTTTGCTCCGTTCGGAAAGCAATTTCGCATGCTGCGCCGAAAGTTGTTGTATCTCTATCTGCGTCTGAGCAATCTCGTCAGTGAGTTCTCGGCCACCCAATAATTCTGCAATCGAGCTTGTCATTTCACCGACCGTCGCGACCTCGAAGAAGCGACGCAAAGGGATTTCTATCATGAAAACCTCGCTCAATCGAGAACGCAGTTGTGTTGTCAGCAATGAGTGTCCACCGAGATCAAAGAAGTTGTCATTAACACTAATAGTTTCTTCCGGGATATTAAGAAGCACAGCCCAGATGTCGGCAATGATCTTCTCTGCGGGAGTCTGAGGCAAAACAAAGTCTGTGCTCCGAGTTTGGCGGTGACTCTCATCCGGGGCCGGGAGCGCTTGGCGATCAACCTTCCCGTTCGGCGTCAACGGCAGCGCCGCCAGCCACACATACGCCGCCGGCGCCATGTACTCCGGCAGGCGCTCCCGCAGCCGCACTCTCAGCTCCCGCACTCTTGCTCCCGGCTCCTCTGCCGCCGCCACTCCATCTCCTACCAGGTAGCACACCAACCGCTGGTCCCCGACCACATCCTCCCGCACCACCACCACCGCTTCTCGCACCCACTCCAGCTCCCGCAGCGCCGCCTCCACTTCCCCAGTCTCGATCCGGTAGCCCCGCACCTTCACCTGCTCATCGCGCCGCCCCAACACCTCCAACTCGCCATCGCCCCGGTACCGCGCCTGGTCTCCCGTCCGGTACAACCGGCCCCCAGCCACCCCACT
>Ga0207694_10000993_pt1 | contig 24824 bp, 19 predicted proteins | sample KBSC34metaG_FD_184353 | JGI IMG/M metagenome (GOLD analysis project Ga0207694, IMG submission 184353) | Corn rhizosphere microbial communities from Kellogg Biological Station, Michigan, USA - KBS C3-4 metaG (SPAdes) (version 2) | ecosystem: Host-associated > Plants > Roots > Rhizosphere > Soil... | reverse complement strand
CTCACCAAAAAGCGCGTCGCGCTTGCGCCGTAACACTCTTTCCTTTTCCCACATCTTTGTGTAACGAGCTCTGGCGACTTCTTCAGTAACACCGAAGTGCTTCGCCAAACGGCGAATGTCGCGCGTCGTTACCTGCACGCGGTCATACACCGAACAGCAGAACGCCGGGCAATCGGTGCAGTCGTAATAAACTTTCGGTTTAGCGGTCGGAATTGTTCCCATGTTCCCTGGTTCTCCTATCGTCGCTTAGACTTTTTGTATTCCGACAACAGCAGGTTCATGAACTGCTCACGCTTGTCGTAGAGACGTTTTGGCTCGCGTGGCTCGTGACGCGTAAGAGCATAAGCCGTAATGAGCGGAAGCGCCACTGTAGAGTCGACATAACAGACAACTGCGTCAGGAAGTCGATCGGGATCCACCTTGCCCCACGACACTGCTTCACCAGGAGTTGCTCCTGATAATCCACCGGTGTCAGGTCGCGCGTCAGTCACTTGCAGAAAATAATCGTGACCACGTTCGTCGATACCGAGTACTTCCTGGATCTGCGGCTCAGTTTGCAAGAGGAAATTTTTTGGTGATCCACCACCGAGTATGAAAACTCCTGAACGGCCTTTCACTTTCTTGCCGTTCGACTTCACTTCGCCGCGCTTTGCTGCAAGCACGATCGCCGCGGTCTCATTCACGTCGAGCGACGGATCGAATGCGAGCTTATTGCCTTGCAGCGCTTTCGCAGCGACGTTCATTCCGATAGAAGAGTCGCCGGGCGATGACGTGTAAATCGGCACCGCGTACTCGTAAGCCACACCGAGCAGCGACTTCTCCTTGATGCCGAGTTTCTGCTCGCGCTCGTGAACATAACGCCCGCACAAGTAGTGAAACTCAGCCGTCGACATCGGGCGTTGAAACTCCGGCCCTTCGATTATCTTGCGGAAGAACGCGTCGGTATCGAGCAGCACCGAGTAGTCAAAGAAGATGTCGTAGATGCGGACTACTTCTTCTTCGCGCAGGACCACGTCAGACGTCTGCGCGTTGCCCAGGTGCATGGCGAGACCGATGCCGAAGTGCGTATCGTGATAGAGATTCGCGCCGGTCGAGATGATCCAATCGATAAAGCCAGCTTTGATTAGCGGAATCAGCGCGGAAATACCGAGTCCGGCGGGTGTTAGCGCTCCGGTTAGGGAGACTGCGACCGTGACTTCCGGCTCCAGCATCTTCGAAGTGTAAAGCTGGCATGCTTCACGCAGACGCGCGGCGTTGTAGGCGAGGAAAGCCTCGTCGATCAAATCCGCAACGGCTATGTTTTTTGCAATTGGCGCCGGATCGATTCGTTTGCCGCGAAGGAATTTGCTTTTGTGTTTACCCATTTCAGTAGTTAGACAGGATTCGCAGGATTATACAAGATGAACAAGCTAATCCTGTTTATCTTGAGCAATCTTGTAAATCCTGTCTAAGACGTTTGTGCCTTTTGTGATTCTTTCTGGTCCGCTTCTGACGCATCTTCTTCCGGCGCTTTTCTCACGCGCACTCGCAGAATGCGTCGCTCGTCCGCTTCAAGAACTTCAACTTCCAGGCCGCGCATGATCAGTCGCTCGCCGGCCGCAGGAACTGTTCCTGACTCATTGATCACGAGTCCGGCGATGGTTGTGAAATCGTCATCTTCGATCTCCATGTCGAAGAGCCGCTCGATCTTTCCGATCTCAGTCGAGGCCAGTACTTCGTAACTGCCATCAGGGCCTTCAACAATCTCTTCCAGCTCTTCGCCCGCGATGTCTTCGTCTTCGATCTCGCCCACGATCTCTTCGAGAATGTCTTCGACAGTGACGAGCCCGCAAACGCCACCATACTCGTCGATCACCATCGCGAGCTGCGCGTGCGCCTTTTGCATCTCCTCGAGCAGCTCGGCGACCGGCTTTGTTTCCGGTATGAAATACACCGACCGCACGAGCGATTTAATGCACTCGTCTTCACGCCCGTCAGCCCAGCACTGAAGCAGATCGCGCACGTAGATCATGCCTTCAACGTTGTCGATCTGTTCGCGATAGACTGGCAGCCGCGAATATTTCGATTCGAGAATGATATCGCGTGCTTCACGCACCGTCGCGCTTTCAGGGACGGCGACGATGTCCGGCCGCGGCGTCATCACTTCGCTCACGTGCGTATCGCCGAATTCGATGATCGAGTGAATGAGCTCGCCTTCTTCTTCTTCCAGGATGCCTTCTGCTTCACCGACGTCGATCAGCGCTTGCAGGTCACCGCTGTCGTCGTCCTCTTCCTCTTCCTCGCCGGTCTCTGTCACTTGATCCTTGCGCCGCGAACGATCGAAGAGACGCTGAAAAGGATCGGCGATGAACGTCATGATCGGAAAGAACGGCCGCACGATCGGCAGCAGGAAGAGCAGCGTGCCTTCCGGATTACGCGTTGAGATGAATAATGGAATCAGTTGGCGAAAGATACCGGCGAGTATCAGTCCCGCGGCCAGCCCGACGAGCACGAGTCGCGGATCGGGGAAAAGGCTGAGTGATATTGAAGTTATGAGAACAGCGACGACGACGAGCAGTATCTGGATCATCGCCGAGAGAGCGAAGCTGAAACGCGGGCGATGCTCCAGTGCCAGGCGAAGAAACGGTTTGGATGGCTGTTCGGGCTTGTCTCCGTTCTCCCCCATCAGGCGGCGTAGACCCACGTCGCTCAACTGGGCGAAGGCCATATCAACCGTGGCCAGCAGAGAGAGCACTATAAGCAGTAAGAGCGCAAGCCCTATTTCAAGTTCCATCGATGGGAAAATAGTATGGACATGATTCTCATGATTTACAAGATGAACACGATGTTCCTGTAAATCCTGGAAATCCTGTCTAACAACTGCCTAAATGCCTAACCTCCTTCGCAGTTTTAGCTCCAGCCGGTTCATCTCGCCATTATCCGTCTCATGATCGTACCCGCAAAGATGTAAGAGTCCATGAAGTATCAACTGCGCGATCTCACCATCAAGCGTCAGGCCATTCTCTTTCGCCTGCACGGCCGCTGTATCGACTGACACAGCCACGTCGCCCAAATTAAGCTCTTCCTCCGCCGGAAACGACAACACATCCGTCGCTTTATCAACGCCACGAAACTGCCGGTTGAGCTCTCGAATCCGTTCGTCTGAAACAAAAGCGATCGTAGCTGAGGATTCGCTCTTTCCGAGTGCGTCAAGCGCCCGGGCCGCAAAATTGGACCACGCTTCAGTGTCGAGTTTCAAGCGTCGCTGGCGATTGACAACCTCGACCATCGCTATATCTGTGGCTTCCGTGTTTGTTCTTCGTACGCGCGGATGATCATCTGCACGAGCTTGTGGCGCACGACGTCTTTGTCGGTGAAGTAAACGAACTCAATACCTTCGAGCTTTGAGAGTATTCGTTCCGCTTCGATCAAGCCGCTGCGTTTGCCCGTCGGCAGGTCGACCTGCGTTACGTCGCCGGTGATCACGGCCTTCGATCCGAAACCGATGCGCGTGAGAAACATCTTCATCTGCTCGCTCGTCGTGTTTTGCGCTTCGTCGAGGATGATGAACGCGTCTGACAACGTACGGCCACGCATGAACGCGAGCGGCGCCACTTCGATCACGCGCTTTTCGAGTAGTCGTGTGACGCGCTCGTAGTCGATGAGATCGAAGAGCGCGTCGTAAAGCGGGCGCAGGTACGGATCGACTTTGTCCTGCAGGTCGCCGGGCAGGAAGCCGAGTTTCTCACCAGCTTCGACCGCCGGGCGCGCGAGCACGATGCGGTTTACCTGTTTCTGCATCAACGCCTGGACCGCCATCGCTACGGCCAGATAAGTCTTGCCAGTGCCGGCGACGCCGATACCAAACACGACGTCGTTATCCTGGATAGCCTGGATGTACTTGCGCTGGTTGACCGATTTGGGCGCGACCTGTTTCTTTCCTGCGGGATTGAAACGCGTTTTGGTGAAGTAGTCGCGGAGGCTGAAGGCGCGGTCTTCGGCGATCTGCGCAAAGGCTTCACGCAGCTCTTTGTCAGTGAATTGTTTTCCTTCCTTGAATAGGTCGGAAAAGTCTTCGAGGATACGTTGGGCAGTCTCGACGTCGGCCGGGTCGCCATCGATGGAGACATCCTGACCGCGAGCATCAATTCTTACGTCAAGCAGAGACTCGAGATATTTGATGTTTTGGTCGTGAACACCAAACAGCGTCTCCAAACCCCGAGGCGGCAACTCAATCTTCTTCAAACTCTATTAACTTTCTCCTTCAGAGACATGCTGCCACAAAGAGGCGCAAAATGCACAAAAGAAAGCCGGGTTTCGTAATGTCTGAATTTGAAATCTTCTCTGCGGCTCTCGGCGTATCTCTGCGCCCTCTGCGTTTGAATTAGCATTTAACGCAGAGAACACGGAGATACGCCGAGGACGCAGAGAAATCGATCGATTTTCTTTTGTGCCTTTTGTGCCTCTTTGCGGCTTAATAAATTCAGAGATGGACGGTGATGTGTTCGGTCAGATTCAGGCTATTCCGGCCTGAGATTCTAATACAGAGGCACAGCCTCGCCGCTTGACACCCGATTGTCGGGTACCTATACTCCGTCACTTGCGCTTTGGGGCGGTGTGCCCGGCGCATGGGAGAAAGTGAATGCCGAATCATAAATCAGCAGAGAAGCGCGTCCGACAGAGTGAGAAAAGACGCGTTGTTAATCGTGGCCATCGCTCGAAGGTCAGGACTTATATCAAGAAGCTGCGTACGGCGCTCGACTCGGGTAAGAGCGAGGATGTGCAGACCGTGCTTCCTGAGGTCATCTCAGTGATTGATAAGTCCGTGCAAAAGGGCGTGATGCATAAGAACGCGGCAGCGCGGTACAAATCGCGGCTGACAGTTCGGGCGAACCAGACGGCTAAGTAAACCTAGTCGACAACGAAAATTTTTACCGGGGCGGATCGATATTTCGGTCCGCCTCGGTTTTTTATTGGAAAGGAGAACGTGATGAACCCGTACCAGTCAGAAGACGAGATCGCGAATGTTGTGCGTGGGTTTGAGGCTTGTGAAACCGGCGCGGATGATTTTCACCACGGGGAGCATCTCGCGGTGGCCGTCTGGTACTTGCATACGATGGATAGAGACGCGGCGCTCGATCGCATGCGCGCGGGCTTGTTGCGGTTCTTAAATCACTACGAGGGAAACACGAGCAAGTATAGCGAGACGATTACGGTGTTTTATATCGATAAGATCGCGGAGAAGTTGAATCAGATCGGGCCTGAGGTGTCGATCGTCGAGAAGTGTAATGCAGTTTTAGCCACGGATTTCCGCGGATTGAAGACGGATTAAGAAGCCAGTTCGCAGACTAGCATTTCTAATTGCAAGCGAGGAGTAGCTTGAGAGGTCTTGATTGCGAGATCGGTGGCGGCGGTCAGTTGAATGCCACGTGCAATCTTCGCAGCGGTGCTGCGTTGGAGAGTTGAAATATAAGAGTCGCGTTTAAAGGGCGGAAGGTTGATGTTACGGAATACTTCTTCACGACCGCCACGCGAGAGCAAGTGTTTACCAAGCGCGAGCCGGTGATAATTACCTGCGATCAGTCCGACGAGCATTACTGGCTCCGCGCCGTCTTCGAGGAGTCGATGAAGTGTTTCGAGCGCCTTTTTGCGATTGCCCGCCAGCAGATGATCTCCGAGCTCAAAGTTTGATAACTCGCGTGAACGGCCGATCAACTCGTCAACGAGATCGGGAGTGATACGTCCTGTGTTTGCGGCGGCCGAAGCGAGTTTCTCAATTTCATTGGAAAGCGTCTGAATGTCACTTCCAACGAGGCTGATGATTTCGCTCAACACCTGATCGTCAGTCGTGACCTTCAACTCCTTTAGCCGCGACTTGGCCCACGCTTTTGCTTCCGCATCTTTCAGCGGCGCGAACTCGACGACAGTGCAAGTATCCAGCAACACCTTGCTCGACTTTTTGCGCTTGTCGAGCTCGTCGGCGGTGAAGATCATCACCGTTGAAGGTGAAGGGTTGTTGAGATAACGAATCAGGGTCTCCTCGTCAGTTTCGCGCAGCCTTGCGAAGTCGCGAATCCGGACGACGCGCGTGTCTGACATCATCGGCAACTGCTCTGCCGCGGCAATCGCAGACTGCACCGCATCGCTCACCAGGCTAAACGACGACTCGTTGAACTCGCGCAGCAACGTGCGACTCAGCGCCAGATCCGTGATCGTTTGTGCCGCAACTCGACGCAGGTAAACCTCAGGGCCGAGCAACAGGTACAGCGGTCGCAGTCCTTCCCGTAAAGAGCGTTCAAGCTCGGCGCGCGTCAGCGTCTTCATTTCTTTTCGATATCGACTGCGTTGATGAGTGTGGAAACGATGCTTTCGGCAAAGCTGCGCGACATGCGCAAGATTGCCGGATCCTCTTCGTTGAAGAACGTCCGCGGGTCGCTCGCGAATTCATACTCGCCGCGAAAAACGAAGTTCTGATTGTCGTAAAGAACACGATTCTCTTGTTGGTCGCGCACGGTAACCGCGGCCTCGATCGTCACCTCATAGATTCGGGCGCGTCCTTTGTCGTCGAGCAGCACGCCGCCGAAATAAAACTTCTTGATGACGCCCTCGATCACCGCATCCGCACCCTCGCGTTGTCCCTGCACGCGCAGCCCGCGCCCGCGATGCACAAGCTCGCGCATCACCGCATCCGTAAACCGCGACTCGACCTTATAGCGCAGCGCCTGGCTCTCCATCTGGAACGCCGGCACCCCGACCGTTTTGAATCGAGCAGGAAGTTGATTCTTAGTAACCGGCTTGTAGCACTCAGCGAATCCGGAGACGAAGAAAAGCATCAGGATGAAGAGGGAAGTACGAAGGGCTTTGGTCATCGGTGGAGGATTCTCTCATATCGGCCGCGGATTTTCACGGATCGCTTCCGCGACACGGATTGTTTCAACTGCGGCTTTAACGTCGTGTACGCGGACGATGTGAGCGCCGTGGAGCACCGCGGTGGTGATGGTGGCTAAGGTGCCGTAGAGGCGATCCTGCGCTGGGGCGGGGGCGCCGGTTTCGTCGGCCAGGAGGCGGCCGATGAAAGACTTTCGCGAGGCGCCGATTAATAACGGATAGCCGGGGAAGGCGGCGATTAGTTGGTCCAGTTTGGCGAGGAGTTCGAGGTTTTGTTCCTGACTTTTTCCGAAGCCAATGCCGGGATCGATCACGATCGATTCGCGCTTGACGCCGCGTCGCTCCGCCATCTTGATGCTGGCGCGGAGACTGTGTGTGACTTCGTGCATGATGTCGGCGACGGGCGGGAGGCGGTGCATTGTTGCAGGTGTGCCTCGTGAGTGCATGAGGACGAGTCCTGCGCCGGCACGCGCAACAGCGTCGGCGACGTAGAAGTCGAAGCGAAGCGCGGAGATGTCGTTGACGATCGCTGCGCCTGCTTCCAAAGCGACGCGTGCGACTTCGGATTTGGTTGTGTCGACTGAGATTGGTACTTCGGTGCGGCGGGCTAAAGCTTCGATAACGGGGACGACGCGCTTGATCTCTTCCTCAACACTAACCGGCTCACCACCAGGCCGTGTTGACTCGCCGCCAACATCGATGATGTCCGCGCCTTCCGAGATCATCTGCTCGGCGTGCGCGATGGCCGCATCGACAGAAACGAATTGTCCGCCGTCGCTGAAACTATCAGGGGTAACATTAAGAATGCCCATGATGAGCGTTCGCTCACCGATGGGCATTACTCGATCTTTAATTTGCCAGGAAGAAGTCATTTTCCACAGATTACACAGAATAAATCGATCTGTGTAATCTGTGGATGGATTTAGGCAGGTTGCGGATTGCCGCCGGTTATCGGTGGCAGAATCGGCTTGAGCGGTTTCGCGGTCGGCTCCTTCAACTGCGGCCGATCCTGATCGTTTCCGGAATCTACCGCCGGCGGATTCTCATCGAGCGGCAGGCCCGCGACAATCCTTCGAATCTCAACTCCATCCAACGACTCGCGCTCCAACAAGCACTCAGCCAGACGTATCATCGTCTCGCGATTCTCTTCGATGATGGCCTTCGCGCGCTCATATTGCGCGGTGACGATCTTCTTCACCTCTTGATCGATCTTGATCGCGGTGTCTTCCGAGAAATCACGATGCTGCGCAATCTCGCGTCCGAGGAAGATCTGCTCTTCCTTCTTGCCGAAGGTCAGCGGACCCATCTCAGACATGCCATACTCGCAAACCATCGCACGCGCGAGCTCAGTCGCACGTTCGATGTCGTTTGAAGCTCCGGTGGTGATGCTGCCGAGGAAACTCTCTTCGGCTATGCGACCACCCATCAGGATCGAGATCTGGCCCAGCAGGTAATCCTGGCTGTAGTTGTGACGGTCGCCTTCGGGAAGCTGCTGCGTCACACCGAGCGCCATGCCGCGCGGAATGATGGTGACTTTGTGAACCGGATCCGCGTTCGGCACTTTCAGACCAACGAGCGTATGACCCGCTTCGTGATATGCAGTGACGCGCTTTTCTTCGTTCGAGATCACCATGCTCTTGCGCTCAGCGCCCATCAACACCTTGTCTTTCGCCAACTCGAAATCGCCCATCGCGACGAGCTTCTTGTTGTACCGAGCCGCATTCAACGCCGCTTCGTTAACGAGGTTGGCGAGATCCGCCCCCGTGAATCCCGGTGTACCACGCGCGATCACGGAGATATCAACATCTTCACCGAGCGGAATCTTGCGCGTGTGAACTTTCAAAATGCCTTCACGTCCGCGAACGTCAGGTCTAGACACCACGACGCGTCTATCAAATCGCCCGGGTCGTAGCAACGCCGGATCCAGGACGTCCGGACGGTTCGTCGAAGCGATCAAAATCACGCCGTCGTTCGACTCGAAGCCATCCATCTCAACCAGCAACTGATTCAATGTCTGTTCGCGTTCATCGTGACCGCCGCCAAGGCCTGCGCCACGATGCCGGCCCACTGCGTCGATCTCATCGATGAAGATGATGCACGGCGCATTCTTCTTGCCCTGTTCAAACAGGTCGCGCACGCGCGAGGCGCCGACGCCGACAAACATCTCGACGAAGTCAGAACCGGAAATCGAGAAGAACGGAACGTTTGCTTCACCTGCAATCGCACGGGCCAACAGAGTCTTACCCGTTCCCGGCGGTCCCATCATCAAAACGCCCTTGGGGATACGCCCGCCGAGTTTCTGAAACTTCTGCGGTTCCTTGAGAAACTCGATGATCTCCTGCAGCTCTTCCTTCGCTTCTTCAACACCAGCCACGTCCTTGAACGTCACACGTTTCTGCTGGTTGTTGAGTAGCTTCGCGCGCGACTTCCCGAACGACAACGCCTTGTTACCGCCTGATTGCATCTGTCGCAGCATGAAGATCCAGATTGCGATGATGAACAGGAGCGGCGCCCACGTGATTAGCATGGGCCAGATAAAACTCGCGCTCGATTCCTCTTCAACCTTCGCCACGCGCGGCTTGCCGTTCACGATTTCGCGCGCTGATTTAAGGAGATCGTTCTTTGCGGGATCGTTTGATAAAGCTACTCGATATTCCTGATTATTAACGTCGATTGCCACAGTCTCACTTTGTTTGACCGTGAGCGATTTAAGACTGCCGCTTTGGATCATTTGATCCAGCTTGGTCAAATCCACGGTTTGGTAGCTGCTGCCTCGTGGATTGACGAGCTTATACAACAGTACGGCTCCCGCGATTAATCAGGAGCCAAAATACGATCTGTCTTGCCGTAGAACTCAAATTCATTAACGCCTCCGACCCCCGATAATACCTTATCAGGGCGTCATTTGTCGCTGCCCAGCTTCGGCTTTATTCCGAAACAACTCAAAGTAAAAATAACTGTCCCCTTTGATGCAAATCTGCCCCTAAGGTTCCCCAGTCGCGCCGCACTAAAAGACATCCGCTAACAGGATTTACATGATTGCACATGTTTACATGTAAATCCTGAATAATCTTGGAAATCCTGTCAAAACTGACTGTCAATCGTTTTTAGACTCAAATTCCAGCCGGTTTCGCCTGCGTCTGACCTTTCCGCCACTTGGTAACTCGGTGACTCGACCGCCAGCATTCCCCTCCAGAAGCTTCTCCACCGCCAAAAGATGAACCATTTCCAGTCTTCGCGTTCCGCCGCGCGCATTCGAAAGCCATTGCCGCAGCGCCCTTCGCCGCAATGCAGGCGGCGCATCGGCCAGCACCTTTACGTCCAACGCCGGCACTTTGGTTTCACCACTCTGCTCGTTAGACACCGCCGCTCGCTGTAACAGTGCATCAGAATCACTGACAAGTACGGCTCCGTCTTCGCGAAGCTGGGTCGCCGTGCGCGAGATTGCTTCCACGATCCGGTTGTTGAACGACTGCATCAGGGGCAGGAGTTGTTTTCTCACTTTCACGCGGGCAAAGGTGAGATCGTCGTTCATTTCGTCAGACAGGAAGTTGATTCTGCGGAAACGGCAGTAGTCTTCGGTTTCCGAGCGCCGCGCCCAGAGGAGTGGTCGGACGAGTTTGATCGAGCTGTTTTTCGCTAGCGGACGTAGTGCTTCCATGCCGCCGAGGCCGAGGCTGGCGCTGCCGCGCATCAACCGCATCAACACGGTTTCGGCCTGGTCGTCCATCGTGTGGGCGGTTAGGACGTAGTTTGCCGAAACCCGTTTGGCCGTCCGTTCGAGGAAGGCGTAGCGGGCCTCACGGGCCGCTTGTTCGAGGTTTTCGTTGGTTTCGTCGAGCGCTTTGGCGCGGCCGATCACGCTCTTGAAACCGAGTTTTGCTGCCAGATCGGCGACCCATTTCGCGTCTTTACTGCTGGATTTTCGGATGCGGTGATCGAGGTGGGCGACGCAGACGCCGGTGTAGAGTTTGTTATTTGTCTTGAGCTCTTCGATAGCGAGCAGTAGGGCGGTCGAGTCGGCGCCGCCCGAAACTGCTACAACCACAGTCTCACCCGAAGTCGGGAGCTTTAGCTTCCGCCACTCAGCCAGCAACATCCTCGAAAATTGATTAACCCGCATGGAAACGGATTTTACGGGCGCGGTAGAAAAGAACAAGTCAGGAAGAGGGACTTGCCCCCGCCGCTGCTTGGATTCGACGGGCGGGGGCAAGCCCCTCTTCCTGACTTGTTCTTTGCCACGAAGCCGCGACAATTTATTGAAACTATCGCGTCGTTTGTAATTTAAAAAGCCTACCGCTCCAAAAATCCCGGCAAAACGATCAGGGGGGACGATGAGGGTAGAAAAACAGATACGATTCAACGAGTGGTTGCTTGGATCGACGATTTTATGTGATTCGTGTGGTTGCCTTTGGCTGGTTCCGGCCGCACAGAAACAGGATAGCTACCTTTGCCGTCAGTGCGGCAGCGAGGCCACTAACAAACCCGCGCCGACTGCCGAACAGCCAAACAAGCGCTCTAATCATTAGTCACAAACCTTAACCGGGTGGTGTTTACCTCACAAGCAAGGTGGGTAGTCTGCTTTCTTTCTTGGGAAATTCCTGGAGTGTGTTGCTCGTCAGCCCACTCCAGGAGATCCACATCCGGAGGACACCATGAATTCCTTACGCGCGAGAGTAATCTCGATCACTGGCATGTTAGGCGTTTTGTTGCTGCTGTGGGCGTGTTATCCCGCTTCAGAAGTCACCTATTCAAACCCGCAGGACGTCACCACCAGCCAGTGGCTCATCGAGTACTCGACAACTGAGAACAAGCTGCAACTCACGATGCGCTACCAGCGCAAACGCGACACAGGCTTCAGCTATAACGACAGCGGATTCAACGTCACGCTCGACCAGCTTACGGGACTCACGCGCGAGCAGCTATTGTCGCCAACGGGGACCAACGTCCGCTTCCAACTCAAGCGCGACGCAGGCACCTTCGACTTCGAAGGCTGGTTCAGACAGGGAAACGGCTCCGGCCACTTCGCCTTTACACCAAACAGCTCTTTCAACTCCGAGCTCGGCCGGCTCGGCTTCGGCAAAGCGAATGACGAAGAACTGCTGGCCCTCGCGATGAGCGACACGGGTCTCGCCTTCATCAACGAGTTGAAAGCCCAGGATTACGACACGACGACCGTCCAACAGCTCGTGCGCATGGTGCATCATGGCGTGAGAATCGAATACCTCCAGGGTCTGAAATCGCTCGGTTACACCGTCAAGAGCACGGATCTCGTCGTGCGCATGAAAGATCACGGCGTGACTCTGAACTTCATCAAGGAGCTCGCTGCGCTTGGCTACACCAATATGTCTCCAGAGGATCTCGTCAGAACCAGAGATCACGGCGTCACCGCGAAGTTCATCAACGAATTTATGGCTGCCGGCTACGAGCGCGCTCCGCTCGACCAGTGGGTCATGCTGAGAGATCACGGCGTGACGGGGGAATTCGTGTCGGAGTTGAAGAACCTCGGGTACGACCGTCAACCCCTCGAAGACTTGCGACGGATGAGGGATCACGGCGTCACGGCGTCGTTCATTAAGGAGATCAGAGAGATCGGCTACTCCAACACGAGTGTCGAACAGTTAGTGCGGCTGAAGGATCACGGCGTCAGCGCTGCTTACATCAAGCGCATGAAAGAGCGTGGCTACGCTGACCTCACACTCGATGAATACATCCGTCTGCGCGACCGTGGCGAGAAGGAGTAAGTGAGCCGCGCGAGCGGCGTTTGAACGGCGTGCGAACCTTGGGCCACTATCGCCGCATCACACAATTTCACAGATCCCCTCCCCTCGTTGTAATCTGTGTTGTCTCTGCCCATAAGACTGTTTATTGAGGATTGAAATGAGATTAAGACGATTGTTTTCTGCGCTCCTGCTGGCGCTATTTGGCTTACAAACACTGCATATCACTGCGCTCGCCGACGAAGGCATGTGGCCGTTCAACAACGTGCCGCGCGCAGAAATCAAGAAAAAATACGGCTTTGAAGTTACCGATGAATGGTTGAACAAAGTTCGGCTCGCGTCCGTGCGCTTCAACAACGGCGGCTCGGGCTCGTTCGTATCGCCGAACGGTCTCGTGTTGACGAACTATCACATCGTTGAAGATATCGTCGGCGAAGTCAGCACGCCGGAGAAGGACCTCGCGAAAGAGGGCTTCGTCGCTCGCACGCGTGCTGAAGAGATCAAGGCGCCGAGTCTCGAGTTGAACGTGCTGCAAAGTATCGAAGACGTTACGTCGCGCGTGAACGGCGCGGTTAAGGATGGCTCGACTGACGCCGAAGCGTTTGCAGCAAGACGCGCGGAGATCGCTGCGATCGAAGCGGAATCGACGAAAGCCACTGGATTTCGCTCTGACGTCGTCACGCTTTACCAGGGCGGACAATACAATCTTTATCGCTACAAGAAGTACACGGACGTTCGTCTCGTGTTTGTGCCTGAGTTTCAGGCGGCGTTCTTCGGCGGCGATCCTGACAACTTCAACTTCCCACGCTTCAATATCGACATGGCCCTCGTGCGTGTTTACGAAAACGGTCAGCCAGTGAAACCGGAGCATTACTTCAAGTGGTCCACCGCGGGCGTCAAGGAAGGCAATCTCGTTTTCGTGACGGGCAATCCGGGTTCGACTTCGCGTCTCGATACAGTCGCGCACCTGGAAGAACTGCGCGACACCAGCATTCCGATCATTCTTCGCTTGCTGGAGCGACGTGAGGCGATGTTGAAGAAATACATGGCGCTCGGTGAAGAGCAAACTCGTCAGGGACAGAACGAGCTGAACAGCGTGCAGAACAGTTTGAAGGTTTATCGTGGTCAGCTTAAGGGACTGAAAGATCCGGCGTTGCTGGCTCGTAAGCAGAAAGAGGAGCAGGCGCTGCGCAAGGCGATCGCTGACAATCCCGAACGGCAGAAGATGTACGGCGAGGCGTGGGACGCGATCGCCAAAGCGCATCAGAATTATCCCACCTACATCAAAGAGCGTCGCATCTTCGAGCAGATGGGCGGTTTCAATTCGACGTATTTCGGTTTCGCCCGCACTCTCGTACGGCTAGCGAATGAAAACGCGAAGCCGAACAACGAGCGTTTGCTCGAGTACACGGATGCTCGTCGTGCGTCCCTCGAGCTCGCGTTGTATTCACCCGCTCCGATCCACAATGACTTCGAGGAGTTGAAACTCGCTGACTCGCTCGGTTTCATGATTGAGTTGCTCGGCGCGGATCATCCGCTCGTGAAGCAAGTGCTCGCTGGCAAGACTCCTGAAGCACGCGCTGACGAGATGATCACGGGCACGAAGCTTGGTGATGTGGCGGTTCGTAAAGAACTGGCCGCGGGCGGCAAAGCCGCAATCGACGCTTCGACTGATCCGATGATCGTTGTCGCGCGGATGATCGATGCGAAGGCGCGCGAAGTCCGTAAGCGTTACGAGAGTGAATTGACGGGCGTCGAGCGCGCCAACTACGCGAAGATTGCACGCGCGCTTTTTGAGACTGAAGGAACGAAGCTCTATCCGGATGCGACGTTCACGCTGCGACTCTCGTACGGCGCGGTCGAAGGCTACATGGAGAACGGCCAGAAGGTTCCGGCGTTCACGACGCTCGGTGGTCTGTTTGCTCGCTCTGACAAGTTCAAGCACGAGTTTCCATACAACCTGCCGGAGCGTTGGGTGGCGAAGAAGGGCGCGCTCAATCTGAATACGCCGTTCAACTTCGTATCGACGAACGACATCATCGGCGGAAACTCAGGTTCACCGACAATCAATCAGAACGGTGAGTTGGTCGGGCTGATCTTCGACGGCAACATTCAATCGCTGGTAGGCGATTTCATGTACGACCAGTCAGTGAATCGAGCTATCTCGGTTGACTCGCGAGGAATGTTGGAAGTGTTGAAGAAGGTCTTCGGGGCTAATGAAATTGTTTCCGAGTTGACCGCCACCAGCTAGGATTGAAATCCATCCACAGATTACACAGATCAATATCTGTGTAATCTGTGGATTATGCTTTCTCTAACCCAGCGTATTTCTCTACCAGTTTTTTCTGCCCATATCCGGGAAAGCTCACAGTTAACTTCGCAGACTCGCCAGCGCCTTCACGTCGCAACACCAGACCGCGGCCGTACTTCGAATGCTTCACATAAGAACCTGGCGTGATTTCATTTGAGGAAGATGCCGGCGTCGATACAGACTTATTCGAGATGTTGGGCAAACTGCCTGATGTCTGGCCCATCTGCCGGTTGCGTTGTTTGAAAAAATCCGCGATTGAATCGACGCTGTCGTAAGTCTTTCCGGTGTACTTCTTTCGCTCTTTCTTGTATTCGCCCTGTTCGTAATCGATCTGCTTTGAGCCTCCTTTGAACGAAAGCCACGACTTACCGAGACTGAGATCCTCGAGCATCTCCTCCGGCATTTCGTTCAAAAACGTCGACGGCTCTGACGCGAGCTCTTCACCGTAGACACGACGTTTCATCGCGTGCGTCACGTAGAGGTAACGCTCAGCGCGCGTCATCGCGACGTACGCTAGCCTCCTCTCTTCTTCCAGTTCCGCTCGATCACTCGCCGCGCGTGAATGTGGAAACAAACCTTCTTCAAGACCAACGACGAACACGAGCGGAAACTCGAGTCCCTTCGCCGCGTGTACGGTCATGAGCGTGACGGGCGCGTCGCGCTTGTACTCGTCCTGATCGGAGACGAGCGCGGAGTGGTCGATAAACTCGCGCAGCCCCTCGATTCCCAGGTCGTCGTAATCAACCGCGGCGTTGACGAGCTCCTGCAGGTTTTCGAGTCGACCTTCGGCTTCATCGGTGCGCTCGCCACGTAACGACAATTCATAACCCGTTTCGATAATCGCGGCACGCACGACGTCAGATACAGGCTCTTTGATCGATTCGTCCGTGGTTTCCGCAAGCGTTGCGAGTTTGTTGATGATGTTACGAAAACTCTTGAGCGCGCTGACCGCTCGCGGGCCGAGACTTCCCGGTTGCTCGATCATGTTGCTGATCGTTTCCCACCACGACAGCTCGTAATCTTTCGCGCGACGCTCGAGTTCCTCGATCGTCGTTTTACCGATGCCGCGTGGCGGGCTATTGATCACGCGTCCGAGCGCGATCGAATCATTCGGATTCAGCGCCAGCTTCAGGTACGCAATGATGTCGCGCACTTCCATGCGCTCGTAAAACGAGAAGCCGCCGATGATGTTGTACTGCAAGCCCGTGCGGCGCATCGCTTCTTCAAACACACGTGATTGCGAGTTGGTGCGATAGAGCACGGCGCCGCGAATGTCGCGCTCTTCGCGCCGGTGCTCGACGATCTTCTGGGCCACCCAACGCGCTTCCGCTTCTGCGTCGAAAGCCTGGTAATAACCGACGCGCCCGCCGCGCGGATTTGAAGTCCAGAGGTTCTTGCCTTTGCGCTCGAGATTGTTCTTCACCACCGCACCCGCGACGTCGAGGATCGTTTGCGTCGAGCGATAGTTTTGTTCGAGGCGAATGGTTTTGGTCTTCGGAAAATGCTTCTCGAAGTTGAGGATGTTGCTGATGTCAGCGCCGCGCCACTTGTAGATCGACTGATCTTCGTCACCGACAACGGCGATGTTCTGTGACTTCTGCGTCAGCAGGCTGATGAGCGCAAACTGAAGCGAGTTGGTGTCCTGGTATTCGTCAACGAGTATGTAGCGAAACTTGTTGTTGTACTTTTCTCTGACTTCATCGACGTCGCGCAGCAGTCGAACGGTTTTGATCAGCAGGTCGTCGAAATCGAGCGCGTTGTTGCCGTGCAGGCGCGCTTCGTACATCTCGTAAACCTTCGCCATGATCGCGCGACGTTCGTCCTGGTACTCAGCACGCGCGGCGAATGCCGTCGGGTCTTCACCACGGTTCTTGGCCGAGCTGATGGCTGACTGGGTCGCGCGTGGCGCCACATACTTCTCGTCGTAACCGAGATCGCGGATCGCCTGCTTGATCAAACGTATCGAGTCGTCCGTATCGTAGATTGTAAAGCGACGTGTGTACTTGTCGTTGAGCTTTTCGATGTCCTGTCGCAGGATGCGCACACAGAGACTGTGAAACGTCGAGACGAGCGGTAGGTCGTTGCGTTCCTGCGTGTGCAGTAGTCGCTGCACGCGTTGGCGCATCTCATCCGCTGCTTTGTTTGTGAACGTGACGGCGAGAATATTCCAACTCGGGATTTTTTTCTCGGCTATGAGATATGCGATGCGATGCGCGATGACGCGCGTCTTGCCCGAGCCCGCGCCTGCAAGGATCAGGAGCGGTCCTTCGGTAGCAAGCACAGCCTCGCGTTGTTGTTCATTTAGTTGTGACAGGAAATCCGAATCCACGCGTGCATGCATTTAAGCACATCAAGTGAGGCTTACAAAATGCGAGGTAAAATTAGAACAATCAGAATAGAACAAGTCAGGAAGAGGGGCTTGCCCCCGCTCGTCCAATCCAAGTAACAGCGGGGGCAAGCCCCTCTTCCTGACTTGTTCTATTCTGCGTTTAAGTTTGACCGCAAGAACCAGATAGATTCAGGATATTGTGAGGTCTAAAATCCCCGCATGATGAATAACGATCAACTATGGCAAGCAGTCGTCGCGAAAGACGCGCGCTTCGACGGGCAATTCGTTTTCGCCGTCAACTCGACTGGGGTGTACTGCCGCCCGTCGTGCCCGTCGCGCCGCGCACATCGCGAACGCGTCCGGTTTTTCGACCTGCCCGAAGCTGCGGAACGAGCAGGCTTTCGCGCGTGCCTGCGTTGCCAACCGAAACGCGCACGCGTCCTGGATCCGCAGATCGATCTCGTCCAACGCGTCTGCCGGTTACTCGACGAGACTGAAAGCGACACACCGAGACTAGCTGAGCTCGCATCGCACGCGGGGGTGAGCGTCTTCCATCTGCAGCGCACATTCAAGCGCGTGATGGGCATTAGCCCGCGCCAGTACGTCGCCGCGCGCAAGTTCGGCAACTTCAAAGCGCTGGTGCGCAAAGGAGAATCGGTGACTAACTCGCTTTACGAATCAGGCTTCAACTCCAGCAGCCGTCTTTACGAATACGCATCGGAAGAACTCGGCATGACGCCCGCAACTTACAGCCGCGGTGGTCGCGACGTAAACATCACTTACACAATCGTCGATTCAACGATGGGACGTTTGCTCGTCGCCGTGACTGAGCGTGGCGTGTGTGCAGTGAGAATGGGCGACGACGATGCAGATCTCGAAAAAGATCTACTCGCAGAATTTCCACACGCTGAGATCACGCGCGAAGATTCAGCATTGCGTGAGACAGTCGAGAAGATCCTGAATCACCTCGACAAGAACGAGCCACGACTCGATCTACCACTCGACATCAGAGCCACAGCCTTTCAACGCCAGGTTTGGGAAAAGCTGCGCGCGATCCCGTACGGCCAGACAGTTTCGTATGGGGATGTCGCCAAATCGCTAGGCAAACCCGGCGCGGTGCGTGCAGTCGGCCGCGCCTGCGCCACAAATCCCGTCGCTCTCGTCATCCCGTGTCATCGTGTAGTCCGCGAAGATGAGAGCCTCGGCGGCTATCGCTGGGGTTTGGACCGGAAGAAAAAATTACTTGAACATGAACGCGGGCGGCCCATTTTGTCATCCGAATCCGCGTTAGAGGAGGCGAGGGGCAGACGGCGTGAGTAGCCAAGGCACTTTTGGGGGATGTAGTGCCGCCGCCGTCTGCCCCCGAGGGGCGCCACAAAGGCACAAATTCCTTTGTGCTTTTTGTGATCCTATTCAACCGTCACGGACTTAGCGAGATTTCGTGGCTGATCGACATCGCAACCGCGTCGTACCGCGATGTGATACGCCAACAACTGTAAGGGAATGATCGAGAGTATCGGCGAAAGCAGATCGCTGGCAGCCGGTATCTCGATCACATAATCCGAAACCACTGACGAGATCGAATCGCCTTCAGTCAACACCGAGATCACGATACCCTCACGCGCTTTCACTTCCACGATATTCGAATGCGTCTTCTCGTAGCGCAGCTCTGAAGCGCGATTGCCTTCTTCACGCGTGTTGATGAAGAGCACCGGCAGCCGCTCGTCGATCAGCGCGTTTGGACCATGCTTCATCTCACCAGCCGGATAACCCTCCGCGTGAATGTAAGAGATCTCTTTCAACTTCAACGCGCCTTCGAGCGCGACCGGGAAGTTGATGCCGCGACCGAGGTAGAGAAAGTCAGTCGAGCGGAAGAACTCTTTCGATAGCTCCTCGATGCCGTCTGAGTCGTTGAGCAGATGCTCGAGTTTCACCGGCAGCTCTGCCAGCTCCTGCGCATGAAAACGCGCCTCGTCAACTGAGAGCGTGCCGCGCAGGTTGCCCAGATACAGACCAAGCAGGTAGAGCGCGATCATCTGAGCGGTAAAAGCCTTCGTCGAAGCGACTCCGATCTCCGGACCCGCGTGCGTGAGAATCGTGCCATCTGCTTCACGAACGATCATCGATCCCTGAACGTTGCAGATCGCGAGCACCTTCGCGCCGAGCTCTTTCGCTTCGCGCAGCGCTGCAATCGTGTCGGCCGTCTCGCCTGATTGAGAAATCACGAGCAACAACGTGTTTTCATCCATCACCGGACTGCGATATCGAAACTCGGAAGCGTAATCGACGTCGACCGGCACGCGCGCGAGCTGCTCAATCATGTACTTGCCCGCGAGCCCTGCATGCCACGACGTGCCGCACGCAGCGATCTTGATCGAAGTGAAACGTTTGAAGTCGGCTTCAGTGATGTTGCTCATCTCGTCGAGAAACACCTGACCGCTGTCGAGCGAGACTCGTCCCTGCACCGTGTCGCGAACGGAGCGCGGCTGCTCGTAAATCTCCTTGAGCATGAAATGCTTGAAGCCGCCCTTTTCCGCCATGATCGGATCCCACGTGATCCGCTGAATCGCCGGCTGGACCGAATTGCCTTCGAAGTCTGTCACGCGCACAGCGTCACGATTGATAATCGCGATCTCACCGTCGCCGAGAAAGAAGACGTCGCGCGTGTGTTGCAGAATCGGTGGAATGTCTGAAGCGACGAAGAACTCGCGATCGCCGAGACCGATCACGACTGGAGGTCCCTGGCGCACGGCAATGATCGTGTCAGGCTCGTCGGCGTTGATGATCGAGAGCGCGAAGATGCCGCGCAGCTCACTCACAGCCGAACGCACGGCCTGTTCGAAAGAGGAATCTGTTTTGAGATATTCCTCGATCAGGTGGGCCATGATCTCTGTGTCGGTTTCGGTGACGAAATGGTGATCGGATTTGCGCAGTCGCTCTTTGAGCTGGAGATAGTTTTCGATGATGCCGTTGTGAACGACGACGACGCGTCCGGTGCAGTCGCGATGTGGATGCGCGTTCTCTTCGGTCGGGCGACCGTGCGTGGCCCAGCGCGTGTGGCCGATGCCGTACGTGCCGTCGAGCGGGCTCAGGCGGATCGTCTCTTCGAGGTTGCGCAGTTTACCTTCGGCGCGACGGATCTCGAGGTCATGATCCTCGTTGACGACGGCGATACCGGCTGAATCGTAGCCGCGGTATTCGAGCTTACGCAGCCCATCGATGATGAGCGGCACTACCTGCTTGTTGCCTACGTAACCAACAATTCCACACATGCGATCTTTTACTCCTGAGGTTCGTTAAGATGATTTCTCACGCGGCGGCGCAACGGCGCAGCGGATTCTGTTTTAACGTAGCGCCGTTGCGCCGCTGCGTGAGAAATTCTCATTTAAGTTTCTTCTTCACTTCCGCCGGCACTCCGGCCACTAACGAATCCGGCGGCACGTCTCTCGTAACAACTGAGCCGGCGCCGGTTTTTGAACGAGCGCCGACACGAACAGGCGCCACCAGCATCGTGTCGGAACCGATTTTGACGTCGTCTTCGATGACCGTCTCGTGCTTGTTCACGCCGTCGTAGTTACAAGTGACTGTTCCCGCGCCGATGTTTGTTCGCTCACCTATCGTCGCGTCGCCAAGATACGTAAGATGCATCGCTTTCGCGCCGCGTTTCAGTCGCGACTTCTTCACCTCGACGAAGTTGCCGACGGTCGCTTTCTCTTCCAACAACGCATTCATCCGCAGGTGCGCAAACGGCCCGACGGAACAGTTTGACTCGACCTGTGAATCGACGATCACGGAGTGATCTTTCACGGTTACATTGTCACCGAGACGCGAGTTTGTGATGCGCGCGCCGGCGCGAATCACACAGCCTTCGCCGATCACAGTCTTTCCCTCGATTGTGACGTTCGGATGAATGATCGTGTCGCGCCCGATTTGCGCTTCGGCACTGATGTACGCGTGCGACGGATCGATGAACGTCACGCCACTTTCAATCATCAGCCGTCGAATCGCCGAGCGCCGGACGAGGTTCTCAAACTCCGCCAGCTCGGCGCGCGTGTTCACTCCCGAGACTTCGCGCGCGTCGTTGATTAGATAAACGCTCACGTTGCCGCCGCTCTTGAGAATGATCTCGGCGACGTCAGTCAGGTAGTACTCACCCTGATCGTTCTTCGGCTCCACTTTTCGCAATGCGTCGAACAGCGACTTCGCTTCAAAACAATAAATACCGGAGTTGATCTCGCGCACCTGGCGCTCATCTTCAGTCGCGTCGCGCTGTTCGACGATCTTTCGAAACGCGCCACTCTCGTCGCGGATAATGCGCCCGTAACCGGTCGGATTCTCGAGACGAACACTCAATATCGAACAAGCCGCGGCGTTGTTGTTGTGATGCTCGATCAGCTTCTGCAAGGTCTCGACACGAATCATCGGCACGTCGCCTGACAACACGAGCACGAGCGAGTCTGAGTCTTCAAGCACGCGACGCGCCGATTCAACCGCGTCGCCCGTGCCCCGTTGTCTTTCCTGAATCACAAAACTCGCGAGCTCGCCGACTTCCGCCAGCACCGCACGCTCAACTTCTTCAGCCTGGTGTCCGAGGATAGTGATGATCGAGCGTGGCTCGCGCGCCTGCGCAGCCCTGACGACGTACGCGATCAAGGGCGCGCCGCCCAGCTCATGCAGCACCTTCGCGCGCCGCGACTTCATCCTTGTGCCGAGTCCGGCAGCCATGATCAAAACGTTCAGGGGTCTGGACGATGTGTTGTTAGTGGACATTTCTCGGAAGATTTAGGCAACGACCGGGGCGAGTGCTTGTTTGCGGCAGTCGATCACGACGTGAGCAAGCCGATCCGAATTATGCCGGACCTTCTCACCATCGTAAAGCAGATCCGCGCGGACGATTTCAGTGGTTTGATCGATCGCATCGTTAATCGAATCGTGCATGCCGATTTGATAGGCGCCCTCGGCAGCGTAGCGCTCAGCCTGTTCCGCGCTGATGCGCCGATTGTTCACGACCACATAATCGAAATGAATCTCAGGGGCGTAATTCTGGATCGTTTCGAGGTGTTTCCGGGCGGTGTAGCCATCGGTTTCACCCGGCTGAGTCATCAGGTTGTTGATGAAAATCTTTGTCGCGCGCGATTGGCCGATGACACGTGCGACCTGGCTGACGAGCAGATTCGGCAGGATGCTTGTGTAAAGCGAGCCTGGTCCCACCGTGATGATGTCGGCGGCGCGAATCGCTTTGAGAGCTTCGGGCAAGGGAAGACATTTTTCCGGCTCGAGTCGCAAACGGCGAATCGGAACTTTGGACGCGGAGATCTGCGTCTCGCCACGCACTACGGAGCCGTCTTCCAGCTCGGCTGCGAGTCTGACGTCGCTAATCGTCGCGGGATAGATGTGACCCTTGCTCGCTAGGATCTCGGACGAGAGGCGAATGGCTTCGGTGAAATCTCCAGTTACTTCAGTCAGTGCGGCGAGAAAGAGATTGCCAAAACTGTGACCGCCGAGCTCGCCGTCGCCGCGAAAGCGATAACTGAAAAGACGGGACATCAGTTTGGAGTCTTCCGAGAGCGCGATCATGCAGTTGCGGATGTCGCCTGGAGGAAGCATTTGCAACTCTTCACGAAGTCGTCCGGAGCTGCCGCCGTCATCGGAGACAGTGACGATAGCGGAGAGACTCTCGATCCACATCTCATCATCGGTGTTGCCGACAAGACTCTTCAGACCGCCGAGTAAACACGAGAGACCAGTGCCGCCGCCAATGGCTACGAGCTTCTGACCAAGTGTGGGAGTTGTTTGTTGCAAATATGTGCTCCGGAAGGATAATAACAGAACCGAGCGCGGTAGCGCCGGGTCAGAGCCATCCACAGATTACACAGATCACTTTATACAATCCGTGTAATCTGTGGATAACAAAACCTCAATTTAGGAGGGGTTGCTAAAGATCAGCCGATCGAAATCGGGGTCGTTTCGCAGTGGGTTCAGGTCGTGATCGTGTTGTGCCCGCACACGCAGGTTCGGTTGCAGGTCGAGTGCGCGCTGGAGTGATTCCAGAGCGAGATCGATCGAACCGAGTCGAGCGCGAGTGGCAGCGAGTCCATAATGAATATGCGCCGCTTCCGGTTCACGCTTGAGCGCTCTTTCGAACATCTCCTGCGCCGCTACATATTCACCTCGATTGAGCTCGATGACGCCGCGGTCGTAAAGCGAGTCGGCGTCACGTGGGAGAATGCTCTCAGTTCGCAGGCGCGACTCCGCAATCGCGAGATACGTTCGCGCGCGAGCTGCGACTTCGGCTACCTGCGAGTATTTGTCTACGAGAATTCGAAACTGGTTCCGCGCCTCAGCAAACCGTCCGCGAGCAAACTCCTTATGTGCGCGTTCGAAGGCAACCAGTGCTGCCGACTCATCCTGCGTCGGCGGTCTTGGCGGCGGTGGCGGAGCCGGCGTCGGCCGAATCGCTCGAACGGCTGCTTGCTTCTGCGTCGTTTTGACCCTTGAGACGACAGGCTTCTTAGCGGCTGCGGCCTTGCGAGCTACAGGCTTCGGTGCTGCCTTCCTGGTTTTCGCTTTGGACGAAGACTTAGCGTGGGCAGCAGTCTTCTTCGCCGGGCGCGCCTTGGCGGCTGAACGCGCAGACGACTTGGCGGCGGCGGCTCTGGTGGCTTTGGGTTTGGAAGGTGACTTCGCTTTTACAGCGCGCTTCGCGCTTTTCGCGGCTGGTTTAGCTTTTGAACGCGATGTTGACCGTCTCAACCCTTTTGTGAGACTGCTGCTCATGGGTGGATTCTCAAAAGGCTGCTCACTTGAAGCGAGCAGCCGTAAAATTGGACCGCAGCTTACCATAGACCTACCTCTAGATCAATGGAGACAAGTATTTGCAGGTGCTTTAACCACCGAAAACCGGACTACGTTTCCGACACAAGGTTCAACAAAGAAAAATCTTGATGGCCATCGTTGGCTATGTTAAAGTGCTTTTCGGCTTATGGGAGGCTTAATCCACCTCGGCAAACTGCCCCAACCGAATAAGTAACCTCTTTTAGTTTCAAAAACTTGCAATCCGCGGAACAGGCGTTTTCACGTTTAGCTCTCCAGGAAACATCCCGCCCCGGCCTTCAATAAAGAGTCGCACACAATGGCAGAACCAATCCTTTTGCGTGAACAGCAGTACCACCAGATAAAGGCTGTCCTGGCGCGATTGCGAATGGACGCCTCAGCCAAGGTGGTCTTTCTCGTAGATAAGGACGGTCAGGAGATCGCATCCCAGGGTGAAGTGGGAAATCTTGACACAACCAGTCTCGCGTCGCTCGCTGCCGGTAATGTCGCGGCGACCGGTGGAATGGCTGCACTGATCGGAGAAAAGGAATTCCCAACGCTCTCGCACGAAGGCGAAAAAGAGAGCATTCATATCTCCGTAGTCGGCAGGTTGCTGCTCGTGGTCGTCTTCGACGAGCGCTCCAGTCTCGGACTAGTGAAGCTGCGGAGTAAGCAGGTTTCTCATCAATTGGCGAAGATGTTTGAAGAAATTACTTCCGCAGACTACGACGACCTCGATTCTCCCTTCGCCGGCATTACCGACGAGGACATCGACAGTCTTTTC
>Ga0207694_10000992_pt1 | contig 24842 bp, 19 predicted proteins | sample KBSC34metaG_FD_184353 | JGI IMG/M metagenome (GOLD analysis project Ga0207694, IMG submission 184353) | Corn rhizosphere microbial communities from Kellogg Biological Station, Michigan, USA - KBS C3-4 metaG (SPAdes) (version 2) | ecosystem: Host-associated > Plants > Roots > Rhizosphere > Soil... | reverse complement strand
CGCTTCGCCCTACGCTTTCCTGTGGCATATGCGCGAAGGGCTGAAGCCTGACGGCCTAGTGATTGTCGTCGACGCGAACCGCCCGGTGAACCGCCATGGAATGCCGCCCGAGCAGCTCAAGTGCGAGCTCGCCGGCCTGAATCTGGCGCCCGTGAAGTTCGCGATGCTTACGGGAGGCGAGGCCTATCTGATGGCGTTCAAAGCGGCCGGTCCCCGACCGTCGCCTGAAGCGATCAAGCCCTGCAAGAACTAAAGGTAACCGAGGCTCCGCAAGCTCGTACAATCATCGTTCGCGAAGACGAGGTGGTCGAGGAGGGTGCAACCCATCGCTTCGGCCGCCGTCGCTAGCCGGCGCGTTGCACGAAGATCGGAAGCGCTCGGTCGGGCATCGCCGCTCGGGTGATTGTGCGCGAGAAGGATCGAGGCGCTTCCGTGAACCGCGGCATCGACGATGATCGAACGGAGCGGAAAATCGACGGAGCAATGCTCGCCCTCGTGGCGCGAAAGGTGAAGGCATCCTGACTTCCCATCGAGATGCGCGACCCAAAGGCTCTCGAGCCCGGTGGGTGCTTCGGTGAAGCAACCGGAAAAGAATATGCGTGCCGCTTCCAGGCTATCGAGCTTCAGCGGGAGTTCGGCACGCTGATACCGCACCGCATTGCTCTAGCGGCGGGAGCAGCGGCAAACGACGCGAACCGCGTCGGATTTGAGGCTAAACGTCTCCGTTATGGAGGAAAGGAGGCCAACCGCCGCCCTAACTTGCGAAAAAGTCGCAATACCCCTTCACAAGGCGCGAAATAGGATTATATCGGCCTCATCCAGACATATCGGCTCCGCCGCACGGTGACGTGCGCCCGGGGCTTTTCCCGTCCTCTCCGGGACAGGGTCCGAGTTGGCGCACGGACCGAACGCATTGGAGAGGGTCGCGGGGGCGCTCCACAAACGGCCGGCGATGAGCCGGCGAGACAAAGCGGAGCGCGGGGACACCTGCGTTGCCGCATAGCGCAGGGAAGCACATGGCCACCAAAGCGATCGACGCACCCCGCAAGACCTCCGGCGGGGCCAAGACCAAGCAGCGGCGAATCCGGAAGATCTTCGGGAACATCCACGAAATCAGCGAAATGCCGAACCTCATCGAGGTTCAGCGCGAGAGCTACGAGCAGTTCCTTCGCTCGGACAAGAAGACGGGATACGTTTCGGGCCTCGAGAAGACCTTGCGCTCGGTCTTCCCGATCATGGACTTTGCCGGGACCGCGCACCTCGACTTCGATCATTACGAGCTCGAGCCCCCGAAGTACGATACCGACGAGTGCCGCCAGCGCGGCCTCACTTATGCCGCGCCGATGCGCGTTACCCTGCGCCTGACCACCTTCGAAATCGATCCCGAGACGGAGGCCAAGTCGGTGATCGATATCAAGGAGCAGGATGTCTACATGGGCGACATGCCGCTCATGACGCAGAACGGCACCTTCATCATCAACGGCACCGAGCGGGTCATCGTCAGCCAGATGCACCGTAGCCCGGGCGTGCTGTTCGATCACGACCGCGGCAAGACCCACGCCAGCGGCAAATATCTCTTCGCCGCGCGGGTGATCCCGTACCGCGGCAGCTGGCTCGACTTCGAGTTCGACGCCAAGGACATCGTCAACGTCCGAATCGACCGCAAGCGCAAACTGCCGGTCACTGCGCTCCTTCACGCGCTCGGGATGCCTAGCGAGGAAATCCTCAACACCTTCTACAAGACGGTGGGCTACGTTCGCGGCAAGAACGGCTGGCAGATCCCGTACATCGCCGAGACCTGGCGCGGCCTCAAGCCGACTCATGACGTCGCCGACGCCGACACAGGCGAGGTGGTGTTCAAGGCGAACGAGAAGATCACGCCGCGCCGGGCCAATCAGGCGGCGAAGGACGGCCTCAAGAACCTGATCATTCCGACCGAGGAAATCTTCGGCCGCTATTCGGCGTTCGATCTGATCAACGAGAAGACCGGCGAGATCTACATCGAGGCCGGCGACGAGGTCAGCGAGGAAAATCTCGCGAAGCTCGACGCGGCCGGCGTGAAGACGCTCGAGCTGCTCGACATCGATTACGTCAACACCGGTCCGTGGATCCGGAATACGCTGAAGGCGGACAAGAGCGAGGACGGCGACAGCGCGCTGGCCGACATCTATCGCGTGATGCGCCCCGGCGAGCCGCCGACGCGCGAGACTGCTGACGCGCTCTTCTACGGCCTGTTCTTCGATCCGGAGCGCTACGATCTCTCCGCGGTCGGGCGCGTGAAGCTCAACATGCGCCTCGGCCTCGACGTCGAGGACACGGTCACGACGCTCCGCAAGGAGGACATCGTCGCGGTCGTCCAGGAGCTGGTGAACCTCAAGGACGGGAAGGGCGAGATCGACGACATCGACAACCTCGCCAATCGCCGAGTCCGCTCGGTCGGCGAGCTGCTCGAGAACCAGTATCGCGTCGGCCTGCTCCGCATGGAGCGCGCGGTGAAGGAGCGCATGAGCAGTGTCGACGTGTCGACGGTCATGCCGAACGACCTCATCAACGCGAAGCCGGCGGTTGCCGCGGTCCGCGAATTCTTTGGCAGCTCGCAGCTGTCGCAGTTCATGGACCAGACCAATCCGCTGTCGGAAGTCACCCACAAGCGCCGCGTTTCGGCACTCGGGCCGGGCGGCCTCACCCGCGAGCGCGCGGGTTTCGAGGTCCGCGACGTCCACCCGACGCACTATGGCCGCATCTGCCCGATCGAGACGCCGGAAGGCCCGAACATCGGCCTGATCAACAGCCTTGCGAGCTTCAGCCGGGTCAACAAGTACGGCTTTATCGAGACGCCCTACCGCAAGGTCGTCGACGGCAAGGTGACGACCGAGGTTGTCTACCTCTCGGCGATGGAAGAGGCGAAGCACACGATCGCTCAGGCGAACGCAGAGCTCGACGCCAAGGGCGGGTTCGCCGAGGAAATCATCTCGGCCCGCCGCAACGGCGAGTTCCTGATCGCTCCGCGCGAACAGATCACGCTGATGGACGTGTCGCCGAAGCAGCTCGTTTCGGTTGCCGCTTCGCTCATTCCCTTCCTCGAGAATGACGACGCCAACCGCGCGCTGATGGGCTCGAACATGCAGCGCCAGGCCGTGCCGCTTCTCCGCGCCGAGGCGCCGCTCGTCGGCACCGGCATGGAAGAGACGGTCGCGCGCGATTCAGGCGCGGCGATCGCGGCCCGTCGTTCGGGCATCATCGACCAGGTCGATGCGGCGCGTATCGTCGTTCGCGCCACGGGCGATCTCAAGGCCGGCGAGTCCGGGGTCGACATCTACACGCTGATGAAGTTCCAGCGCTCGAACCAGAACACCTGCATCAACCAGCGTCCGCTGGTGAAGGTCGGTGATACGGTCGAGGCGGGCGAGATCATCGCTGACGGTCCTTCGACCGAATATGGCGAGCTCGCGCTCGGCCGGAACGTGCTCGTCGCGTTCATGCCGTGGAACGGCTACAACTACGAGGACTCGATCCTGATCTCCGAGCGGATCGTGAAGGACGACGTCTTCACGTCGATCCACATCGAAGAGTTCGAGGTCATGGCCCGCGACACCAAGCTCGGGCCCGAGGACATCACCCGCGACATCCCGAATGTCGGCGAGGAAGCGCTCCGCAACCTCGACGAGGCGGGCATCGTCTACATCGGCGCCGAGGTCGAGCCGGGCGACATCCTGGTCGGCAAGATCACGCCGAAGGGCGAAAGCCCGATGACTCCGGAAGAGAAGCTCCTCCGCGCGATTTTCGGCGAGAAGGCTTCCGACGTCCGCGACACGTCGCTCCGGCTCCCGCCGGGAGTCAGCGGCACGGTCGTCGAGGTCCGGGTGTTCAACCGGCACGGAATCGACATCGATGACCGTACGCGGGCGATCCAGACCGAGGAGAAGGAGCGGCTCAAGAAGGACGCCGACGACGAAAAGGGCATCCTCAACCGCGCCACTTTCTCGCGCCTCAAGGAGATGCTGCTGAAGCAGACCGCGACCGCGGCTCCGAAGGGCATCAAGAAGGGCTCGACTCTCGACGATGCGACCCTCGAAGGCGCCGACCGCCACGACTGGTGGAAGATCGCGGTCAAGGACGACAAGCGCCAGGCCGACATCGAAGCGCTGAAGGCGCAGTACGACGAGGCGATGAACGCCATCAACCGGCGCTTCGAGGACCGCGTCGAGAAGCTCGAGCGCGGCGACGAGCTGCCGCCGGGCGTGCTCAAGATGGTCAAGGTCTTCGTCGCGGTGAAGCGCAAGCTTCAGCCGGGCGACAAGATGGCCGGCCGTCACGGCAACAAGGGCGTCATCAGCCGCATCCTGCCGATCGAGGACATGCCGTTCCTTGAGGACGGAACCTACGCCGACATCGTGCTCAACCCGCTGGGCGTGCCGTCGCGCATGAACGTCGGGCAGATCTTCGAGACTCACCTCGGGTGGGCGTCGCGTGGCCTGGGCCGTCAGATTCAGGAGATGCTCGACGGCATGCACGAGCGCGGCAAGGATGTTGCCGGCAAGGACGTGAAGGCGATCCGGACGAAGCTCAAGGATGTCTACGGCGACGGATACGCCAAGGAGATCGACGCCCGCGACGACGATGGGGTGATGGAGCTTGCCTCCAACCTCACCGCCGGTGTCCCGATGGGCACCCCGGTGTTCGATGGCGCCCGCGAGCCCGACGTCAGCGCGATGCTGGAGAAGGCGGGCCTCAGCACTTCCGGGCAGGTCACTTTGTTTGACGGCCGCACGGGCAATCCGTTCGATCGCCAGGTGACGGTGGGCTACATCTACATGCTGAAGCTCCATCACCTCGTGGACGACAAGATCCACGCGCGCTCGATCGGGCCGTACAGCCTGGTCACCCAGCAGCCGCTGGGCGGCAAGGCGCAGTTCGGCGGGCAGCGCTTCGGCGAGATGGAGGTGTGGGCGCTGCAGGCTTACGGCGCTGCCTACACGCTCCAGGAAATGCTGACGGTGAAGTCGGACGACGTGATCGGCCGAACCAAGGTCTACGAAGCGATCGTCAAGGGTGACGACACGTTCGAGGCCGGCATTCCGGAGAGCTTCAACGTGCTGGTCAAGGAGATGCGGTCGCTCGGACTCAACGTCGAGCTCGACAGCATCGAGGACCCGGACGCGGAAACGCCGACCGCTCTCGCCGCCGAATAATCAAGGAACAACCCAGCCCCTCCCGTTCGCGGGAGGGGTCAGGAGCTAAAAGATGAACGAACTGACGAACTTCGCGAACCCGATCGCCAAGCCGGAGACCTTCGACGAGATCCGCATCGGCATCGCGTCGCCCGACAAGATCCGCAGCTGGTCCTTCGGCGAGATCAAGAAGCCGGAGACGATCAACTACCGTACGTTCAAGCCCGAACGTGACGGCCTGTTCTGCGCGCGCATCTTCGGTCCGATCAAGGATTACGAATGCTTGTGCGGCAAGTACAAGCGCATGAAGTACAAGGGAATCGTCTGCGAAAAGTGCGGCGTCGAGGTCACCGTCTCGAAGGTCCGCCGTGAGCGCATGGGCCATATCGAGCTCGCCGCGCCGGTCGCGCACATCTGGTTCCTGAAGTCGCTCCCGAGCCGCATCGGGCTTTTGCTCGACATGCAGCTCAAGCAGCTCGAGCGCGTGCTCTATTTCGAGAGCTATGTGGTGATCGAGCCGGGCCTGACCGCGCTCGAAAAGTACCAGCTCCTGACCGAGGACGAGCTGCTCGCCGCGCAGGACGAATATGGCGAGGACGCCTTCTCCGCCGGTATCGGCGCCGAGGCGGTCAAGCAGATGCTCATCGACCTCGACCTCGCGGGTGAGAAGGAGCAGCTGCTCCAGGAACTCGCCGAAACCAAGTCCGAGCTGAAGCCCAAGAAGATCATCAAGCGCCTGAAGGTCGTCGAGAGCTTCCTCGAGTCCGGCAACCGGCCCGAGTGGATGATCATGGAAGTCATTCCAGTCATTCCGCCCGAGCTTCGTCCGCTCGTTCCGCTGGATGGCGGCCGCTTCGCAACGTCGGACCTCAACGACCTCTATCGCCGCGTCATCAACCGTAACAACCGTTTGAAGCGGCTGATGGAGCTGCGCGCACCGGACATCATCGTTCGCAACGAAAAGCGCATGCTTCAGGAGGCCGTCGACGCTCTGTTCGACAACGGCCGCCGCGGTCGCACGATCACCGGTGCCAACAAGCGTCCGCTGAAGTCGCTCTCCGACATGCTCAAGGGCAAGCAGGGCCGGTTCCGCCAGAACCTGCTCGGAAAGCGCGTCGACTATTCGGGCCGTTCGGTCATCGTCACCGGTCCGGAGCTCAAGCTTCACCAGTGCGGCCTTCCGAAGAAGATGGCGCTCGAGCTGTTCAAGCCGTTCATCTACTCGCGCCTCGACGCCAAGGGCCTCAGCATGACGCTGAAGCAGGCGAAGAAGTGGGTCGAGAAGGAGCGCAAGGAAGTCTGGGACATCCTCGACGAGGTGATCCGCGAGCATCCGGTGCTTTTGAACCGCGCCCCGACGCTCCACCGCCTCGGCATCCAGGCGTTCGAGCCGGTGCTGATCGAGGGCAAGGCGATCCAGCTTCACCCGCTGGTTTGCGCGGCGTTCAACGCCGACTTCGACGGCGACCAGATGGCCGTTCACGTTCCGCTGAGCCTCGAGGCCCAGCTGGAGGCGCGCGTCCTGATGATGTCGACCAACAACATCCTGTCGCCCGCCAACGGCAAGCCGATCATCGTGCCGTCGCAGGACATGGTGCTTGGCCTCTACTACCTCAGCCTCGAGAAGGAGGACGAGCCGGGCCAGGGCATGATGCTGAGCGACATGGCCGAGGTTCACCAGGCGCTCGCCGCGGGTGCGGTCACGCTTCACTCGAAGATTATCAGCCGAGTCCCGCAGACGGACGAGGAGGGTAACACCTACATGAAGCGGTTCGAGACGACCGCCGGCCGTATGCTCCTCGGCGAGACTCTTCCGAAGAGCCACAAGGTGCCGTTCGAGACGGTCAACAAGGTCCTGACCAAGAAGGAGATCGGCGACGTCATCGACATCGTCTATCGCCACACCGGTCAGAAGGAGACGGTGCTGTTCGCCGACGCGATCATGCAGCTCGGCTTCCGCCACGCGTTCGCGGCCGGCATTTCGTTCGGCAAGGACGACATGGTCATCCCGGCGGCGAAGGAGAATCTTGTCGAGGAAACCCGCACGCTCGTGAAGGACTATGAGCAGCAGTATCAGGACGGCCTGATCACCCAGCAGGAAAAGTACAACAAGGTGATCGACGCCTGGTCGCGTTGCGGCGACCAGGTCGCAAGCGCGATGATGAAGGAGATCCAGGCCACTCCGAAGCGTCCGGACGGACGCCAGGCGGACCTGAACTCGATCTACATGATGGCGCACTCCGGTGCCCGTGGCTCGCAAGCGCAGATCAAGCAGCTTGCCGGAATGCGCGGCCTGATGGCCAAGCCATCGGGCGAGATCATCGAGACCCCGATCATCTCGAACTTCAAGGAAGGCCTGACCGTCCTTGAATACTTCAACTCGACCCACGGCGCCCGCAAGGGCCTCGCGGACACGGCGCTCAAGACGGCGAACTCGGGCTACCTGACCCGCCGCCTTGTCGACGTGTCGCAGGATGCCGTGATCATCGAGGAGGATTGCGGCACCGACCGCGCGCTCGAGATGCGCGCGATCGTCCAGGGCGGCGCGGTCATCGCCTCGCTCGCGGATCGCGTCCTGGGCCGGACCACTGCGGAGGACATCGTCGATCCGAAGTCCGGCGAGGTGATCATCCCCGAAGGCGATCTCCTCGACGAAGCCATGGTCGCGAAGATCGAGGAAATCGGCCTGCAGGGTGTGAAGATCCGTTCTCCGCTGGTCTGCGCATCGAAGCAGGGCGTTTGCGCCAAATGCTACGGACGCGACCTCGCTCGCGGTACTCCCGTCAACATCGGCGAGGCGGTCGGCGTTATCGCCGCCCAGTCGATCGGTGAGCCGGGCACGCAGCTGACGATGCGGACCTTCCACATCGGCGGCGCGGCGCAGCTCAACGAGCAGTCGAACCTCGAATCGCCGGTCGACGGCACGATCGAGCTTCGCGACATGCCGACGATCGTCGACCCGCGCGGCCGGCACTTGTCGCTGTCGCGCTCGGGCGAGATCGCGATCGTCGACATGGACGGGCGCGAGCTTTCGACGCACCGCGTTCCGTATGGCGCTCATCTCCTTTGCGAGACGGGCCATATCGTCAGCCGCGGCGACCGCATCGCCGAGTGGGACCCATCGTTCAGCCCGGTGATCACCGAAAAGGCCGGTACGGTTAAGTACCAGGACCTGATCGAGAACCGGACGATGACCGAGCAGGTCGACGAATCGACCGGCATCACGCAGCGCGTGGTCACCGACGACATGACCAAGTCGAAGAAGGATACGCCGCATCCGCGTCTCACCCTCACGGGCGAGAAGGCGAAGGAAGCGGGCGTCTACCGGCTGGCTTCGGGAGCGATCGTCGCGGTCGAGGACGGGCAGCAGGTCGAGGCTGGCGAAGTGCTCGCCCGTATGCCGCGGGAAGCCGCGCGTACGCGTGACATCACCGGCGGTCTTCCTCGCGTCGCCGAGCTGTTCGAGGCCCGCAAGCCGAAGGAAAATGCGATCATCGCCAAGGTCTCCGGCAAGGTCACTTTCATGCGCGACTATAAGGCGAAGCGTAAGATCGCGATCGTGCCCGAGGACGGTTCGGAGCCGGTCGAGTATCTGGTGCCGAAGTCGAAGATGATCGAGGTCCAGGAAGGCGACTTCGTGAAGCGCGGCGACAACCTGGTCGGCGGTTCACCGGATCCGCACGACATCCTCGAAGTGCTCGGGGTGGAGGCGCTCGCGGAATATCTCGTGAGCGAGATCCAGGAGGTCTATCGACTTCAGGGCGTGAAGATCAACGACAAGCACATCGAGGTGATCGTTCGCCAGATGCTGCAGAAGGTCGAGATCACCGACGGCGGCGACACCACACTGCTCGCCGGCGAGCAGGTCGATCGCGCCGAGATGGACGAGACCAACTCCAAGCTCGAGAAGAAGCAGAAGAAGGCGGAGGGCAAACCCGTCCTGCTCGGAATCACCAAGGCGTCGCTGCAGACCCGCAGCTTCATCTCGGCGGCTTCGTTCCAGGAAACGACGCGCGTCCTCACCGAGGCGGCGGTGCAGGGGAAGGTCGACACGCTCGAGGGCCTCAAGGAGAATGTCATCGTCGGACGCCTGATCCCGGCGGGCACGGGCGCGGGCATGAACCGTCTCCGGGTTGCCGCTACGTCGCGCGATACCGCCCTGCGTGCGGCTCAGCGCCGGATGCAGGAAGCGCTCATCGCTCCGGATTCGGCGGAAGAGCTTCGTGCTGCGGAGCTGGCTCGCAGCCCGCGCGACAGCACCGGCACTGGCGACGATCCGCTGGCCGAGGTTGCGCCGAGCGGCCACGGCCTGGACGCTGACGCTGGCGACTATCTGCAGGAATAGCTGCTAGCCGGATTTGGCTCGGATAATGAAAAACCCCGCCGGAGACATCCTCCGGCGGGGTTCTTTTTAGAGCTGGCTGCCTCTTAGCAGCTGCCGCCGTGCATCGTGTTCTGCGTGCAGTTCGCTGCGGAATTCACGTCAGCGGCAGCGCCGCGAACGGTGTTGCACCCGGCGATCGCCAGACACACTCCCGCCAGCGCCACTGCAATTACCTTCTGAACCATCGTCGCTCCTCCATTTGACGTCCGGAACGACAATGAATCACCGAAACAGCTGTCTGTCCACTGAACTTAATGACATCCGCCGCCGTTCATCGTGTTCTCGGTGCAATTGGCGACCGAATTGACGTCGCGCGCCGCGCCGCGGACCGTGTTGCAGGCCGCCGCCGTCAGAGCAATGGCGAGCAGGGCCACCGTGGTCACTTTCTGGATCATTTCCAATCTCCTGTTCTGGATGGCTTCTGGTAACGCTGCGCTACGCCAAACGGCTCCATGAACAGACGCCGGAACCTGCCGATCAGACGGCGACGGGCGCCGCAATATGCGGGTGGGGATCGTAATTTTCGAACACGAAATCCTCTGGCTCGTAATCGAACAGTCCTTGTCCGCGATCCTTGATCACGAGCTGTGGTAGCGGACGCGGCTCCCGGCTTAGCTGCAGCCGCGCCTGCTCGAGATGGTTCGAGTAAAGGTGGCAGTCACCACCGGTCCACACGAATACGCCAGGCTCCAGACCGCACTCCCGCGCAAGCATGTGCGTCAGGAGCGCATAAGAGGCGATGTTGAAGGGCACCCCCAAGAAGATGTCCGCGCTGCGCTGATAGAGCTGGAGGTTGAGCCGCCCTGCTGCGACCTGCGTCTGGAACAGGCAGTGGCAGGGCGCGAGCGCCATCTTGGCGATTTCGCCGGGGTTCCAGGCGGTGACGATCTGGCGCCGCGAATAAGGATCGCGCCGGATCAGGTCGACGAGGTTTTCGATCTGGTCGAAATGGCGTCCGTCGGCCGTTTCCCAGTCGCGCCATTGCTTGCCGTAGACCGGTCCGAGATCGCCGTCCTCGTCGGCCCATTCGTCCCAGATGCTGACCTTGCGCTCGTTGAGCCAGCGGATGTTGGTGTCGCCGCGAAGAAACCACAGCAGCTCGACGATGATGGATCGCAAGTGAAGCTTCTTGGTCGTGAGAAGCGGAAATCCGTCGGCAAGGTCGAACCGCATCTGCGCTCCGAACCATGAAAGCGTGCCGGTGCCGGTGCGGTCTTGCTGCTCGACCCCGCGGTCGAGGATGAGCTGCATGAGGTCGAGATACTGCCGCATGCTTGCGACCCTAATCCGCAGCGCGCCAAACGAAAAGCGGGGGCAGCGAAGCTCGCCACCCCCGCTATTGAAGAGATCTGCGATTTAGTAACGCGCGGTCAGTTTGAGAGAGACCGTGCGCGGCGCTCCGAAATATACGGTGCGGATATTGCCGATGCTCGAAAATTCCTGGGCGTCGGTTTTGTACAGCTTGTTGGTCAGGTTGTAGCCGTAGAGGCCGACCGCGAACTTCTTCGACGAATCCTCCCAGACGATCCGGGCATCCTCGAGCCAATAGCCATTCTGGAACAGGCCCTGGATCTCGGTATCCGTGTTCACGAACGTATTGTCGACGGCGAGCGCCTGGCGCGAACGGTAGCGAGTCTGTCCACCGATCGTGATTCCCCCCATCGACCCGAGGCCGAAGGAATATTGCGCGCCCGCCCTCAGCGTCCACTTCGGCGAGAAAGCCGGGGTCTGGAAGGCGCGGCTTCCGCCGAAATTGCTGAACTGCGCGTCGTCGAATTCCTTATATTTCGCGTCGAGGTAGCCGATCTGCGTATCGAGCAGCAGGCCGTCGAGCGGAGTCCAGCTCGCCTCGAGCTCGGCGCCCTTGATCGAGAGCTTACCGGCGTTGAGGACGGACAGCACGGGATCGGGAAGACCGGTCGTCGGATCCGTTGCGATGCCGGATACCCGGGCCTGGAAGTCTTTGTAGTTGTTGTAGAAAACATCGCCGTTCAAGCGAAGCCGGTTGAGGATCGTGGTCTTGAACCCGGCCTCGTAGGAGAGGACCTTTTCCGGGTCATATTTGGTCGACGTGCTCGGATCGTTCGCACGGCCGTTGAAACCGCCGGACTGGAAGCCCTTGGCGACGCGCGCGTAAAGCATGGTCGTCGGCGTCGCCTGCCAGTCGAGGCTCGCCATCGGCGAAACATCGGTCCACTTGCCCTTTGGCGGCGCGAAGTCGAACGGCGCGACGCTGGTCAGAAGCGGCGAGCTGGAGAAGGTGGAGGTCGTCCGGAAATAATCCTTCGTCTCCTTGGTCCAGCGGACGCCGGCGGACAGGCGAACGTTTGGAACGATCGTGTAGCTGGCGTTCGCGTATCCGGCGTAGCTCTTGGTCTTCAAATCGTCGTCGATGGTCCGAAGAAACGTCGGGAAATTGGATGGCCCCAGCAGGAAGTCGGGGAAAACTCCGCGAAACGGCGTCAAATCGACGAGGTCGTTCGCGAATGCTTCCTGGTGCGATTCATTGCGTTCATCGAGATAATAGAGCCCGGCCACGCCAGAGAGGCGATCGCTGGTGTAAGCGAGCTGCAACTCCTGGCTCAGCTGGTGCTGGTGAACGTCGACCAGCACGTCGCCGACCTGCGCCTGGGTGGCGTCGATATCGATGAAGTCTTTTGTGTGGAGCTTCCGATAGGCGGTGATCGACTTGAGCGTCAGTCCATCGCCAATGTCGTAGGTCGCCGTGCCCGCCACGCCCCAGTGCCTGAGCTTGGTCGAGTTCGGAAGGCCGGGGGTCGTCCGCGCCTTGAAATCATAGTCCGACGGGTCCTGCGCCAGCGGCAGGATGACCGTGTTGCTGAACAGGTGGCGCAGTTCGTTGATCGGAGCGCCGACGTTCAGCGCATCATTGTCGTGCGAATAATCGGCGCTGAGGTCGAAGCGGAAGCGGGAGCTCGGCGTGAAGGCGAGGGCGCCGCGCGTGCCCCAGTTATTCTTGTCATTGTAGCGGCGGTCGAGCACCGGGTCCTTGACGTACCCCTCGTGCTTTTCGCGGATGAACGCCAAGCCGAGAGAGAGCGTGTCGCTCACCGGACCCGATACGGCGGCCTTCACGTCGAACTGGTGGTACGAGCCAACCGTGACGCTGGCATCGGCGCGGAACTGCTTGCCGGGCTTGCGGCTCACATATTTAATCGCGCCGCCGATCGTGTTTTTGCCGTAGAGCGTGCCCTGCGGGCCGCGAAGGACCTCGATCCGGTCGACGTCGAGCAGGTCGAGCTGGTTGCCGCGAATTCGCGAGAGATAGACGTCGTCGACATAGACTCCGACCGCGGGATCGAAGGTCTGGAGAGCGTCTGGCTGGCCGATGCCGCGAATGTAGATATTGGTCGCGTTCGACGAACCGCGCCCCTGGACGATGTTGAGGTTGGGGACCGCGCCCTGAAGGCCGGTCGTGTCCTCTGCCTGGATTCGGTCGAGCGCGCGCTCGTTGAAGGCCGAAACGGAGGCGGGCACCCTTTGGAGACGTTCTTCGGTTCGGCGGGCGGTGACGACAATTTCGCCGGTTGCGCTGTCGTGTCCGCCATTGTCCGGCGCCGCTGTAGCCTCGGGCGCGGGCGCCTTCTTCACCGCCTCGGGCGGAGTGGCCGCCGGCGCGGAAACATTTTGCGGACTCGCGTCCTGCGCTGAGGCCGGAGTCGTGAAGAGTGCCGCAGCGGCGACTGAGCCGAGCAATGCGGCGCGTTCGATGGTGACGCGCATTTTCCCTGTATCTCCCCCACCCGGGACAATTCCCTTCGCCCGCGTGTTCGACACTCTTACTGAAAGTTGAAACGGCTTTCAACTTGCGAATGACTAGGTTAGAAAGCTACGGCGAGTGATGGGGGACGCATTGGCAGACGAGGCGCAGATCAGCCCTGCGAGCACGGGTAAGGCGCCACGCACCGCGCGGGGCGAGCGGACGCTGCGCAAAATCCTCGACGCAGCGCGCGATGAATTCGGCGAGCGCGGATTTTCGGACAGCTCGATCGTCGGCATCACCCAGCGCGCCGGCGTCGCGCTCGGCACATTCTACACCTATTTCGATTCGAAGGAGGCTCTGTTCCAGGCGCTGGTCCGCGACATGTCGGGACAGGTGCGCGATCATGTCGCGCCGGTGCTCAGAAGCTCGACCGAGACGATCGAAGGTGAAGGCAAAGCGCTTGAGGCCTTCCTGCGCTTCGCTCGCGAGCATCGCGACGTCTACCGGATCATCGACGAAGCGGAGTTCGTCGATCCCAGGGCCTATCGCGAACATTATGAAACGACCGCGACCCGCATCGCCGCCCGGTTGATCGCCGGGCGCGAACGAGGTGAAATCAGCCGCGACTATTCGGACGAGGAGCTCGAAATCCTGGCCTGGGCATTGATGGGATCGAACGTCTTCCTTGGTCTGCGTTTCGCTGTCTGGTCGAGCGCCGCTCCCGGCCTCGTCGCGGACACCATGAACAAGCTGCTGCGTTCGGGCCTCGAATGACCGCGGACGCAGGCGCAACGGAGAGCCGATACCGCGATGGCTATCTGGTCGTCGGGGACGGCATGCGTCTTCACTACCGGGATTATCCCGGGCCGGCGGGCAAGGCGCCGTTGCTGTGCCTCCACGGGCTGACCAGGAACTCACGCGATTTCGTGGAATTCGCCGAGCGCTACTCCCCCGATTGGCGAGTGATCGCGCTCGACTTTCGCGGGCGCGGTTCCAGCGATCATGACCCGATCCCGGCGCGTTATACTCCGCTGACCTACGCGGCCGACGTACTTCTCTTGCTCGACGATCTCATGATCGAGAAAGCGGTCTTTGTCGGCACTTCGCTCGGGGGTCTGGTCACGATGACCATCGCGGCGATGGCCCCGCAGCGGATCGCCGCCGCCATCCTCAACGATGTCGGTCCTGACGTCGACGTTGAAGGCGTCAGCCGCATTCTTTCCTACGTCGGAAGGGACCTGCGGTTCAGAAGCTGGGATGAAGCCGCCGCGGCGATCGAGTCCAATCAGAAGGGGGCGTTCGAACATTACTCCCGCGAGGATTGGGTGAAGATGGCGAAGCGCAATTGCCGCCAGGAGAATGGCGAAATCAGGTTCGACTACGACATGGCGATCGCCGAGCCGTTCAAGACCACCGGCCCCACGCCGCATATCGACCTTTGGCCGTTGTTCGGTGCGCTCGCCCGAAACCCTCTGCTGGTCGTTCGCGGGGAAAAGAGCGATCTTCTGACCGCCGCCACCGCGATGAAAATGCAGGAGGTTGCGCCGGGAATGAAGCTCGCGACCGTAACCGGCGTCGGACACGCACCCGAGCTCAACGAACCCGAAGCGGTCGCTGCAATCGACGCATTCCTGGATTCGCTGGTCAAATAAAAAGGGCGGCCCCGAGAGGACCGCCCTTCCCAATCTGTTCCCCGGCGAAGGCCGGGGTCCAGGATCGCAGATGGATCCCGGCCTGCGCCGGGATGACTCCGCGCGCGCCTTACGGCGCGCTGGGTCACTTCAGCTCGACGGTGCCGCCGGCATCCTCGATCTGCTTCTTGATCTTCTCGGCCTCGTCCTTGTTGACGCCTTCCTTGACGGCCTTCGGAGCGCCTTCGACCAGCGCCTTCGCCTCGCCGAGGCCAAGACCGGTGATCGCGCGGACTTCCTTGATGACGTTGATCTTCTTGCCACCGTCGCCGGTGAGGATCACGTCGAACTCGGTCTTCTCTTCAGCAGCCGGAGCGGCAGCGCCGCCGCCAGCGGCCGGACCCGCAACCGCGACGGCGGCAGCGGCGGAAACGCCCCACTTCTCTTCGAGGGCCTTGGCGAGATCCGCGGCCTCGAGGACGGTCAGTTCGGAAAGCTGGTCGACCAGCTTGGTGATGTCAGCCATTTGATACTCCTTGGTGAGGCCATCGCCTCGATTGTCGTGCGTTGATGAAGAGATGTTCGCTTACGCGGCCTGTGCCGCGTAGGCGCCGAAGACCCGGGCGAGCTGGGCGCCAGGCTCGTTGATCGTGCGGGCGATCTTGGTCGCGGGCGCCTGGATGAGGCCCACGATGGTCGCACGCAGTTCGTCGAGCGAGGGCAGCGCAGCAAGCGCCTTGATCCCGTTCACGTCGAGGACCGTGTCGCCCATCGCACCGCCGACGATCTCGAACTTGTCGGTCGTCTTGGCGAATTCGACGGCCACCTTGGCCGCCGCGACGGGGTCTCCGGACGTCGCAAGCGCGGTCGGGCCCTTGAGAAGGTCGCCGATCGGCTTGTAGCGCGTGTCCTCGAGCGCAATCAGGGCAAGTCGGTTCTTCGCAACTTTGAACTGGGCGCCGGCGTCGCGCATCTTCAGCCTGAGTTCCGTGGACTGGGCCACGCTCAGCCCGAGGTTGCGGGTGACAACCACCACGCTCGTCTCGGTGAAGACGTTCTTCAGCTCGTCGACCAGATCGGATTTTTGCGAACGATCCATGCCAACTCCAAAAATTCGTCCGGACGGATCCGAACGAGTTCAACAAAGCCCGAGGCGAGCCTCGAGCGCTATTGTCCGTGGGGCATTGGATCGGTGGCATTGCGGAGCAACGCACGACGGAAGCGGCGGACCGCTTCCGAATGATTCCTTCTCCCCGTCTAGGCTGCAAATTAAGAGGTCCTCGTGAGAGGGGCCTCGGCAACTGTCTCGGACGGTGCGAACGGCAAGCCGCTCGCGAACGCGCGCCTATAGCGAAATTCGCTGTTCGATCAACCCTGTCCGGCCATGCCGCGCAAGAGAGAGGCCCGGACGAGCCTTCGCTCGCCCGGGCCTTGTCGCTCCCCCTGTTGGAAAGCGACGAAGTCCTTACTGGCCGCGTTCTCCACGCTCGACCGGAGCCGGCGGCGGAGGAGGCGGTGGCGGCGGCGCCGGACAGGTACTCGTCGCCAAAATCACCGATCCATCCGGGCACGTCTGCGTCGCCGGAGGCGGCGGTGGCGGCGGCGGAGGAGGCGGTGGCGGCGGTGGCGGCGGAGCCGCAGCGCCGAAATTGTAGACGAAGCTTGCCAGCAAGCTGTTCGAGCTGAACCGGCTGTCGTCGACGAAGGTGGCGGTGCCTCCCGAGCAATCGACCTCGCCTCCACCACACGGACCCGCGCCGGCCGTGAAGAGGAAATCACGGGACGCGTGGTTGGTACGCGTGCGGAAGAAGCGATACTTGAGGCCAATGTCGATGTTGCTGCTGACTGGCATGTAGACGCCGGCGATCAATTGCCACGCGAACCCGCCGTGGGTGTGGCCGAACTGCTTGACACTGGCATAGCCCGCGCCGCCGCCGGCATAGCCGCCGATGCTTCCGTTGCCGCCAAAGTCGATGAGACCGTTCAGCATTCCCGAAAAGACCCGGGCTGACTCGTTGAGGTTGAAGTCGCTTGTCGAGGTGAAGGCGGTGCCGGCCCCCGTGTTCAGCGAGGTGACGAAAGGCTCGAGGACGGTAAAGCGCCTCGCCTTGGCGCGTTTGTATCCCAGTTCGCCCTCGAGGCGGAACATGCCGAAATCGTAACCCCCGATGACATCGACATCGGCCCCGGCCTTGTACCGCACGCGGCCGATGGTGCCGGGAGCAACATCAAGTATGGCGGGGTCGGTGAAGTCGATCGATCCGGTAATGTCCTGCGCCTTCGGGAACAGGATTCCGCCCTCGAGGCCAATATAGCCGGCATTGTCGGTGGTGGCGGCTGCCGGAGTAGCGATTACGAGCGCAGCCGCGCCCGCCAGGAGATATTTGCGCATTTGGTATGCTCCCCTTTGATGGAACCAACTCGCCCCCGAACAGACCCTTTGCCAGATTGTTTCATGAAAATCTCGATTCTCCGCCATCCGACGGAGAACTGTTGCAAACGGGGCACAGACAAAGGGCCGGAGCTTTCGCCCCGGCCCTCCCATTTCGCCGATTTCTCGGCGTTTCCTAAGCGCCGGCGATCTCTTCGAGATCGACCTTGACGCCGGGGCCCATGCTCGAGCTGACCGAGACCTTCTTCACGAACTTGCCCTTCGCGCCGGACGGCTTGTTCTTGATGATCGCGTCCATGAAAGCACGGAAGTTCTCGACCAGGTCCGCTTCGGAGAAGCTTGCCTTGCCGATCCCGGCGTGGACGATGCCCGCCTTCTCGACGCGGAACTCGACCTGGCCGCCCTTGGCGTCGGTCACCGCCTTGGCGACGTCCATCGTCACCGTGCCGAGCTTCGGGTTCGGCATCAGGCCCTTCGGACCCAGCACCTTGCCTAGCCGGCCGACGATGCCCATCATGTCGGGCGTCGCGATCACCCGGTCGAAATCGATCTGGCCGCCCTGGATGGTTTCCATCAGGTCTTCGGCGCCGACCACGTCGGCTCCAGCGGTTTTGGCTTCATCGGCCTTGCCGCCCTTGGCAAACACGGCGACCCGGACAGTCTTGCCGGTGCCCTTGGGAAGATTGACGACGCCGCGGACCATCTGGTCGGCATGGCGAGGGTCCACGCCCAGGTTGAGCGCAACCTCGACGGTCTCGTCGAACTTTGCGGTCGCGTTGCCCTTTACGAGAGCAAGCGCTTCATCGACCCCGTAAAATTTCTCGCGGTCGACCGGTGACAGGTTCTTCTGCCGTTTCGAAAGCTTTGCCATCGCCTCAGCCCTCCACAACCTGAAGGCCCATCGCGCGGGCGCTGCCTTCGATGATCTTTGCCGCCGCATCGAGGTCGTTGGCGTTCAGATCCTTCATCTTCTGCTCGGCGATGTCGCGAAGCTGAGAGCGGCGGATCGTCCCCGCGCTTTGCTTGCCCGTCTCCGACGAGCCCTTCTGGATCCGTGCGGCCTTCTTCAGGAGAAAGCTCGCCGGAGGGGTCTTCGTGGTGAACGAGAAGCTGCGGTCCGCATAGACGGTGATCACCGTCGGGATCGGAGCGCCCTTCTCGAGCTCCTGCGTCGCGGCGTTGAACGCCTTGCAGAATTCCATGATGTTGACGCCACGCTGGCCGAGGGCAGGGCCAATCGGAGGCGCGGGATTTGCAGTGCCGGCGGGCACCTGCAGCTTGATATAGCCGGTGATTTTCTTTGCCATTTCACTCTCAATTTCTCCTCGTTCGCCAATGGCGCCCGAGGAAGCTGAAGTTTAGCGGTCCAGACGAACGCGCGAACGCATTCTCCCGCAGGATTTTCCAGGTTTCGCTGGAGGACCGGGCCCTTAGCTGAAGCCCGGCCGAGACGCAATCTCAGCCGAAGGAGGTCATTTTCGCGCGTGTCGCCGGCTTCTCCGGTGGCACAGCCTTGATCGAGTCAGGATCGAGCGCCGGGAAATCCTCGACCGCCTTCCAGCTTCCGTCGTCCTGCTTCTTGTAGACGGTGATGTAGGCGCCGCTGCCGCTCATCACCTTGCCGGTCTTCTTGTCGGTATATTTCTCGGTGAACTTGCCGCGCGAATAAGCGAGGTCTCCGGAGACATCGATCTTGTCGCTGGAGAACTGCACGTTGAAGGCGGGGTCGGTCGAGGCGTTGGCATAGACCTGCCGGATGGCCGTCGAGCCGTCCGCCGCGGGCACCCCTGTCGTGAAGAGATAAGCGTCGTCCGCATAGTGGCTAGCCAAGCGTTCGGTATCCTTGGCCTTGAAATCCTGATTCCACCTGGCCTCGTCGGCCTGGATCGTCTTCTTGATGCTATCGGCATCGGCTCCAGAGGCGCCGCCCGTCTTTCCGCATGCGCCGAGCGAGAGCGCGGTTGCGGTTCCGGCAATCAAGCCGATGGAAATGGATTTGCGCATTTTCCCCCTCCTGTTCTGACTGGTCGAACTCAACCCTTCCAATCAACCTTGTCGCCCTCGCGGATGCCGAGCTCGCCGGCGCGGCCTCCGCGAAGCTCGAGCACCGCGGCGATGGGCTCGCCTCCGGGGATAGGCGTTTCATCGAGCGCTTTTGCGGTCACGATCCGGGCGATCGTGCCGTCGGCGCGAATGAACAGCATGTCTAGCGGGATGAGCGTGTTCTTCATCCAGAAGGAGACGTCCTGCGGCGGATCGTAGGGGAAGATCATCCCCTGGTCGCCGGGAAGGGAGCGATAGAACATCAGGCCATGCTCTTGCTGCTCGGGAGTCGCGGCGACCTGTACGGTGAAGCGGTGAATGCCGGTCGCCGAGTGGATGGTCAGCGGCACGTGGCGAAGGCCCGTCTGCGGACTACCTCGTTCGGATGGGGCATTCTGGGCGGGGGCCTGCGGACTGCACGCGGCGAACGCGATGAAGGCGAGCGCTAATCCGCCGATCCGTCGAAGCCGCGCAGCTCCACGGCGGTCAGGCCCTTGGCGCTGGGGGCAATCCGCGCCTGAAGCTTCTGTCCGGGCTGCAGCTCGGGAAGATGAGCGATCCGTACCGTCTCCATATGGACGAACACGTCCTCGCCGCCCACTTCGTCCGGGCGTTTGACGAAGCCGTATCCGCGAACCCGGTTGAACCATTTGACCTCCACTGGCTCGAACTCGCCGGCCGCTTCTGACAGCGCCTTGCGGTCCGCGCGCTCGGCGGAGGGAATGGACGAGCGCGGCTGCTGGGGCAAGGCCGAGCTCAGGTCGATCGAAAGGATGCGCTTGGCCTGCAGGCCCCGCTCAAGCCGGACCGGAATGCATTCGATGACGGCGCCCTCCGGAACGCTTCGGCGGCCGTGCTCGCGCAGGACGCTGAAGTGCAGGAGGACATCACCCTCGACCTCGTCACAGACAAGGAACCCGAAGCCGCGGGTCGCATCGAACCACTTTACGCGTCCCGTGACCGGCGGCAGTTCGGCCTCGGGCGGATCATTCTTCGACTCCACGGCGGGACGTGCCTCTTCCTCGGCCAATTGGATGGACGCCTGTACCATTCACCCTCATTAACACTACTGTCTGTGTCGGCAAACCGACTTTAGCTAAGGGTCAGGCCCGCACGTTCGGCAATTTCGTTTTTTTCGACCGGAAAATCTGCCGGCCAATCAACGATTGCCCTTGCAAGCGCAAACGAGTGACCGGCGCGGATCATTGCGCCGATCGCCTTTTCGCGCTTCTTCGGATCGCCCTCCGCTGTTCCAAATGGGCCGATCCGCCGTCGCTCCGCGAAACGGAGCGCCGCCTCGACGGCATGCGAATTCGCATGTTCGCGCGCGGCGTTTCCGTCCTCTTCCCCGATCTGCGCCGCACGCAATCGCTGCTCGATACGCCGCTTGCCATAGCCGCGGCTGGTCAGCGCTTGCGATTTCGCGAGTGCATAGGCGGCGTCATCGACGTAGCCGAGGTCTGAAAAGCGATCTGCCAGCGCGTCGAAATCCGGCTCCCTCTCGTCGCCCCATCCCCGTTCCCGCACCTTTCGCGCCAGATAACCCGCAAGCTTCGCGCGGCTGGTCGCGTAGCGGCCTACATAGCGGAGAGCGAGTTCCTCGAGCTGTCGTGAATCGAGGGGAGGACGCGCCCTTAACGGCCGAGAACGTGCCATAACGCCGTTTTTGTGCCACAGTCGGCCCTCATCAGGGAAGCGCTCGCGGCGGAGAGGCGCGGGCGAAGATTTAGATTGAGCAACCAAGGAAGGGATGGCGTGCTCGAACGTAGCGCCTCTGTAACGAACGAGCTTGCCCCTCCGGGTGCGACGCCGACGACCGACAAGTTGCCACGCCGCATGGCGGATTTTGCAACGATCGGCGAGGCGCTCGATTATGCCGCGAAAGGCCAGCGTGGACTGAACTTTCACGATGCGCGGGGAGCGCTCGCCCAGGCTTACGCCTACGCTGACCTGCGCGAGGACGCGCTGCGCAACGCGCGGCGCTTCATGACGTTGGGGATCGGGCCGGGCGACCGGATCGCTCTTGTTGCCGAAACGGGCGCTGACTTTGCCGCTTGCTTCTTCGGTGCAGTCTATGCCGGCGCCTGGCCGGTGCCGCTGCCACTTCCGACCAGTTTCGGCGGGCGTGAAGCTTATGTCGACCAGCTGGCGATCCAGCTGAAGAGCTGCGATCCGGCCCTCTTTCTCTACCCTGAGGAATTAGCCGATTTCTGCCGAGACGCGGCGGACACCGCGGGTGCAACTCCGCGTGCGTGGAATTCTCTCAGCGCGATCGAGGCGGCTGGGCTTTTGGAGCTTCCGAGCGCTTCCCCAGACGACATCGCCTATCTTCAATATTCGAGCGGATCGACCCGCTTCCCGCATGGCGTCGCGGTGACTCATCGGGCGCTTCTCGACAATCTCCATGCGCACGGCATCGGACTGCAGGTCCTGGAGAGCGATCGCTGCATCTCCTGGCTGCCGTGGTATCACGACATGGGCCTGGTCGGCTGCTTCCTCTCGCCAGTCGCGCTGCAGCTTTCGGTCGATTATCTGAAGACCGAGGATTTTGCACGTCGTCCGCTCGCCTGGCTCGACATGATCACCCGCAATCCGGGTACGTCGATCAGCTATTCGCCGAGCTTTGGCTACGACATCTGCTCGCGGCGGATGAGCTCGCAGACTCGCGCCGAAGATCGCTTCGATCTTTCGCGTTGGCGCATCGCCGGAAATGGCGCGGACATGATCCGTCCGGACGTGATGCAATCCTTTGTGGACGGCTTTGCACAGGCGGGTTTCGAGGCAAGCGCCTTCTGCCCGAGCTATGGCCTGGCCGAAGCCACTCTTGCCGTCTCGCTGATGCCGCCCGGCGAAGGCATTCGCCTGGAGCTGGTCGAGGAGAACGAGCTGTCGGGCGGCGCGCCCGAGGCGGGAGACCGTCCGAAGCGCTACCGGGCCGTCGTCAATTGCGGCCGGCCGGTGACCGGCATGGAAATCGAGATCCGCGGGCCTGAAGGAGAGCTGCTTCCGGACCGCGGCATCGGCAAGGTCTACGTCCGCGGCGCCAGCGTCATGCACAGTTACTTCCGCGACGAGGAATCGACCAAGGCTTGTCTCAGCGAGGACGGTTGGCTGGACACCGGCGACATGGGTTACATGTCGAAGGGCTACATTTTCATCGTCGGTCGCGCCAAGGACATGATCATCATCAACGGGCGCAACCACTGGCCGCAGGATATCGAATGGGCGGTTGAGCAGCTCCCCGGTTTCAAGTCGGGCGACATCGCAGCCTTTGCCATTACCGGCCCAAGCGGTGAGGAAACGCCCGCCGTACTCGTTCACTGCCGTGTGTCGGATCTCGAAGAGCGGGGGCGGCTTCACGACGAAATCCGCGACCGGGTTCGGGCCATCACTGGCATCACCCCGGTCGTTGCGCTTGTTCCACCGCGGACCCTTCCTCGAACCAGTTCGGGCAAACTGTCGCGGGTCAAGGCGCGCAGCCTCTACCTTTCCGGGGAAATCCCGGTCTACGACATCGCCGCTTAGCCAGGCGGATAAGCCTTGATCGGCAAATGATCGGCATTTCGTCCGGTTGAAGCCCTGTTCTCCGCGCCGCTCCGTCGGCAATCTCCCGGCCAAGGAAGGGAGATTCGTTATGCCCAAGAAGCCAGGCTCGCTTGGCTGGCGCTTTTGGAGCATAGTGGGATGATGCCGGGAGGGGCACACGGCACGCCACCAGGGCTAAGGCTCGTTCGGGACGATGCACCCGAACGAATCGTGCTCGCGCACGAGCCTCCCTTCCGAATCGGCGAGGCAGAGTTCCGGCCCGCCACCCGCGAAGTCATATTCGGTGGCGCGACCTCGATCGTCGAGCCAAGGGTCATGCAGCTGCTGGTCGCTCTCCATCGCGCCGGCGGCGCGGTCGTCAGCAAGGATGACCTCACCGAACTTTGCTGGGACGGCCGGGCGGTCGGCGAGGACGCGATCAACCGGGTGGTTTCACGCGCTCGCGCGGTCTCCGAAAAGCAGGCCGGCGGCCAGTTCCGGCTCGAGACCATCACCAAGGTCGGATACCGGCTCGTCAACGGCAACGGCGTAGCGCGACTGCCTCAGGCTGCGGCGGCGGAACCAGCGAGGGACATTGGCAAGGGTATCCGGCGCCGCGATTTGGTGGTCGGCGGCATGGCGGTAGGAGCAGTCGCGGCCGCAGGCGCCGGCTGGATGATCCTTCATCGCGACCGGACGCCTCCCGAAGCGCAGCTGCTTATCGCCAATGCCCGCGCGGCGATCCGCGAAGGTACGGTCGACCAGGTGGATAATTCGATCGCAAAGCTTCGGCTGGCCGTCGAGATTGCGCCCAACAGCGCCGAGGGCTGGGGCATGCTCGCCTTCGCCTACATGGTTGCGGCGAAGTCCGCGCCTGTGGCGGAGCGACCAGCGCTCGTGGCGCGTGGCAATGCCGCGATGCAGCGCGCGCTCATGTTCCAGCCTTATCAGGCGGACGCCCAGGCTGCGCGGATCCTGTCGATCAGGCAGTATCGCAACTGGTACAATTACGAGATGGCCTTGCGGTCGGCGCTGGCGCGGCACCCCGACCATCCCGTGCTGAATTGCCTGATGGGATTCCAGCTCGCCCAGGTCGGCCGTGCGGGCGAGGCTCTTGGCTATTACCAGAGGGGGGTCAAGGACTTCCCGCTGTCCGCGAACCTTCGCGTCTGCGAAAACATCAGCCTGTGGGATCTCGGACGGCTCGATGAAGCCGAGGCCGCGATCGACAGGTCATTCGCGCTGATGCCGCGTTACTACGGGCTCTGGTTCACGAAGCTCTACTTTCTCATGTACAACGGCCGGGCGGGCGAAGCGGCGGCGATGATCGCCGACAAGAACAGCCGGCCGCTCGGCATTCCGGACTGGAACTACGATCTTACGGCCACCCAGGTGAACGCGCTTGCGAGCAGCGATCCTGCCCGCGTGAAGCACACGATCGACCTGTGGAAGACCGCCCCCGATCGCGGAACCGGATTCACCGAGAATGCCGCCATCTTTGCCGGCTTTGCCGGGGACAATGACGAGGCTTTTCGGCTGTTGAACGCCCTCTACTTCAACCGCGGCGCCAGGATGGCCGATACCTATTTCGCCAAGGAACAGGGCATTTACTCAGGCGTCGAGCGGCACACCTTCACGCTCTTCCGGCGTCCGATCCTCGGCATCCATCGCGATCCGCGCTTCGGGGCAATGACGCGCGAGCTTGGACTCGACGATTATTGGCGTCGCACCAATTCGCGATCACTCGTCATCGCCTGATTTTGCAAAATCATTGAGAAATCAGCGCCTCGCCGGTGCTTTGTCCGGCGTTCGTCCGCTCCTCATCCTGTCGATCAGGAGCGGCATCGGCGATCTTCCATCCTGTTGGCGCGGCAATGTCCGTGCCGGGGAAAGGGAGATCAGCCATGTCCCGTTCGATCATCATTCTCGCCGCCGCGGCAATGGCCTCGGCTGCTTCGCCCGGTTTCGCGCA
>Ga0207694_10000987_pt1 | contig 24924 bp, 15 predicted proteins | sample KBSC34metaG_FD_184353 | JGI IMG/M metagenome (GOLD analysis project Ga0207694, IMG submission 184353) | Corn rhizosphere microbial communities from Kellogg Biological Station, Michigan, USA - KBS C3-4 metaG (SPAdes) (version 2) | ecosystem: Host-associated > Plants > Roots > Rhizosphere > Soil... | reverse complement strand
CGCGAACCTCTATTCACCATTCGCACCCAGCCGCTCGGTGAACTCACGCCGAAATTTTGGGAAATCGCCAGACCGGATAGATTGCCTCAGCCCTCGCATGGTGTCAAGGAAGAAGGCCAGATTATGGTGGGTCAGGAGGATACTCGCCAGCATCTCACCCGCTATATATAAATGACGGAGATACGCCCGCGAATGCCTGCGGCAGACCGTGCAACGACATGATTCATCGAGCGGGCGCTGGTCGTTTATCCATTTCGCGTTCTTGATATTCAACTTGCCGCGTGACGTGAACGCCTGTCCCGTTCGGCCGTTGCGCGTCGGCAAAACGCAGTCAAACATATCGACGCCGCGCGCCACCGCCTCGACCAGATCTTCCGGCGTGCCGACACCCATCAGATATCGCGGCGCGTGTTTCGGCATTCTCGGCGCGATGTCTTCTATTACTTCAAACATCAGCGACTTCTCTTCTCCGACGCTCAATCCGCCGATGGCGTAGCCGTCGAAGCCGATGTTTACGGTCTGTTCAAGGCTCGTGCGTCTGAGATCTAAATGCCCGGCGCCCTGGACGATGCCAAAGAGTGCCTGCCGTCCGCTCAGATCTTCAGTTTCGCGACGGCCGGTGTCTGCGCCTTCCGATTGCAGCCGATCGAAAGCGGTTTTTGAACGTTGTGCCCAGCGGGCGGTGAGATTCATGCTGCGCTCGGTGTCTTCGTGGCTCGCTTCACCGGGCGCGCACTCGTCGAAAACCATCACGATGTCGGAGCCGAGCGCGGCCTGCACTTCCATCGAGACCTCGGGTGACAGGAAACGCAGCGAGCCGTCGACGTGCGAGCGAAACTCTGTGCCTTCTTCTGAGATCTTGCGGAGTGCGCCGAGACTCCAGACCTGAAAACCGCCGGAATCAGTTAAGAGTGCGCGGTCCCAACTGATGAAGCGGTGCAGTCCGCCGGCATTTTTGATCACGTCGATGCCGGGTCGTAGCCAGAGGTGATACGTGTTACCGAGGATGATCCGCGCGTCGAGATCTTCCTCGAGTTCTTCGAAGCGAACGCCTTTGACGGTGCCGGCTGTGCCGACCGGCATAAACACCGGGGTCTCAATCACACCGCGGCGCGTGGTCAACACCCCCGCCCGCGCTTCGCCAGATTGAGATGAAATCTCGAATTTAATCGGAGTCATGAAAGAAAATTCTCCCGCAGCGACGCAACGGCGCAACGAAAATCTCGAATCAACCTAACGCTGCGACTTTGCGCCGCTGCGGGAGTACTTCTTATGTTTTTCGATGATCCTTAGCGGCGTCGCGAAGAAATCAAACTCCTCGCGCAGACGATTCAAGAGATATCGCTCATAGGAGAAATGCAATCCCGGTTTGCCGCCCGATGTGAAAACCACAAACGTCGGCGGCCTCAAGCCCACCTGCGTCAAATACTGGACCTTCAGCCGCGAGAATCCGCCCTTCGCCGGTGACGGCGCCGTCCCGCCACGGGGTTGTGCAATCGCGCGCTCAAAGAAATCATTGAGCTGTGCAGTCGGAATACGCCGGTTGCGCGCTTCGTCAGCTTTCAAAACCAGCGACAGAATCTTATCCACGCGCTGGCCACTCAGCGCGGAGATCGTGATCACAGGCGCCCATTCCAGAAACTTCATCTTGTCGCGGAGACTGCGCTCAAACTCCGCCGCTGTATTCGTCTCTTTATCCTGTATTGCGTCCCACTTGTTCACCGCGATGATGATCGAACACCCCGCGTCGAGCGCATAACCCGCGATGTTCGCGTCGAGCGCCGTGACACCTTCAACCGCATCAACGAGCACGATCGCGACATCCGCACGTTCGAGACTCTTCCGCGCCATGATCACCGAAAGCTTCTCCGCCATTTCGTCTGTCTTGCCTTTGCGACGAATGCCTGCCGTGTCGATCAAGCGGAAGTTGCGCTCGGGTGTTTGTAAAACGGTGTCGATGGCGTCGCGAGTCGTGCCTGCAACGGGCGAGACGATCACGCGATCCTCGCCGAGCAGTCGATTCAGCAGTGAAGATTTGCCGACGTTTGGACGGCCGACAATTGCCAGTCGCAGCTCGCACTTTTCAGCAGGCTCGTCTTCAGGAGTCTCTTCACCCGACTTGATTAGCTCGACGACGCTGTCGAGCAGATCACCGATACCGATTCCCTGCTCCGCGGAAATCGGAAACACGTCGTCAAACCCAAAACGATAAAACTCCGTGCTTTCACTCTCCTGCCTGGACGAGTCAGTCTTATTCGCCGCCACGAGCACGTGTTTGCCAGTGGATCGCAACAGCGCGGCGAGCTCTTCGTCGAGCTGGGTGATCCCGGTGCGTGCATCCACAACCCAGATCAGCACGTGCGCCTCGTCAATCGCCACTCCGGCCTGCTTGAAAATGTTTGCGGGAATTACAGCGTCATCGTCAGGCACGATTCCGCCGGTGTCGATGAGGGAAAACTTCGCGCCCGCCCACTCGACCTCGCCGTAAATGCGGTCGCGCGTGATTCCCGGCTCGTCGCCGACGATGGCTCGCCGCTCCCCGATGAGACGGTTGAACAGCGTAGACTTCCCTACATTCGGACGGCCGACAATCGCAACAAGATTAGACATGGCTGGATAGCTTACAGGGCCTTAATATCTGTGTCATCCGCAGCGATCTACGGTTATAATCTGCCGTCCTTAAGTCCTGACCGAAGGGATGTCGAATATGAAAAGGTTTTTGGCACTGGCCATTATCACAGTAGGAATGAGTTTTCCGCTTAGCGCCCAGGAACACTCGAACCGTCCGCCCAGCACGCCCAGCAACACTCCCGCTCCCAGCAACACCGCCGACAACGGCGGTTGGGTGAAGTTTACTTCTCCAAATGGACACTTCTCGGTCCTGATGCCGGAGATACCACCCGAGAAGACCGAAACAACGGACAGCGCTAATGGTCCATACACTACGCATCTGTTCGTCGTGAAAGACTCAACGAGCGTCTATCTTATCGGCTGGGTTGATTACGATCCGAGTTTCAACTTCAACCGCCAGGCCGAGCTGGAAGCGAATCGCGATAACTTCGTCAAAGGTATCCAGGCGACGTTGTTGAGCAGTAAGGCGACAATGATCGACGGTTATAACGCGATCGAGTTTAGCGCAGAAGCCGGGGATCGGATCTTCAAGTCGCGCGTGTTCCTGGTGGGCCGCCGGCCGTATCAGATCGTCATCGGTTCCCCGAAAGGAATGGACGATTCGGCGCTGGTGGAACGGTTCTTTAACTCATTCAAAGTCAGTAGACTGAATTAACACGATGTTTCAGGATTGATCTTGTAGATCCTGTTAATCGTGTAATCCTGTCAAAACTAAACCCTCAAGATGAAGCGTCGCCAATTTCTGCAAACAACCGCAGCCACCTACATTGCCGCAATTACTACCCCTTTACCTGAATCAATCGCAAAATCACCCCCAGCTTTCGATCTCGAAGAGCTAACGATCACGGATCTGCAGCAGGGCCTGCAGTCCGGAAAATACACTTCGCGCGAGCTGGTCGAGAAATACTCCGATCGCATCACTGACATCGACAAGAAAGGCCCAGGCCTCTACTCCGTCATCGAAATGAATCCCGACGCGGAGCGGATCGCAGTCGCACTCGATCGCGAGCGAAAAGAAAAAGGCCTGCGCAGTCCTTTGCACGGCATTCCGATCCTGATCAAAGACAACATCGACACACAGGATCGAATGATGACCACGGCGGGCTCACTCGCGCTCGTCGGCACGAAGCCGCAGCGTGACGCGTTCGTCGCTCAACGACTCCGCGAAGCGGGCGCATTGATCCTCGGAAAGACAAATCTTAGTGAGTGGGCGAACTTCCGGTCGACGAAGTCGTCGAGTGGTTGGAGCAGTCGTGGTGGACAGACGAAGAATCCATATGTTCTCGAGCGCAATCCGTGTGGCTCGAGCTCCGGATCGGGCGCTGCCGTTGCGGCAAACCTGTGTGCTGCCGCGGTGGGTACTGAGACGGACGGCTCCGTGGTGTGCCCGTCGTCAGCAAATTCGTTGGTTGGAATTAAACCGACGGTCGGCCTCGTGAGTCGCGCGGGAATCATTCCAATCTCACACAGCCAGGACACGGCTGGCCCAATGGCTAGAACAGTCAGTGACGCTGCGATACTTCTCGGCGCGATGACAGGCATCGATCCGCGCGATGAAGCAACAAACGCGAGTAGTGGAAAATCAGTTGCGGATTACACGAAGTTTCTCGACAAAGACGGATTGCGCGGCATGCGACTCGGCATCGCGCGCAAACATTTCGGTTTCAATGAGCGTGTCGACAAACTGATGAACGACCTGCTCGCGGAGATGAAGAAACTCGGCGCGGTACTTGTCGATCCGGCCGACATTCCGACGACGGGTAAGTTTGACGATTCCGAGTTTGAAGTTTTGTTGTATGAGTTCAAAGCGGATCTGAATACGTATCTCGCAGGACTTGGACCGACGGCGCCGGTTCGTTCGCTCAAAGACGTGATCGCGTTCAACGAAAAGAACAGCGCTCGTGAGATGCCGTACTTCGGTCAGGACATCATGATCAAAGCCGAAGCGAAAGGACGGCTCACCAGCAAGCCGTATCTCGCAGCGCTGCGTAAGAACCATTTGCTGACGCGCGCGCAGGGGATCGATGCGGTGATGAAGAAAAACCGGCTCGATGCGCTCGTGGCGCCGACTGGTGGACCACCGTGGCCCACTGACTGGATCAATGGCGATCACTTCACTGGTGGATACTCGTCGGCCTCGGCAGTTGCAGGTTATCCGCATGTCACCGTGCCGGCCGGTTACGTTTTTGGCTTGCCTGTTGGTATCTCGTTTTTTGGTGGCGCGTACAGCGAGCCCAAGCTGATCAAGATTGCGTATGCGTTCGAGCAGGCGACGAAGGTGCGGCGCCCGCCGCAGTTCCTCTCGACCGCCCGCTTCTCGTGAAAGTCTTAGACAGGATTACAAGATTTTCAGGATTGACATGTTCATCTTGAAAATTTTGTTAATCCTGTAAAGCAATTTTCGATGAAAGGAGATCTCATGTCCGCTCCTCAAAAGAAATCGATCTACAGCGTCCATCCCGGCGTCCTCATGATGCAGAAGTGGATCGCCGAGCTCAAACAGAAGACCGGACGTTCCGTCGAAGAGTGGCTCGCATACATCAAGAAATCCGGCCCGAAAGATGAAACGGAACGCCGCGCGTGGCTGAAGAAAGAACCCGGGCTCGGCACTAACACCGCCGGGTGGCTGGCTGAACGCGCGGAAGGAAAAGGTAAAGAGTTAGGCGATCCCGATCTATATCTTGCCGCGGCTGAACGCGACGTCGAGAAGATGTATTCAGGCGGCAAAGCAAAACTGCGTCCGCTCTACGACGCGTTGTTAAAGTTAGGACTCAAAACCGGCAAGGAAGCGAAAGCATGTCCGTGCTCGACAATCGTGCCGCTCTACCGCAATCACGTTTTCGCGCAAATTAAACCCACCACGCAAACACGCATCGACATGGGTTTCGCGCTCGGTGACCTGAAACCGACAGGTCGCCTGATAGACACCGGCGGCTTCGCCAAGAAGGATCGCATCACTCACCGCATTCCCATCACTTCAATGGACGACATCGACGACGAGGTGAAACACTGGCTCAAAGTCGCCTACGATCGCGACGCTTAGATAGACTTAGACAGGATTTACAAGATTTTTCATGATCGACAGGTTTCTTCTTGCAAATCTTGAAAAATCCTGTAAATCCTGTCTGCAACTATGCCATCCTCACTAGGCACTCTGGGCGAATCGTACGCCGCCGCATACCTCGATCAGCTCGGCTATCGACTCGTCGCCGCCAACTTCACGCTTCCCGTCGGCCGCAACCTGCGCGGCGCAATCATCAACGCTGAGATCGATCTCATCGCGTACGACGGTGACACACTCTGCTTTATCGAAGTAAAAACACGCTCCTCCGATTGGTTCGCACCACCCGAAGTCAACGTCGATCTACGCAAACGTCGCCAGGTAACACGCGCAGCCCGTGTCTATCGCCAAATGCTCGGCATCGAAAAGGAACCACACCGCTACGACGTCGTCACCGTTATCATCAACAACGACTCGACACCGCAGATCGAATTACTCCGAAACTTCTGGACCGAAGACTCGCTCCGCAAACGCCGCTGGCAATTCGATCCGTTTTATTTCACCTGAGCCGTGCTCGTGTCTTTGCTGCGCGACGGCGCGTGCTTCACGTACTTGTCAAACCAACTGATCATCTCGAACAACACGTGCTCGATGCTCTCGCGCCCCGCGTAGCCATGCGCTTCGTGCGGCAACATCACGAGGCGAACGGTCGCGCCGTTCCCTTTCATCGCCTGGTACATGCGCTCTGATTGGATCGGGAACGTCCCCGTGTTGTCATCAGCCTCGCCATGAATCATCAACATCGGTTCGTTGATCTTCGACGCAAACATGAACGGCGACACTTTCAAATACAACTCCGGCGCCTCCCAGATCGTGCGACGCTCGCTCTGAAATCCAAACGGCGTCAACGTCCGGTTGTACGCGCCGCTGCGCGCGATTCCCGCACGGAACAGATCGCTATGGGCCAGCAGGTTCGCCGTCATGAACGCGCCATAACTGTGACCACCTACACCGACACGTTCCGGATCAGTCACACCCATCTCCGTCGCCTTATCGATCGCGGCTTTCGCGCTCATCACGATCTGTTCGACGTACGTGTTGTTGACCGTCTCCGGGCTTCCGACGACTGGCATCGTCGCGTTATCGAGCACCGCATACCCTTCCAACAGGAAGAACAAGTGCGATGGACCAACGATCGACGTCGCTCTTTGTGTCGAGCCGGTGATCTGCCCGGCAGTGCCGGCATCTGTAAACTCGAGCGGATACGCCCAAACGACTGTCGGCAGGCGCGTGCCTTCTTTGTAATCAGGCGGCAGGTAAAGCGTAAACGAACACCCCACACCATCGGCGCGCTTGTACGTAACGAGCTGTTTCTTGATCCCGCGCAACTGCGGCGTCGGATCCGGGTATTGCGTGAGTGCGCGAGCCTGAGCGGCGCTGCTTCGCACGAAATAGTTCGGCGCTTCAGCCGGCGATTCACGTCGCGTGATGAACTGCGCGCCATCATCACTCAACAGCGCGAGCGGGACTTCATAACGGTCAGCTTCACTGCGAAAGATCCGTTCTGAATTTAGTGTTTGCAGGTTGAAACGATCGAGGAACGGACGATCGCCTTCCGGTGAAGAGCCATTGCCGATCAGGTAGATCGAGTCGCCGCTTTGCAGCATCGCTCGTTGACCTTTCACTATCTTCATTACCGGCGTGCCCGGATCCTTGTAACGTTCCTGCTGGTTCCGGCTCCAGACCAGCTTCCCTGCGAGGTCGGGTTTGTTCGCGTTGACAAGGAACGTGCGTACCCAGCGTTTATCGCGCTCGAAATCCGAGATCAAAACCACACCGTCGCGCTCCCCCCACGTCATGACGGCGAAACGATGCTCCGTTTTGAAAAACTCGGTGGGCTGGCCCGTGAACGGCGCCTTCAACATCACGACGCTGTCACGATGAGGAACTTTCTTCTTCGGATCGCCGTTGTCGAGCGCTCGCACCCAGACGAGTGTCGCCGGCTCATCGGGCCGCCAGCGCACGCTGCGTGGGCCAGTGATCACGCCGTCGATCGGCACCTGATCGGCAAGCGGCAAACTCGCGACTTTGTAAACAAGCTTGCCCTTCGTATCCCACACTTCGATGTCCTTCGGAAACGCGTTGTCAGTAAAGAGGTACGAAAACGGCTTGTGCAATCGTGTGACCAGGACGTGTTGACCGTCGGGCGCGGGATCGACGTTCTGAAAGATCGCGGGTTGGCCCAACGTAGTTGTGTGTCCGGAGGCAGAGTCGACGAGCGCTAACTGCGATGTCGCGTAATACTCGTAGAGCTTTTCATCATAAGGACTCTTCAACAGGTCCTCGAATGTCATCACCGGTCCCGGACGGCCGGAGCTCTCCTGTGTGTTCGGCTCGGTTGGGACCGCCGGCTCGACTGGCGCCGCGCCGCGCGACGCCGGCACGAGTTGGACCAGCAGCGTGCGGCTGTCGGGCATCCACGTCAGCGCGTTGCCCATGACTGAGTTGATCGTGACGGTCTTGAGATTGCGTACCTTGCCGGACGCGGCGTCGCCCACCCAAAGCTCGACGCGGTTTGCCGCTCCATTCAGAAAGGCGAAGTGTTTTCCGTCGTCGCTCCATTCGATACCCGTGATCTTCGCGCCGGGTGGAACGTCGATCTTGATTTCTGAGCCGTCGGCCACGCGCTTCAAAGTCAATGCGACTGAATACTGGTAACGGTGTGGCGAGTTAACCGCCGGATTGATACGGCGTCCGGCGAGTCGCAACATCGGTTGCGACAAGTCGGCGAGTGGCGGATAGCGCAATCCGGTGGTGAGAATGACGTTGTCGCGCGTCGGGCTGACAGAGATGCCGGGCGTGACGGGTGCGTTCAGAATGTCGAGCACTTCCTTCGGCGGCTTCTTGTAACCGTCCTGCGCAAGACCAACCTGAACAGTAATTAATATCGCTATCGCTACACGACAGGCGGTTCTGTAGGCGTACATAATCAACTCCTCGGATTTGAGAATGGCGGTGGTGGGAACTTATTACGGTTAGCCGCCCTTGTCAAACAAATCTGGGGGCGCCCTAATGGATTTTTCTCTGTGGCCCTCTGCGTATCTCTGCGATCTCTGCGTTGAAATAGCCATTAAGCGCAGAGATCGCAGAGATACGCAGAGGACCACAGAGAAATCCAAATCAGGGCGCACAAAACTACGCCACTTGTTTTATTTTCTCTCGTTGTATTGACGTGCGTTGGAGTCGCGCTTACACTGCCGTTCATAGACTCGACGGTTGCGCGTCGGTACCGGCGTGAGACTTAGGGTTCAACAACGGTGCAATGTAATTGGGGTGATCCCCCTTGCGCATTGCACCGTTTGTCATAATAAGGAAACCCTCCAATTGCGTGTCATCTCAACCACAATCAAACATGGACCACGTTACTAATGTATGATTGTCGACACAAAAAAATTATTATTGACAGAAAAAAATAGTAGGGGTAGAGTCCCGCCCACGTGCTCGAAGGTCTTTTCGGTTCTGCGGCTGCTACATTCCCCGACGATTCCTGTTGCTGGTCGATGATCCTCAAAAGCGTTTCGATAAGCGTGCCTCGCTAACCAATGTGAAGTCCTGTTGTACTCGAAGATTGAACAACTGAATAAAGACTCATGAAATGAGCTGCTAAATAAAAAGCTCCGTTTCACGTAGGGGTGAAAACGGAGCCTACTCAATAACACAACCTCTGCCTCAACTTGAGACAAAGATGCGTTCTGTGCAGAAGCATCTTAGCGCAAGAGCGGCGGAGGCTCAACGAAATAAGGAGCCCACGCATGGCACTCATCGCCCGCTCCAACGCGCGGTGGCGTAATCTATACCAGTATGGCTTTTGCCTGCTCTTTAGTCTGAGTGTTGCCGTTACCGCAAACGCGCAGACCGCCACCTACAGGCTCCATAAAGAAGCTTCAACCACCACCAATCTATTTCAACTCAAGCCGGCTAATCCCGACGGCACAGCTCTGGCAATCCAGTCCGCCAATCTCAAGAGCGTTGCTGCCGGCGAATACGTCATCAAACAGTTCGACACTCAGAGTGGTGTGCCTAATGCTGCGGGAACAATCCCAGCAGGTTCCACGATCACTTTCGAGCTTTGGCTGCGAAAGACGACTACCGGAGGGACGATGTTTCCCCGTGCGAAGTTGAACCTGAACAGCGCCGCCGGAACATCGCTCGGCATTGCCACCAGCACGAGCGCCCTGACAAACACACTCACCAAGTACACCTTCGCCACCACCACCAGCGCGAATGTGGTAATGACCGCCAGTGACAGGTTTTACCTGTGGGTGGGAGTCAATCTCACGGCAGCGCCGACAACTAATACAACCGCCGAACTCGACGTCGAAGGCGTCACTGGCGGTAACTTCGATTCGCTAATCACTGTACCGCTGCCCGTCGCCGCTCCAGCCATCACGAACGTTTCGCCCGCAGCCGGACCAGTTGGGACGAGTGTGACGATCACGGGTTCAAACTTCGGCGCGACGCAGGGCTCCAGCACTGTGAAATTCAACGGCATTACCGCAACGCCGGGCAGTTGGTCCAATACGAGTATCACCTGCACCGTCCCGGCTGGCGCCACCACCGGGCCGGTCGTCGTAACAGCCGGAGGAAACGCGAGCAATGGTTTCACTTTTACTGTCGCCGATGTAGGGACGATTACCGGGACCGTTTCGCGAGCCGGCGATGCTGCAGCAATCAACGGCGCCACAGTCGAAGCCTTGCAATCAAGCGTCGTTAAGGGATCGACTACGAGCGGCGCTGACGGCGCTTACTCAATCACCGGATTGTTGTCAGGCACTTACGACGTGCGCGCCTCCGCTCCGCGCTACTTTACGCAAACACAGAACGGCGCAGTCGTATCAGCGCCCAACTCGACTTCAGTAAACTTGAGTCTGGTTGATGCGGGCCCGATTACAAATGTCTATGACGAGTTGGGACGATTAGTCGCAGTAACAGATCCCGCTGGTGACACGGTAACCTACAGGTACGATGCAGTGGGAAACTTGTTATCAATATCGCGCGCGAACTCCTCACAGTTATCGCTCATTGAATTCACACCTGATAAAGGCCCGATCGGCGCTGCCGTTACCATCTACGGCACGGGCTTTAGCCAAACGCCGGGAAACAACACCGTTAAGTTTAATGGCACAACCGCCACGGTTACTGCGTCGAGTGCGACTCAAATTTCAACAACCGTTCCTGTTGGAGCAACCAGCGGACTAATCACGGTCACCACGGCTGCCGGTACGGTCTCGAGCAGCATACCGTTTACAGTCGGTTCTGACGTTCCCAGCATTACCAGCTTCACGCCAACCATCGGCGCCGCCGGCACTACAGTCAATATTTCAGGGACGAACTTCGACAGCACCACGTCCGGTAATCGTGTGGCTTTCAACGGGACTCGTTCGATTGTGACGGCTGCCACCGCAACAACGATGACTACCACTGTCCCCAGCGGCGCGACCTCAGGACGGATCTCAGACACCACGCCTGCCGGAGCCGGCGTTAGTAGCAACTACTTCTTCATCCCACCGGCTCCTTTAACCGCTGCCGATGTGGAAGTCTTTAGTTCGATGGCGATCGGCGAAAGCAAGAACATTACTGTGGCGACTGCCAATAAAGTAGCAATGGTGCTCTTTGACGGCACTGCTGGTCAGCGCATCAGTCTAACCATGAGCGGCGTGACCATCGCCTCGAGCACAGTAACCATTTACAAGCCGGATGGCTCTACCCTCGCTTCGACCACTGCCAATACCAGCGGCGGCTTCATCGATGCGCAAATCCTGCCCGCAACGGGAACCTATACCATTCTGGTCGATCCCGCGAGTACGAACACCGGCAACATGACGTTGAATCTCTTCAACGCTACAAACACGACCGGGACGATTACGTCAGGTGAACCAGGCGTAACTGTAACCACGACGATTCCGGGTCAGAATGCGGAGTTGACGTTTAGCGGTACGGCTGGACAGCGCATCAGTATCAAGGGCGCCGCAGCTTTTAGCAGTTGTTGGACGGTTGGTCTCTACGCGCCCGATGGTTCTCAAGTGGCGAATACGTTTAGCTGCGGCAGCGCCATCTTCATTGATCCGCAAACTCTGCCGGTCACGGGCAACTACCTGGTGCTCGTCGATCCCAATGGCTCGACCACGGGCCAGGCCACAATAACTCTCTACACGGTTGTCGACGTCACGGGCAGCATCAACTTCGGTGGTCCAACAGTTCCCGTCACCATCGACACTCCAGGACAGAACGCGAGGCTAACCTTTACTGGTACAGCCGGGCAGCGGGCCAGCGTGAACGGTACCGCAAGTCTTAACGGCTGCTGGAGCCTCGGAATCTTCAAGGCTAACGGAACACAAATAGCCAATACGTTTAGTTGCGGCAGTGCTATTTTCGTCGAACCACAAGTATTACCTGAGGATGATACTTACACAGTCGTGGTCGATCCAAACACCACGGCAACCGGCAGCGCAAACGTGACGCTTTACAACGTCACAGACGTAACTGGTTCGATCACGCCGAATGGTCCGAGTGTTCCAGTTTCATTCCCGACGCCCGGTCAAGCGGCGCGCCTGACCTTCGACGGAACGGTGGGCCAGCGAATCAGTCTCAACGGCAGTGCAAGTCTTACGGGTTGCTGGACGCTCGCGATTCTCAAGCCGGATGGTTCGCAACTCGCCGGCACGTTTAGTTGCGGCAGTAGCATCTTCATCGATCCGCAAACGCTGCCAGTAGCGGGAACTTATATCGTGCTGGTGGATCCCAACGGAGCGGCCACGGGCTCGGCGACAGTGACTGCTTACGACGTCACAGACGTAACTGGTTCGATTACTCCGAATGGTCCGAGTGTTCCAGTTTCATTCTCAACGCCCGGTCAAACGGCGCGTCTGACATTCGACGGAACGGTGGGCCAGCGAATCAGTCTCAACGGAAGTGCAACTCTTACGGGTTGCTGGACGCTCGCGATTCTCAAGCCGGATGGTTCGCAACTCGCTGGCACGTTTAGTTGTGGTAGTAGCATCTTCATCGATCCGCAAACGCTGCTGGTGGCGGGAACTTATACCGTGCTGGTTGATCCTAACGGAGCGGCCACGGGCTCGGCGACAGTGACTGCTTATGACGTCACCGACGTAACTGGTTCGATCACGCCGAATGGTCCGAGTGTTCCAGTCTCATTGCCCACGCCCGGTCAAACGGCGCGCCTGACATTCGACGGAACGGTGGGCCAGCGAGTCAGTCTCAACGGAAGTGCAACTCTTACGGGTTGCTGGACGCTCGCGATTCTCAAGCCGGACGGCACTCAGTTGGCCAGCACGTTCAGTTGCGGTAGTGGCATCTTTCTCGAACCGCAAACGCTCGCCGTCGCTGGTACTTACACAGTCCTGATCGATCCGAACACGAGCGCGACGGGCTCGGCGACGGTAACTCTCTACAACGTCGTCGATACTACCGGCACGCTCACGATTAATGCTCCGGCCATCAACGTGAGCCTGACAACACCTGGACAAATTTCGAGTCTTACTTTCAGTGGGGCCGCGAGTCAGCAAGTGACGGTGAGAGTTGCCGGCAGTACGTTTAGCTGTGTGACCGTCACGCTGCGAAAACCGGACGGCACTAATTTGACTTCCACTTTTTCTTGCGGCAGCACCTTTAATCTCGCCACTCAAACGCTTCCTGTCGCCGGCACGTACACGGTCATTGTTGATCCCAACAGTGCCAGCACCGGAAGTCTGAATCTGAGTGTCACTAACCCATAGGCAATTGTTGTTATCGAACTGGAGCAAAGCATGAAGAAGCTTACCACCTGCGGCCTGGTCCTCACTTTGAGCTCTCTGCTGACGTTTCAACCCATCGTCGCTTTAGCGATGGGTGAAGCGAGGACTGCGGCCCTGAATCCGCGGAGCACGAAGTCAATACCGCCTCCGAAACCCGCGCGACCGGCGAAACCAGTCAGGTCGCAAACAGGAGAGCTAACCGGCCAGACATCGACGTTATTGCCCGATGGTCGTTTGCTGCTCGCGGGCGGCCAGGATACTAATGGGCCAAAAGCGATTATCGCCATCAGTGATCCGCGCACCGGTGAGGTGGTGCCTTTGTCTGTTGTGCTTCGTCAGGCGCGTGCATGGCACACCGCCACCATGCTTCCGAATGGCCGCATCCTGATCGTTGGCGGCAAGGGGCTCAACGACACAACCGTTGAAAGTGCTGAGATTCTTGATCCAGCTAGTCAAACGGTTGAACTGATTTCGTCACCCAGCTTTGCACGTGCTTATCACACTGCGACTCTCTTCACGGACGGACGTGTGCTGATCGTTGGCGGCCTGTCCGCTGCCGGCCAGGCGCTGAACAGAGCAGAACTGTGGGACTTCAAAACCAGGACGGCGACAACCCTGACCGGCAGACTGGCTGCCGGACGTCAGAAGCAGAAGGCCACGCTGCAAGCTGATGGGAATATCTTGATCGAAGGCGGAGCCGACCGCGCCGGGAATGAGATTTCGGCGAGCGAGATCTTCAACGTCGAGTCTTTGAATTTTGAACCGGCAGCTAACGCGTCCAGTTCCGTGCCTCCAGGCGCCGCTTATCTAGCCGGTTCCTATCCAGCGAATGACGCCGTCGATGTTCCTACTGACATCTTGATCGGTTTGCGCTTTTCGCGGCCACTCGCCGTACAAACAATCAACTCGGCCACAATCACGATCAATGGACCACATGGCGCAGTTGCAACCCGGACCGTACCTACTGAAGGCGGCAGGCTGGCATTCGTCACGCCATTGCCCGCGCTCGAGGCCGGCACTACCTACACCGTCAACTTTGCCGGCGCCACCGATTCCAGCGGCGTCGTGACCCCGGCGTTGTTCAGTTTCACAACCCAGGGAAAAGACACAGGTAATCCCAGCGGTGATGAAGACTGGGTGCCCGGCGCAGATAACCTGCGCGGCAACTGGCGCAGCAAGCCGGTGAACTCCGAAGCACAATCGCTGCCGCCACTACAAGCCGAAGCAGGCGTGACCGCCCTGGCTGGCCAGGTGTTGACCTTGAACGGTCGTCCGCTGGCCGGCGTGTCTCTGCAAATCGGCTCAGCCACTGCGCAAACAGATCAAACTGGCAGGTTCCTGCTGACTAATCTCTCAAGTGGGCATCAGGTGATGCGACTCGACGGAAAACCCGCGAGCGTCGCCGGCAAAACATATGGCGTCTTCAAGATCGGAGTCGACATCACAGCGGATAAGACAAATCTGCTGGGCTATACGATCTGGATGCCGAAGCTCGATACGGCCCACGCCGTCAATATCCAATCGCCGACCACAAAACAGACCATCGTCACGAATCCTCTGATCCCCGGTTTGGAATTGCAACTGCCTCCGCAGACCGTGATTCGCGATCTCGATGGGAACACTGTCAATCAACTCAGTATCACACCCATTCCGACGAACCAACCACCATTCCCATTACCAGCGGGTGTTAGTGTTCCGGTCTTCTTCACGATCCAGCCGGGTGGCTCACAAGTTATTCCACCGCGAGCCCAACTGATTTACCCCAATTACACAAATCAGCCGGCGGGCGCGCGCATCGACTTCTGGAATTACGACGCTGAAGACAAAGGCTGGTACGTCTACGGGCATGGAACTGTCACGGCGAATGGCAGGCAGATTGTTCCCGATCCCGGTGTGGTGTTGTATGAATTCACGGGCGCGATGGTGTCAAACCCATCAAACGCTCCCCCGGAAGGTCCAGAGCCATGCGAGGCGTGTAAAGATGGTGATCCAGTTGATCTTGGCACCGGTCTGTTCGTCTACAGCAAGACTGATCTGATCATTCCTGACACGCTGCCGTTGGTTCTCACTCGGACATATCGCCCGCGCGATACAGTTTCTCGTCCGTTCGGTATTGGGGCCACGCACCCTTACGAGCTATTCCTCGTCGGCGACATCTTTCCTTACACCTTTGCAGATCTGATTTTGCCCGATGGCGGGCGGGTGCATTACAACCGTATCTCGCCGGGCACTGGATTCGCCGACGCCGTTTACGAGCACACCGAGACTCCGTCTGCTTTCTACAAGTCTACGATTAGATTCGGCGGCGCCGGCTGGCTATTGACGCTTCAAGACGGCACTGTCTTCGAGTTTCCCGACGCTGAAGCCGCTCCGACGCCTCGGCAGGCAGCGATCGTGTCGATGCGTGATCGCCACGGCAACGCCTACGTATTCACGCGCGACGCCAACCACAATCTCACAAAAATCGCTTCGCCGAATGGTAAGTACATTGAGTTCACTTACGACGCGAGTAATCGCATTACCCTGGCCCGAGACAACATCGGCCGGACTGTAACCTATACCTACGACGCCAGCGGCAGATTATGGAAAGCGACTGACGCCGCCGGTGTGACGGAGTATCTCTATGACACTTCGAACCGGATGATCAAGGTCACCGATCCGAAGAGCATCCTCTATCTCACTAATACCTATGACACGAACGGCCGGGTCATCAAACAGACTCAAGCCGACAGTACGTTCTACCAGTTTGCTTACACTCTCGGCGCTAATGGCCAGGTGACTCAAACCGACGTCACTGATCCGCGCGGCAACGTTCGCCGCGTCACCTTTAATTCAAGTGGCGCGATGATCACAGATACCTATGCGGTAGGTAAGCCGGAGCAACAGACGATTACGTATACGCGACAGGCCGGCACCAACCACATTCTGAGTGAGACCGATCCACTCGGCCGCCAGACCGCCTTTACCTATGACACTCTCGGTAACCTGACGAGTATTACTCGGTTGGCCGGAACGTCTGGTGCTGTAACTACGTCGTACACTTACGAGCCCACCTTCTCGCTACTGGCCAGCATTACCGACCCGTTGAACCATACTGTCACCTTTGGCCACGACGCGCAGGGAAACATCACCAGCGTGACTGATCCGCTCAATCATCAACTAACGATGACCTATAACGCGGCGGGCCAGGTCACCTCGATCACGGATCCGCTCCAGCACACGGTTCAACTGGGGTACGAGTCGGGGACTCTCACCACTTACACCGACGCGCTCGGCCGCACCACCACTCGTTTCGTCGACGATGCCGGTCGTGTCTTGAGTATCCGGAATCCGCTCGGCGAGACAGCTCGCTACGAGTTTGACGCGCTGAATCAACTCAAGAAGTTTACCGATCCACTGGGTGGCGCCACTTCTTACACCTACGATGCGAACGGCAATTTGTTGACGGTGAAGGACGCTCGCAACAATGTGACGACCTACACCTACAACAACATGGATCGCGTGACCTCGCGGAAGGACGCACTGCTACGCACGCAGAGTTACGTTTACGACGGGATGGGAAATCTGACGAAGATTACCGATCGCCGTGGCAAAGTCACGAACTACACCTACGACAATCGCAACCGGGTGAACTTCGCCGGCTTTGGAGCAGTAGTCTCGGGCCAGACTACGACTTACGAAAGCACCATTAACTACACCTACGACGCTGGTGACCGTTTGACTCAAACGGTCGATTCGGTCTCCGGCACGATGACTTTCGGCTACGACAACCTCGATCGTTTGACCTCACAGACGACGCCGCAGGGTACTGTCAGTTACGGTTACGACGCAGCCAGCCGGCGGACCAGCATGACCGTCGCGGGTCAACCGGCGGTTAGTTATGCCTACGACAACGCCGATCGTGTGACCAGTATTACTCAGGGAATAAACGTTGTCGGTGTTGCTCACGATGATGCAGATCGGCTCACGTCTTTCACGCTGCCAAACGGGCTGCGAATGGAGTACGCCTATGACGTCGCGTCGCAGCTCACCGGCATCACTTACAAGAACGGCGCGCTCGTGCTTGGCGATCTTACGTACACGTACGACGCAGCCGGTCGGCGCAAGAACACTGGCGGCAGTTTTGCGCGAGTGGCGTTCCCGCAAGCGGTGGCTTCTTCAACCTTCAATGCCAATAACCAACTGACGCAACGAGGATCTGCAACCCTCGTTTACGATTTGAACGGAAATCTCACCTCCGACGGCGTGAACACTTACACCTGGGACGCCCGCAACCAACTTGCTTCGGTCAGCGGCGGAGTCAGCGCGAGTTTTTCCTACGACTCGTTTGGCAGACGCAAAGCGAAGACTGTCAATGGTGCGACTACCGAGTTTCTTTACGATGGATCGGACGTGGTCCAGGAAAAGACTGGCGGCTCACCTTCCGCGAATATGCTGATGGGCGGCACGGATCGCACCTTCACGCGTACTGATGCGAGCGGGTCGAGTCACTTCTTCACCGATGCTCTCGGTTCGACTTTGGGACTCACCAACGCAAGTGGCGCATTGTCTACGCAGTACACGTACGAGCCTTTCGGTCAGGTCACCGCGAGCGGCTCCGCCAGCAGTAATTCTTCGCAGTTCACCGGCCGCGAGAATGATGGCACAGGGCTACAGTTCTACCGCTCACGTTATTACAGTCCCACGCTTCAGCGCTTCATCAGCGAAGACTCGATTGGGTTCAGCGGCGGTGATACGAATCTTTACGGGTACGTTTTCAACAGTCCGACTAACTTCACCGATTCGAGTGGGCAGATACTGGATACCATCGCGGATGTCGGCTTCATCCTTTACGACATCTATCAGCTCGCGACCGGCAGCCGCAAAGATCGCACGATGAACATCATCGCGCTCGGAGCGGATGTAGCGGGCGCGGTTATTCCGTTTGCAACCGGCCTGGGCGCAGCCAGCCGAGCGGCGCGTGCGGCAGATAGAACGATCGTGATCGGCGAGAATATGACGCGTGTGGACAGGTATGCTGAGCGAATTGGCGCTGAGACTTTCAAGGGAGAGGGAATGGCAGCCAACCGGGAGTGGATACGTGAGGCACGTGAGGCCGGCGCGGAAGTAATTGACATAGGCCCCGATTTTGAGCGACGCGCTAAGCGGGCTGAGCAAGGCAAAAATCCCCTCAGCGATTTCTATAACATGGAGCGACAGGAGACAAAGGGTTACGATAGGTACAGAAAGGAATTCAAGCGAAACGGCAAGTGCGGTGGTGTCCCCGGTCTCGATTTCTGAAGCACTATGGATCAACAGTTAGCTGAGTACTTTTTTGCTGAAGCAGCCAGGACGTTCGACTTTCTCGTGAAAGACTATGCTTTTGCGCCGCCGGAACTCGAGGTTAATAATAGGATCAACTTTGCCACGGTTACTTTCATGGGGACGAATCTCGCCGTCGAGTGCATCCTTGACGAACGCGAAGCCGATATCGATTGCAAGATCGCGCGCGTCATTAATGGGAAGAAGACATCTGATTATGCCGTTAACGATAAGGGGGTGCGGGTCCGTGAAGGACTGTTCCACCTTCTGCGGAGACGCAGCATACAAGAGCCCTTATTTAGGAAGACCGGGGGGCTCGACATCAGCGATGCAATTAAAATTACTCTTAGCGACTTCGCGCAAATGCTGAAAGAGCACGGCGGGGATATTTTGGCCGATTCGCCCGGCGCCTTGGCCTGACACGTGATTAGTAAGACTGCCTCAATCCTGCCAATTCTGTTCGCGGGTTTGTGTTGCCTGGCTGTTGCTTCAGCAATGCAGGTGCCGCGTGGTATTCCCGTGCGGGAGTGGCGCAAGCGTATACCGGTAGATAATCCGATCACCACGGAAAAGGTCAAACTCGGCGAAGCACTCTATTTTGATAAGCGGTTGTCAGCGGATGGGACAGTCAGTTGTGCAACATGCCACGATCCGGCGAGTGCTTTTACAGATCGTAATGCCATGGCCGTTGGGATACGGAGCACGCGCGGCGCTCGCAATGCCCCGACCGTGCTCAATGCGATGTTCAGTTCCACTCTCTTTTGGGACGGGCGCGCGCACTCACTTGAAGCACAGGCTTTACAACCGTTAGTGAGCGCGTCTGAGATGGGTATGCAGAATTACGATGCGGTTGTCGCTCGCGTGGCGGACGATCCCGATTACGTGCAGTGGTTTCGTCGCGTTTTCAAAAGCAAAGTCACAATCGATGTGATCGCTAAAGCGATCGCGGCTTTCGAACGAACGCAATTGTCCGGTAATTCGCCATTCGACCGTTTCATCGCCGGCGACCGAAACGCCATCAGCGCGGCACAGCAACGCGGCTGGGTTCTCTTTCGCGGTAAGGCCCAATGCATAAACTGTCATGCCTTCAGTCATGGGTCGCCCTTCTTCAGCGACTTTGATTTCCACAACACAGGAGTGGCTATGAAGGCGTCCGACTTCGGTCGCTATCGTGTTACCAACCGGCGCAGCGACATCGGGGCCTTTAAGACCCCGACGTTGCGCGACGTCGAATTAACCGCGCCTTACATGCACGACGGTTCGCAGAAGACACTACTGGACGTCGTGAAATTCTACGATCGTGGTGGCGAAGCCAATCCGTACCTGGACCGGCGCATTGCTCCTTTGAACCTAACCGACGAGGAGATGAATGCTCTGGTTGAGTTTATGCGTTCGTTGACGAGTGATGAAGTGCTGCGCCGCACACAGGCCACAACCCCGCAAACGCGCGTTGCCGTAACTCTCCCGCCCCGCCGTTAATGAGTACATTTTCGATTTTTACCCTTGTTTGACTGAGGGGTACAAAAAGGGGTAAATTGCGTTCCACCACTTTGAAAACTACGGTTTTCATAGAAAGCGGGAGTAGCTCAGTGGTAGAGCATCGCCTTGCCAAGGCGAGGGTCGCGAGTTCAAATCTCGTCTCCCGCTCCAATAAATCGATGAAGGCGGGCGGATGAAGTACGTGCTGCTTCATCTCTCCGCTTTTGTTCTTTATGCTCTCCGGTAGGGCGGCGTAGCCAAGTGGTAAGGCAGAGGTCTGCAAAACCTTTATTCATCGGTTCGATTCCGATCGCCGCCTCCAATCAACGCTCTTCCCGTCAATAAATTTACAAACGCGGAACATCGCGATCCTGCTCGCTGGAATGCGGGGTGTGACGGTTTTTGTGCCCGGTAAATTAGTGTTCAGCCACGAATTGCCTCTGAAACCCACGCCCGTAAATAAAACAAGCTGATTTTCCGTGAGATAGACCAGGACACACACATAGACATAGGCAACGCGATCCGCTTATTAAAGCGCGTATCGCCTTTGCGGTTTGCCCAATGTGTCAAGGTAGAGTGCGTCAGAGCTGTACGACACGCCGGCAACGTGGCTTCATTTCAAAATTCTATCTAATGAAATAAGCCACGTAACGACGAGATCTCAAAAGACAAGCAGCGACGGTCTAGTTTTGTCGGAAAGAGTCTTTAACGCTTTGGCTTGTTACACAGCGCATTCCAAATCTATGATCAGGTTAGAATCCTTTTTTCTTGTTTACTTTCGGCGTTGGATCCGCAAACTCGGGGACCGTCTCGATCGGAGTAATTTCATTTGTCTTCTCGTTTATCTCAAACGCGCCCGCTCCGGTAATTAATGGCTCGTTTCGCCGTACTCGCTCGAAACCCAAATTACTTTCGGCTCAACCGGGAAAATAACTTCTACTACGTCTCGTGGTGCGATTGGCCTTCTTAACGTGACAAACTGAGTAGTCTCTTTCGAAGATATTTCCGATGGATATGGTGGCCTAAGAGTTGGAGTAGTGTTCACGGCGCTCGTATGGGTGTATTGGGCGGCGATAACAACATCTTGGGTGAGCGTAAACGAAAATTTTGGTTACGATGATGCGCCGATGCTCGAGCAACTTTCGATTCAACAGGCTGCGTTGTGTTGACTCAAACTTAACCTTGTCGAGTTGAGCTGCACGGGCACGATGAAACAATCGATCACGTTGACAGAAGGGATATTTTGGGAGAAGCGATTGACGGCCGCTCAAAGAAGATTACCAGAGCTTGCGAGCGGCTCGCCCGAGTAACGAAGCTCTCGCGCAACACGCCCGCTTTGCAGTTCAATATAGCGGCAAACGGCGGGCACCAAGTGAACCTCACGAAGTAAAGCTAAAGCGGTGAAGTAGCGAAAGAACAATGAGACAACCGAGCCGAGACTCCAGCGACGAAGGCCGGACGCTCCGCTCCGTTCGTTTCCGCGAATCTTTTAACCTCCTACGCACAGGCCGGCGTAACAACCGAGCGTAAGAATCAATACAGTCGCAAGGGAAGCTACTAGTGCCATCAAGAACCAGCGCCAGAAGCTAACCTTGTAAGATTTTCCAACCCACAAGGGATAAACAATCAGCAGCACGATGAGCTGAACGATCAGTAGTCCGAGTGTTTTGGACATAGAAAAGACTCCTTTAACGTCGAATCACGGTCCGCGTGAGTCGAACGTTACCTATCACACCGTAGATCACTGAGCCAGCGCATCCGACAACAAAGCATGGACCGAAAGGAGCTTCTGCAAACAAGGCTGATCCAATTGCACACCCTCCAGCTGTTGCGGTGCAACCCAATCCGGAATCTCGCAATGCTGCGTTCCATCCGTTAAGTGTAGGCACTACCCATGGCCCCATAACGAACCTCTGCGCCGGTCCACCGCCTTGTGGGGCGTTGTGTTTTGCGTGGGCGTTCAGGATCGGCACCCACGGGCCGCCGTCCCCCGAGCCTGGAAGCGTATCGTAAGACATTTGCTCCGGGAATGTTTGATAAAACACATCTTTTTCGGCACTTGAAGCGAATTGCGAAAGACCAAGATCGAGCGTCGGCGCTTGCTCCTGTATCGGGGTGCCTAACTGAAAGCTGGTAAACATCCCGGGCCGGTGAAATAGTAATGGAGCGCCGTCAGCCCCATACTCTACATCGTGTCTCAAAGTCCATTGCGCAGGACTGTATTCGGATCTCGTAAACACTAGATTTGAGACAAACTCATCTTGCAGTGTGCCATTCACATCAAAGAACCTTGCGATGGCCGTACCTTGCCATTCGTTATAGAGGTGCAGCACCGTGATGAAGATGACTTCCGCACCCTCGCCGCTTATTGTCGCCTGCTGACGGGCGTGGTGTGCTCTTGCAATTCCGACTGTTGTTTCTCTACGGCCAACAACGGATACTGCTTCATCAATCTTCGGTTGACACCCGTTTCGTTCAAAGACTGCCAGGGCGCTTTGTAAGGCTTTGCTGGTCCGCCGCCCTTTGCTTTAGAACGTCTCAGAACGATTCGGAAACAAACTATAGTTGAACCCAACTTAAAAGTTGGCTCTCGCAAGTTCGTACTTACAAATTTCGCCTGGAAGATGCCGGCAAGGCGGAGCATTTCTGATGGCTGAAGATTCGATTGAACCCGTACTGATCGACAGAGAAGCGTGGGAGCTCGCGTTCAAGCCTTACGGCAATTATCCAAACTCGGCGTATGACCTGGCCCGTGTCCTGATGAAGGTCAAGCAATTACTAGAAACCCATCCGCCAAATTTGTCTTTAGCAGCCTCGGCGTTAGACGAAGCATGTGAAGTTCTCTTTCCTCTTACTGAGTTTAGTACGGGCGCGCAGGAACTATACCGGATAGCTATCGAAGGTCGCGCCACGAAAGCACATGAAGACCTGATGGATGGTTTGGGAATCAAGTACTAATGTGCCAAGATGGATTGAGTTATGGCTCGTGGGTGGGAAAGTAAGGCGGTTGCCGATCAGATCGAGGAGGGGGAATCGCGCCAGCAGGACGCTCGTGAACCTGCGCCCACACCCGAACAACGAAAGCTCAAGGAACAACTCGAGTCATTGAAACTTTCAAAGTCCAGATTGCTTCAACAACTCGAGCACGCCAAACATCCCGCACATCGCGACGTTCTGCTCAACGGCCTGAAAGCGGTTGAGAAAGAGATTGAAGAAGTTATCAAAGTTATTGTCTAACTCGGAAGGTTCGGTAGTAGGCGAACCCTTTCAGGGTTGAACCTCAATTTTGATTAGCGATCCCAAGGTTGTCGCTAGCGCTCCAACCTTGGGCTGAAATTGGCGAACGCCTTCGGCGTATTAGTCAATTTCGAACGATCCACTCAGTCAATTTCGAACGGTCCACCACTGCAATCCACACTTCAAAAGCCGACATCAGTCCAACGTCAGTGCCAATGATCTGCTCGTTCTTTGAATCGTCGCGCCTCAACCGATTGTTCCGCCCGCGCAAACGATTCTTCTGAAAAATCCGGCTCAGGATTATCTATTTGCACGTTCCGGTAATGCGCTTCGCAGACATAACAAACGCTGTCGCGTCCCAGGAATGACAAATTAAAGGGCGAGAAATAGTAGAACGATCCGCCTCCGCAAATGAGACACTTGCCGGTGAGGAGCTGTGAATTTTCAGCGAAGAAGAATCCACAATCGTCACAGGACAACTTTTCATCTGCCCCGATGACGAAAACGTTTCTGGAAACGCAAACCGGACAATCTATTTTGATAGTCTTACTCATTCGTCCCTACAGTGAGATTGGTCCTAAAACCTGATTAATGCAAGACGTAAAGCACCTCGTAGCCGCCGCTTTTCCGAATCGTAAAGTAGCTCGCACGGAACTTCTGACCGGCGGCCTCATCAATACCAACCTCAAGATTCACTTTGAATCAGACTTCAATCCTGTTGTTCTTCGCCTCTACCGTGACGGCGCCGCAGCGTGTGACAAGGAGGTCGCGATTCATAATCTCATTCATCGACACGTTCCGGTTCCCGAGATCTTGCACGCTGAAAGTAAAGAGCCGGCTTTTGCAGTCGTCGAGTACATTGAAGGACTAACGTTTCAGCAGCTAAAGCGAACCAGCAACCTTAACGCGATACAACAAGCTTCGGCCAGTATCGGCAAAACGCTAGCCGCAATCGGCAGGTTTCGCTTCCCTGCTCCGGGCGCGCTCCTGGCCAGTGAAGCGTCGCTCGTCGTAGGCAACAAATTTATTGAAGGACCGGATCCGATACCACGAATTCTCGATCGATTTCTCTCTTCTAATACTTTCCAACAGCGCGCGGGCTCAAAATTAGTCGATCGACTGCACGAGTTCATCTGGTCCTACGCACCGATTCTGCCGTCTCTCGAAACCGATTGCAGCCTGGTTCATAACGATTTCGGAAATCGAAACATATTAGTAAGTGAAGTAAACGGCGTTTGGGCGGTTGCTGCTATTCTGGATTGGGAACTGGCGTTTTCCGGCTCACCGCTACTTGATGTAGGTCACTTTCTTCGTTACGAACTCGACGCCGCGCCGTTACGCGAACCATACTTCTCACGCGCATTCGTTGAGCATGGCAGTCACTTGCCTGATAACTGGCGATCGGTGGTAAAACTAATCGATCTCACAGGACTCGTTGAATGTCTCACTCACGATGAATTG
>Ga0207694_10000978_pt1 | contig 25034 bp, 40 predicted proteins | sample KBSC34metaG_FD_184353 | JGI IMG/M metagenome (GOLD analysis project Ga0207694, IMG submission 184353) | Corn rhizosphere microbial communities from Kellogg Biological Station, Michigan, USA - KBS C3-4 metaG (SPAdes) (version 2) | ecosystem: Host-associated > Plants > Roots > Rhizosphere > Soil... | reverse complement strand
AGGCAACCGTACCGTTTTTCAATGATGCTGCAGCGGTTCACAAATCGCCCCATGTCCCGGGCGCTGTTCTCGTCGGCTTCCCCCATGCAGCGCGCCAGCGTGTCCAAGGTGATCGCTCGCACACCACCGGGCGCGTGCTGCGCGATGAAGGCATCGAGCTCGAGCAAAAGCTGTGGCAGGTCGGTCTCTTCCGAGCCGAGATCCGGCACGTTCTCGACCATGTAAAACGGGGTGCCATCACCCTCGATGCCAAGATGCCGTCGCATCGCCACAAGGCGCCGCTTGAACCCGCCGATGCCCTCGCCGGTGAGATAGACCACCGGGCCTGCCAATGTATGCCGGCCGGCATACAGCACACCTCGGGCCACCGAGCAGAGCATATCGGAGGTCAGGAAGCTTTTGCCGGACTTCGGCGGCCCAACAATGCACGCCAGCCCACGGGCCGGGAGAAGCCCTTCTATGAGCCAAGCGGGCTCCGCGGATATCGTAACGTTGTCGAGCTCCACAGGGACAAACCGAGGCGCGCGCGCCGGCTGGTCATAGGACTCCGGAGGTAACAGTGAGCCGTCGCTGGGTGGGCCATGCCGTTCTGCATATGCAAGATCGTCTTGCCGTCGGCGCTCACCGGCACGCCAACTCATCTCGGCAGCGGCGTCGCTCATGCCGCCAAAAAGCGGGTCACGTCGCCAAGGCTTGTCATCCAATTGGGGTGCGTTCAGCATTCGCGGAACGCCTCAGCCAATATGGCCTGAACCGCGTCGACCCCGAGCTCATCGACCAGCTTCGATCCCTCAGCGAACCGCCAGAGGCCATCCACCGCGGACTGTTTGTCGGCCAGCATGTGATTCGCCAAAAGCGTGGCCACCGCCCAGGCTCGCGCCTGGAACACTTCGAGCGGCGAGGGGATGGCGGTGACGCGCGCCGCGGCCGCGGACATTACGCAACGCGCCCACGGCGCCCGGCTTCTTCGTCCAGCCGCCGCTGGATGAACGCGCGGATTGATACCCAAAGAATTTTGCGGGAGCCGCCATCGACGTACGACTGCAATTCGCCGGTGTTGATTTTCTCGTAGAGTTTAGCGCGCCCTATACCGAGCGCATTCATCGCTTGATTTGGCGACGCGACGAGTGGTTGCCCAATGTCGCCGCCCTTAATTTCTGATCCAACCATCTAAACGCTCCTGCGTGTTTCGGTTGGTTCGAAAGGACGAAAAAAAGCAGGTGCGAACAACGCACCGGAGGAAGAATAGAATTAATCGCGTTTTATCAATGAGTTGAAAGAGTTTGCATAATTTTTGAGCATCGACGCGGCGGCGGAATTTCACTTCGCTATCGCTGGGGCCAGCCTAGGCGCGCAGCGCCACCACGTTGGTCGCGGTGATGAACTCAGCCCAATCGCCCATCAGCGCTCGCCGCTTTTCCAGCTTCGATCCGCGCTGGTAGGCTGCGGTCGTTTCATCCTTGTACTTGTGCGCCAACGCCGCTTCGCGAACGCCATCCGGATAGTCCGTGCATTCCTCGGCCCAGGTGCCAAACGTGGCCCGGAATCCATGGACGGTCACATGGCCGAAGCCGAGGCGATCGAGGACGGCGAGCATTGCCATATCGGAAAACGGCTCGTCGCCCTCGCTCGGGAAAATCAGATCGCCCTGGCTGCCGTCCCGCATCTCGTCGAGGATCGCCAGCGCCGGCGCAGTCAGCGGGACGCTGTGGTCCTCGTCCATCTTCATCCGTTCGCCCGGGATCTTCCACAGCACGCCCGGCCGATCGATCTCGGCCCAAGCGGCACCCAACACCTCGTTGGTGCGGCAGGCGGTAAAGATCAGGAATCGGAGGGCCTTGGCCGCCCGGCCTTCTGCGCCGGCCAGCTTGATCATGAATTCCGGCATTTCAGCATAGGGCAGGGCGGGATGGTGCAGGACCTTGCGCTTCGGCCTCTTTGGCAATTTCTCGCGCAGCTGCTTCGTGAGCTCGGCCGGATTGCGGAAATCGTGGTCGTTGATGTCGACGTTTTTCGCGATGATAGTTTCGATGCGAGCGCGGATGCGGTTCGACGTCTCGCGCCTCTTGAGCCAGATCGGTGCGAGCAGTTCGTAAATGTGGCTCGGCAAAATCTCGGGGATGCGCAGGTGACCTATCGTCGGGTAGGCATATCGCTGCAGGGATGACGGCCACTGGTCTGCATGCTTCTTGCTCCAGCCGCCGCGGTGGTCCTCGATATATTTCTCTGCACACTGCTGGAACGTCGGCGCCGCGGCGGTTGCCTCTTCGGCTTTGGCTTCTTCCCGTGCCGATCGTTTAGCTTGCACGATATCGATGCCGGCGCGGACTTTCTGGCGAGCGTCATCGCGTTTGATCCGGGCGTCCTTCAGCGAAACGTCGTTGAGCGAGCCGAGCCCGTGCCAGCGCTCCTTGCCGCCGATCCAGTATCGATAGGACCAGTTCCGGGACGTTGCGCTTGCGATAACCAGATAGAGGCCGTCGCCGTCGGGATGCTTCCCTGGCTCGACGAGGCGGGCGACTTCAAGGGGTTTCAGTTTTCCAGCCATGAGACGTTCTCCGATAAAACCGTCCGCCAAACTCACGGCCAAAAACCACGGTCTTTGCTTTGATTAGGGAGAACACCGGAGAACAAATAAGTACAGCGATCCGGCACAAAGCATTGCTTTTGTTGTGGATTCCGAACGATGGCGAACAAGGGAGAACAATGTAATGGCGGAAGGGGTGGGATTCGAACCCACGGTACCCTTGCAGGCACGCCGGTTTTCAAGACCGGTGCCTTAAACCACTCGGCCACCCTTCCGTCTTTGCAATATCAGTCGCTTAGCCCGGCTCCTCCCCGAACGCAATGGGAACGGGATCGGGTCCTGGGGCCAACTTGGGGACAAAGGGTCCGAGAACGCGGCCTACTCGTTCTCATCACGTTCGCAGGAAGCCCGCCGTCAACGAACTGATCGTCTGCGCCAGCTTTTTGTCGGCTTCCTGTGTCCGCTTCCGCTTAGCGTAGTTCCGCAGCAGGATGGCCGGGTCGTCACCGATGCGCTGCGCAACGGTATGGACGGGAATGCCGGCATCGAGCAGGGCGGTGGTGTGGATGCCGCGCAGATCATGGAAACGGGTGCTGCCGAACCCGAGCAGGCCTGCGCGTCGGGCAAATTCTTTGCTGAAATTGCGCGGATTGCGGGGCACGGTGAGGTCAAAGTCTTCGCCTCGCTCCGGCGCCGCTGGGAACATCAGTGCCCCAGACGGCAGACGGATCAATCCGAGATCAACATCCACTCCATCGGGTATGCCCGCGTGAAGTCGCAGGTGCCTTTCTCGGGCGCCGAGGAGCATGGCCATAGTGGCATCATCCAGATCGACCGTCCGCCACCCCCGTTTTGTCTTGGGCCGCTTGCGCCGAATCTTGAATTCTTTCGTCTGTTCCAGCGCCCATTCGATCCGCAGTTCCTTTTTCTCGACGTCCAGGTCAGACCAGCGAAGAGCCAGCAATTCGTTACGGCGAGCGCCAGTCGCGGCAGCGAGTGCAACAACCAGATAGAGATTTGACGACCTGAACCCGTCAACCAGTTTTGCCAGATCGGTTTCGCTCAACCCCGCGCCGATGTCGCCGTCATCATCAATGCCATTCTCATCAGAGCTGTCCGGGTTCGGAATCTGTTCTACCCGGACCATCGGATTGATGGCGATCAGGCCCTTCCGTGCGGCCGTCGCAAGTAGCGCGCCGAAAACGACGTGGACGTGATGCTGCGTCCTCGGTGCAATCTCTGCTGCGCTGGCCATGTCGGAATAGAGCTTGTCGATCTCAGATGCCTTGATCTGTTGCAGCGGCCGGTCGCCGAGGACCGGCTTGACGTGAGTCCGCAGCAACTGCGAGTACCGCTCAAGTGTCCTTTGGCTGACCTTCATCCGCCGCCGCCCCGGCGCGCCCAGTTCCAGCCATTGATCGATCCATTGTCCAACTGTGAGCTTAATCGGTTCAACACCTTCGCCAGTGTCGACGCCGCGAACGAGAGCGCGCAACTCTGCCCGGGCTTTTTTCAGCGTTGTGCCGACCCTCATCGTCTTGGATTGCTTCTTGCCATTGAGGCGATAACGCAGGCGGAAAACGCCGTCGCGCTGTTCAATGCTGCCTTCACCATGTCCGCGCTTATTTGCCATCATCGCCCTCACGTTGTTTGGTGTGGATTGCGAGATCGGGTCTGCCGAGTATTTGAAAGACGCGATTGAACTCATCGATGACGCCGTCCAGGTGAGCCAGGACAGATTTGTTCGTTTCCTCTCCGACTCTCGTTGCCGTCAATTCGATGACACTGGTCATGAGTTCGTTGGAGAAAGACTGTTGCAGTCGCAATATCGCCTCCTGATTTAACGACCGTTCGTTTTTATGCGCGGCGTTTTCAATCAATTGGTGCAGACCTCGCGGAATGCGCAATTTCAATTCAGCAGGTTTGCGAGGCTTACGCGCCATTGTCGCTCCGATTCCGGGAAAACTCGATGACCTTTAACAAAGGTGGGGTGGGGAAACAATGGGTCTTGACTAGCCCCAAAACATCCCCATAATTGCGGAGCGACCGTGAAAAGTCGTGCTTTGCCAGTAACTTGTTAAGCAGAGCTGACGGTTTTCTAACCTAACGGAGATACGGTGTCGGATGCAGAATCTTGTAAAACACTAGATGTTCCAACGGCCGGACGACTCTATTTCGGTCTGTCGCAGAATGGCAGCTACCTCGCCGCCCAGCGCGGGGAAATTCCGACGATCAGAATCGGCGGGAGGCTGAGGGTGCCGATCATGGCGTTGGAGAGGATGCTCGAAAACGCGGATAAGACCGATAGGAAAAAGGGCACCCAATGAAAAACCCCACGTCGCGGCCAACACCGCGCGGGGGTTTTTCGGTTTTGGACAGTGGCACTGTCAATAAACGCACTGTACCAAGCCGCACCGCGCCCGCGCAAGTCGCGTCCGTTCTCTCAGCGACATCCAGTTCATTCACGACCGGTATTGATTGCGGCTGCATCTGGCGCGGCCCGCGCGATCGGTCCCGCGCGATCCAGGCTACGATCCGCGAATATCACGGTCATCACTTCCTCGACCTGCGCGGCCTTCAGATGAATGAAGCCGGACGCATGGTTCCAAACGGCCAGCGCTTGACCGTTTCCGCCAAGCAAATCGGCAAGTTTTCGGCACTTGTCGGCGCAGCATTTCGCAAGGCGGAACGGCTTGGCCTGACCCCGGGAACATCATCATGATGGTCACAGCCGAGAACAGCGGCATCGCGCCATGGGGCCGGGCGGCGAGGCCAAGCGACCCAATGAGCAACACCTCGCCGCAACTTACTTACTTTGATGATTGCGGGCAGTTTGCGCAAAAGCATTGGGTGATCAAAGGCGTCATTGCATTAGGTGAGACGTCAGGGTGGATCGCACCTCCAGGACACGGCAAATCAGCGCTGCTGACGGACATCGCCGTCCATTGTGCCGCCGGCATCGACTGGAGGGGACATAAGTCAAAGAAACCTTGTGGCGTTGTTATCTTGGCGCTGGAGCGTGCCGATCTGTGTAAGCGACGGCTTCACGCATATCGGGTCAGGAACGGGCTCGCTGACCTGCCAATCGCGGTCCATGGCGGAATTGTCGACCTCTTCAATCAGACCTGTGTCGATAAAATCATCGATATTGTTCGGGAGGCGGATTCTCGTTTCTGCTGCAAGACAGGACTGGTGATCATCGATACTTTCAATAAAGGCATCGCCGCCGGGGGCGGCGATGAGGACAAGGCGCGCGACCAAAACCGGGTCGCTGCCAATCTGCGCAGGGTGCAAGAAGTGCTCGGCATCCACCTTGCGCTGGTTGGCCACACCGGCAAGAATGAAACCCGTGGTGCCCGTGGAAGCAATGCCTATCTCGGGGATGTCGACATGATGATCCAAATCAGCGGCGATATCATCAAGACGGCAGAGATTACCAAGTGCAACGATCAAGAAGAATGTGTCCTGACAAAATTCAGCCTTGCGGAGGTCACTCTTGGTTTCGGAGATGATGGACCTATCTCGACCGCCATCGTCGCCGCTGATCTTGTCGATGATGTGCCGGTGCGAAAAGGGCGGGACCCGAGACTTCCTCACGTTCAAGAAATCTTGCTGACCGCCCTCCGCGAGTCGAAAGGCGGCCTGTCGGTGACCGAATGGAATAACGCGGCCCGCGAAGCAGGAGTCGGCACCCTTCGGCGGGCGGACCTCACCGAAGCGCGCAATGCCCTTGTGACGAAGAAATTAATCCGAGAGCGCGGTGGTCTGTGGATGATCACTGCCTCTTCTTACTGATATTCGGATGTGTTCGAGGTTCGCCCCTTATAGAGGGGGCGAACCGAACCGAACATCGAACATCGGAATAACCGAACACGAACCGAACACGAACCGAACATCGAACATAATCGAACATCATTGCCAAACGGCCGATCAGCGATAAGTTGGCGACATGAGCGACGTTGAAGTTACAGCGCCTCAACAGCGCATTATCGGCAAACCGTTCAGGCCCGGGCAATCTGGGAATCCTGCGGGACGACCGAAAGGAGCGCGTTCGCGCCTCTCTGAGGACTTCCTGCGCGAGATGGCCGATGATTTTGCTGTCAATGGCCGCGCTGCCATCGAGGCGGTCCGCAAGCAGAGGCCTGATGTTTACGTCAGGGTGATCGCCGATCTTTTGCCGCGCGAGGCCAAGCTTGATGTCAGCGGGACGATCGATGTCAGCGCCCAGGACTTCCTGCTTTCCTTCCGCGCCGCTGTCGCGGCTGCTGGCACTATGGAAATCCCGAAAGCCCCCATGAGGCTGATCAATGCCAAAAGTCACTCCTGAGTATCGCCAGAGCGTCCGCGAGGCGATTGAGATGCTTCGGGCCGCCGAGGATGATCTCGGCATCATCACGGGCGACAACCTACCGGCGGTCGAAACGGTAGCCGAGGTCTTAGCGCTGGTGGACCATGCCGCTCGCAAATACGACATCGATCCGGTCGTCATGGCCGAGGCCGTCCTTCGGTTCGCGGGCTATCGTCACAAGAGCGGGCTGCGGGAAGCAGCGGCAACGCTACATGCGGTTGGCTATGCCGAGCTGGCGAGCATGCTCCTGCGACTGGCAAGGAGCGGATCGGAGCCGTTGACGTGGAAGCAGCGGATGGCGATCAAAAACCAAGAATTGATAAGCCGACCTCGGGACATCGTCCCGTCAAGTAGCTGACCGGATGTTCAAACCGGTGGCGCCCCTCCTGCTGCGTTCTTCTAAGTGTTTGATAAGCCGTTGAATGTGAGGCTTGGAATGGGCTTTGGATATTACACGAATGAATAATGGGGACACTTTCGGGGACAATAAGAGCCATACGCGCGTCACGCGATCTGGATATGATTTGCATCACGCCGCACGATCCCGCGCACAACAGCGCAGCGCAAGGGCTTAGCGCCATCGGCCTGCGCTGGCATGGGATGGGGAGGGGAGCCGTACTGTCCCCCCGGGGGCCTGAGTTCCCGGCCCGCCGTCGAGATAATTCTAATCCGATCTCTCGCCAACCGATTCCATATACAGAAATTTTCACGGGACCCTTTTATGGTTCCCTTACATTTCAGGATGGGACCCGTTCATGGAGAGGCTTTCCTCGCTCACAATCACCAACGTGCTCTTGGTCCTCATCCTGGTCGTTCTGTGCATGATCTATGACCGGCTTCCCCGGACGTGATCGAAGCGTCCTTAATACGCCGCCGATGTACATCGAGAGCGATTTCCTGCACCGGGGTCCCATCCAGATATGCGCCCAGATCAACAGCGGTGGCCGCCCAGTGGCCTCAACGGAATTTCCGGTGCCCGGGTGTCGGTTGATCAGGCAGACGCGCATCAGCGGGCTTCTAATCGAAAAGCGTCAGGAGCAAGCAGTGAGCCTTACAAAGGTTCACCGACAATGCCGGTGTAGTGATGTTTGACCGAGGCTGTGTACACCGAAATGCGGCGCGGCTCTCGACAAGGTCATGAGATGAGATTTAGCCTTTGGCTCAGGTTGATCGAACCGGTTTCTTGCACCACGCCCGGAGTACGAGAAACGAGAGCGAGTGACGAGCGCCCCGTGAGGCCAGTGTCCGGTGCCAGAGTCCGGGTTGCCGGTGAAAGCAAGCATCAAGCTACATGATCCCCGTCTGGGGCATGGCATGGCATGGATAAGCTCTTCGGAGCAGGAAGGCCGTCAGCAATGGCGGTCTCTTTTTTCCGAAATGCGGACGCTGACAAGGCTATGGTAAAGGATCCAGCAACCAACCGAGGCCTCACCTGTGTCGATGGCATATTTCGAACCACTACAAGTTAGCGAAAGCCGGTGGGCCGTTCGGGTGCAAACGCCCGCAGGTGAACAATTTTACATAGAAGAAGCTTTCAAGACAGAGGCCGAGGCGAATGCTTGGATTAACAGTGACAAGCGGTACCGATGGTTAGTCGAACGGGGCTGGGGACACTGGTACGGCAAATAAAATATCGCTTTACGTCGGCGAACCCGGCCAAACCCGATTGTCGAAGAATCGCTCAGACTATTGCAAGCTGGTAACCCCCGGAGAACCTATGCCCCCTCGGATAACCTTTAACCTGAACAAGTCGGGCCAGTTGGAAATATGGTTGGGATATGCACCTTGGTTGGATTTGCAGGCGCTCTCTTCCTCCGCTCAAGAATCGAATAGCCGGCTTCCGCTTCGGGTCAAAAGCGGTCCAGACGGCCCCGCAACGTGATTTCCGGTCTACCCCGATCAACGGACATCGTTGGACCGCCAAGGTCAGGCTAGTGCCAGAAGCGATCAGGGCGCGCCTCGGTGGGGTACAACACGATCTCGCTTGCGCCGGACGCGGCCAAGGCGATCAAGAACTCGGATGCGTCTTCCTGGATTGCCTGTGTACTCGTCTACAGCGCGGTGACCTTTATGGTCTTCAACCGTAACCACGAACAGCCGGCCGCGCGCGTCAATTGAGTAACGCCCGATGAGCTCTCGGAATATGGCGACTGATGCGTGATGTTTTTCGCATAAATCTGGCAACGCCTTTCCATAAAGTGAAACAGCACGCGCCAGAGAAGGCGAACCGATACCTTCGATAATTTCACCCGACAGAAAATCGACCACAATGCAACCAGTTGGGCTTCGGTGCGCCTCACCAAAGACGTCCATTTCATAGACCCCTACAAGCAATCCGACGCTCGCGAGGGAGTCCGCGATATTGTGACCAATCGATCTCAGTTCGTCGAATTTCATGTTGCATCAATAAACAAAAATGCAGGCGTCCGCCATTGCCACTGCAGAGGCCGGAGTCCGTTCTGGGTCAAAGCCCTCCCGGCTGCCCCGACCGGCGTGGCCATGTCCGAAGAGTGCCAAAAGCAGACTTGATACGCGTAGGCCGCTAATTCATCTCAGGCTCATCTAGCCGCCACGGCACCGCCTCCGCATGAAATTCGAGTTGCACGACCTGCTCACCGACGAGGCTCGATAGCCTCGGAGCTGTGGCTGGACATATCCACGCGTGAAAACTCGGTCCGAAATTAACGGGCGAACTGTCGCCCCCTCCGTCGAGAGCACCAATGAAATGATACCATCCCCCATAATCATGGAGGCCCGGAGCGATCCGGGCGTTGTGATACACCTCTGCGTCCTTGTTAGGATCGATCCCTAGTTGGCCAAGCAAAGCGATGAACTCAGGCGGAAAGCAATGTGCTCGTGCAGCTCTAAAATTCCTGCAGCCCGCACAATCGCACCTATCCGCTCCGCCACGTTCGGTTCGGCCGTATGCAAGGACGGTCGCATCACGGTCGGCACGATATTTCCATTTGTCGAAGTCAGGCACAATCAGCTCAGGTGAGCAGTTTGCGACCAACTGCCGCCGCCGCCGTGATAAGTTTCGCACGAGAGCCGAAATTCTTCGCCACATCCGCTGCAATTGAAATGGGATTGGATGAAGTCCGGTCGTGGCGAGCCTTGCGTCAACATCGAAAGCGGGGTCGACGCGCCTGCGGTTTCGACAATCGTACCGTCGTCGAGATTATCCTTTACGACACGAATGACCTTTTGAAGCTCGCCGGGAGTTCGGATCGCCACTCGTTGACATAGGTCTTGGCACCGGGTGCAGGTCATTTCCAGAGAATAGACTGAGGCGCTGAATGTCTGCAACGGGTCAAAAGGCGACCTGACCGCTCTGAAACGCCACTTCCGGTCTCCCCCGACAAACGGACATCGTCAGGTCGGGCCCGGCAAGCGACCTATGACCCCAATGTTCTGGAACTCGCGTCTGGTTGTTCAGGGCACCAATCCTCCGCCGTTAAGATGGGGACCTTGACCAAGCGTCGAGGACCGCCGCCGTGCATCTCTGCTTGCGGGTAACTCAGCTCCCAGAACTCCCCGGTGGCATGGTGCCGATACAGGCTGGTCCAGCCATCGCCGGATCGGCGGACGCGGAGGGATTGTGCCAGCAAATCGTCAATGGTTTTCGCGTCGCCTTCTGCACACATGTTTCCATCGCGGGAAACCCAAATGTCTTGAAGCTCAGTCATCAATTTACTTAAGGTTGTGACGTTTGGTTGATATCACGTATAGTTAATTTGAAAACTTGCGGGACCAACAATGACTTTCCGGAGTCTTGAGAAACGACGGGTGCGGGCCGCCTTTGGCAAATATCTGGACGAAAAGACATTGGAGAAATTGTTGTCCGAGCTTTCGGAGTGGGATTGGTTCATTTTGTGGCTCCCGAGATGGGCCAAGCCGATCTTCCGGCGCAGACTCACCGGGCAGGAGTTTACCGCGTCGGTCGCCGAATTCGAGAAGGCCGTCTTGGCCCGGGCGCGCCGACGATGCGCCCCGGGCCAAATTAGCCGGTCGTCGGCGCGCCCGTTGGCGACATCATCGGCGCGATCCACGTCAGCCGATCCCTGATTGCATGGCGACGATGGTCACCCGCGCGCCCGCCGAGCTGGGTACATTCAGCGTTGCCCGATAGCCCGCGATCGGCCCCATGCTGGAGCCCACGGTCACGAATTGGTTGCTTGATCCGGCGAGAAGCAGGAAAGGCGTCGGCGCGCTGCTGATCGGCGAGGGGTAGGTCGCGCTCGGGTCCTCGTAACAAACCTCAATCGACCAGGACGATCCGCCCGTCGATAGCGCCGCGAAAGCGATCTGCTGGGGGGTGCAATGCCAACCGGCGACCTTCCATGGGGTGGAGCCTGAAGACAGTAACGTTAAGTATATCGGCTGCATCTATCAGTATCCAAAACATTTAGATAGGTATTGTACCGGACTTATCCGGTGGATATACTAGATTGTACCGCTGATCAAGAAGCACTGAAGAAACACTTATCTTCGATATACCTACAAATAACTAGGAAGTTCTTATCTGGAGCGAAGTAAAATGCCTTACGATAGTCGCACTCAAGACGCCGCGCAGGAAATCAAACTGGCTCAGGCGGCAGTCGAGAAAGCTGATCAGGCTTATCGTAAAGGCGGTGGAGTCGATGCCTTGAACGCTGCAAACCGGCGGCTCGCCGACGCACATCAGGACCTCTACGTCGTCAATAGCGGCACGCTTCCCACGCGGTAAGTCGTCGGCATGTTGATGGGCGCACGTCGGATGTTGCCGGTTTAACGGCGGGATGAAAGCAGGGAAAACATAATGGCAAGGCCCCGCAAATTTGAGTGTTACGTCGAGTTCTGGACGCTGCCCGAACACGTCGAGGCAATTGATGCCCTCGCGGCGAATGGATTGCTCTCGAAATCCGATCTGTGTCGCATGGCTCTCGACAGTTTCCTGAGACAGCAGGGCGCGCTTGCCCCGCGCCGGATTGCATCCAATCAACACCAGGCGGCATAGGGAGAGGTCATCATCATCATGGCGTTCAAGTACGACGACATCATGCGAGCCCAGGCTCAGAACATAGATAACCAGCAGGCGCTCGCGGCGGCTGATTTGGAGGCGGCACGGCTGACCGATGACGAGGCCGGCGTCCACGGCGCTGCAGAGCGCATTCTTCAACTCGATCTGATGCGCAACGCCCTCAATGTTCGCGCCCAGCAGTATCTGACGGCGCAGGCTGCGCAGCCGCAAGGCAATCGATGGGGCTTGAGTTCCGAAGAGGTCGAGGTGGCCAAGGCCTCGCATGGCTCTGGCACGCCCGAGCAGCGTATCGAAGAATACGCGCGCAATAAGCAGCGATACCAGCACATGCGGGCCACCGGCCAGTACCGCGACGACCAGGGCACGGTCCGGAGGTAGCGATGGTCCTTACGTTCCGGTCATCGACGCCAGAAGAGCGCGTCATCATTGAGCGCAATGCCAATGGCGACAGGCGCGTCGCTCGCGCCGTGCAGGCATCTCACAATCCGAAGATGTGGAATCTCAGTCTCGAACATCCGTCCGGCAAACGGATCAACGGGAAATTCCATGGCGACGGCAATACCGTCAATCTGGCGCTGACCCAGATGCTGATGGACTCCGAGAACGACTACAAGGAAGAGGCGGCACGCGGCCATCGACCCGCGTATCGAATTGATCACAATGTTCGTGTGGGCGATAGCGGAGAGAACATCTTTGGGCCGATCAGATCATGGGGAGAGCGATGAGAAAAAATCTGCATCAGGAACGGATCAGCGGTTACGTCGAGGCAAAGGGGCCGGCCGGCGAGGCTCGGTATCAGAAGAACCTCGATTACTGGGCTGATCGCGCCACCAAGAATTCCGAGGTCGCCCCTCGCCCCTCGCGCGTCCGATGGCCCGATGAAGCTACCCAACACCGGCAAGCGCGTGGATGTGCGCGACACGACGATGTCGCCGAAGGCCTCGCGAAATGTCGACGCGCGTATGGCAGGCAAGGATGATCTGAACCACGAAGAGAGCGGATCATCCTACATGCGCGGCATTCGCCGGAATGCATGACCGTGGCGACCCGCCGAAAATATAAGAGCCCGCCGCGATACCGCGATGGCGGTGCTGTCCCGGTATCGGTTGAAAGCGCAGCCAAACCGGATGACGATGTCAATGGCGTCCCCGGTACGGACGCCTCGCCCCCGATGGAGGATGACAATCCCGTCATGGCGGCCGTGCAGGCGACCATACGCGCCGAAGGTTTGCATCGGGAAGCGATCCGGGTTCGGCGAGAGCTGGAACAGCAGGGGGCCTCTGAGCGCCCCCAGCAACTCCACCAGGACGCGGCGTCCATCGAACAGCAGATCAGCGCCATGCCGGTACCGGACAAAGCCAAGGAATGGTTACGCGGCCATCCCGAGCTGATCACCGATCCCGCCCAGAACAATCGGCTGGGCGCGGTTCACCGCTATCTCACGGACGCGAAGGGCGTTGCGGAATTCAGCCCGGCCTATTTCGAAGCGCTGGACACCGAACTCGGCTTTAAGAAAGCGCCGCCGGCAACGACGTCGGAAACAACCACTCAACCGCAGCAACGAAGGAGCATGCCCGTGACTGCACCTGTATCACGCGACGTTCCGACGACGTCAGGTGAATTCCGCATGCAGAATGGCGTCACACTCAGCCCAGAAGAGCGGCAAGTGTCTCATCTGAGTTATCGGGATGTGCCGCCGGCCGAGGCCGAACGGATTTATGCCATTCAGAAGTTGAAGCTGCAGCGCGAACGTGCCGCCGGCCGGTACCCGGAACGGGAGCGGGGTTAATCCCATGCGCCGCCGCCGCAGCCCACACCTCGACCACACCTTGATCATGCCGCCGAGCAGCATCTGTCCCGATCAGGCCGATGATTTCGATCCAGAGGTTTTTGAATTCTTTGAAACCGAAATGCTCAATTTCAAGCAAGGCCGCGAGCGCCTGACCGCTCGGGGATTGTTCGGGGCCGCTCGGGAGAGATTCGGCGACCGCCGGGTCATCGGCATTTACTATTCGGTTCACTGACATGCCCATTCCGACCGAATACGATGCCCGGCTTGGCGAAATTGATGATCTGGCCGCTGCCGTGATGATCAAGCTGCGAACACTTCAACGGGCGGGCGCTCATGGCAAGCCGGAAACCGTGAAGGAGCCTCTGCGTCAGTATGTCGAGGCGGTTTGTTCCTTGGCTGGGATTGAAGAATGAGACCTGTAGCCCCTTCTGAACGATATTATCGGCCGCGCGGACCTGCGACGGTTAAGGACCGGCTCGAACGCTTTGCGGAATTGAACCGAGACGTAACGGCGGCCGGTGGATGGATCACATCGCTACCAGGCGCGGTCGAAATCGTGGTGGAATGTTTGCCGGGTTCGTCGCTGCCCGACACGCTGAGAGCGGCCGGTCACGATCTCCGGGAAGCAGGCGAGGGCGAGCGCATCCTTCCGCTCGCCCTCGTACAGCGGTTTGCGATGCGGGCCGATGGCGAGCTGGAGCTGCTGACTGAGGGGTCGACGCGGCCGGTAGCTCAGACGCAGGCGCATGCGGGAATAGCGAGGGTAGAGCTTTTTAGCTTTATTTTGCGGCCCTAAACCCGACCGTTGCGAGGCGCAAAAACCGTCAGCTCGCTCGCGGTAAAGGTCCGGCGCTCTCGCCGTGTTTCGATGACAACTTTGCTGATCGGATTTGCCGTGCCCCGGCTACGCTCTTCCAATCGCTTTGCATACGTATATGGATCGGATTCGAGTCCCACGCTGTGCACCTCGATTGGCGCGCCTTGTGCATTGAACGTGTGCACCCTGTCTGGGACAGGCACCTGAGCACGTAGAGTGATCATGATATTATTGCACCACTCCGCCCAAAGGTCACTCACGATAAATTCGACGACGTGGAACGGGAGCGCGACCTTATCGACGATGTACGCAATGTCGATCTTCTCCGCCTTCAGATGAGGGATGAACAGGTCTCGCAGAGGCATCGGGAAGAGCACGAGTAAGGAGTAGAGGATGCCAATTCTGTCGGACCGCGCATGATCGCCGTCCGTTTTCCAATCAGCCGCCGGTAGCGCCATCTGCGTGATCAGCGCGTCCACTTCCTCGGGCGTATTTACTCGGTCGATTCTGAGGTCAAGAATGTGCAAGAGTTCTTTAGCTTGCACCAAGCGTTTTTCTTCAATGGAAAGAGACTTGGCCGTGTAGATATCGGCGACTTTGTGGGTCCAACCTTGGACCTGATATTCCCAGTGGACGATCGTGCCCTGCAGAACGTCGCTGTCGATATCAGCGTCGAAAAAGTAAATCTCGTCCATTATTCCGCACGCGCGCAAATAGTCGACGATATCGTCGACTTCGACGGGAAGTACCGTGCGGGTTGAAAACGTGTCGATGAGCTTCAAAAGGTTCACGACGAGCGCTCCGATACGAAAAGAGCCCGGGAAATGCCCGGGCTCTTACACAAGCGATTCGGTGACCGGCAGTATTACATTTCAGACAGAAGTTTGTGAACGTTTGTCGGGCTTTTCCCACTTTTGACAGCGCCCGAAGGTTCTAGTCCGGCGTCGTGCTGGGCCATAATCGAACAAATCGCGCCCCGGAATGCTTCCGGCGCGATAATAGGCGCGGTTCCGCGCATGAACTTGATGTTGACTAGCCTCCGGTCCTGCCTTGAGAAAAGGCAGTCCTGAAGGACGTCTTTCTCTAGTGTTGACATGGACTTGGCCCTCTATACTTGCCGCCTGCAACTGACTTCCGATAGTGCCGGGCGGCTGCGACATCTTCCGGTTTGAACGGTATCTATACTCTAAAGTAGAGCCATCAATACGACAGACCACCTTTAGGCATGGTTAACGCCGCTTTAATCCTGCGGCACGTTCCCGCAGGATTATATGGCTGGCCCAAGGCGTCAACCGATTTCGTCAGAATCGGGGAATTTCCCGATCATCTGGACCGTACTGTGCTTTCCTTGTCAATGCGGTACGATCACGTACGTTCCCTTTCTGGGGTAGTGGTGAACGGATGACGCCGCAAATGGGCAAAAAAAGGCGCATTTCGAGGTTTACTCGCCATCGGTGCCCATCAGCCTCTGCTTTTCCCCCTATATGGGCTCTCTTTCCGATGGCCGCGCTGCAATCGCACGCCGTCCAGCCCTAACAGGACGTTCTTCGCAAAACCACAACCGCAGTCCTCGCTGAGATTACATTTCACGCCGCAGCCTGTCTTCCTTGTCCGCACCCCGCGCCACGATACTGAGCGCATCATCCGGCAATGGCCGCTGCAGCGCCTTCCGCCTCATCCCACGGCGTGCGCATCCATACATTGCGCTCCTCGTCCGTGGTACGATCACGGGTATCACCTCAAATCTTGTCCCAATTGATGCCGTCACCGAGTATTTTCTCGGCTTTGTCGATAGCTTCGTCGACTGTTCCGAAAACGCCACTTCCACTGCCTGCGCCCGCGCCTGGAATGAGATACTCTGGGAAATAGAAACAGCCTTCCGCGTCGGTCGGAGGATAGCAGGGGTCTGTTTCTTCATCAGTCACTTCGGGGCCATCAAAGTAGTTTTGTCTGATGATCCAGACATCAGATTTTGTCGTTCCGCCATACAACCAGCTACCGTGTCTCAAGACCTGCCTTATCTTCTCAGTCATGGCATTCCCCAGCGCATCGTTGTCAGTTCGGTGCCCTTATCGGTATTGCGGATCACCGGAGCCGGATAATCCGGGAAGACGCCGGGCATTGGCGGCAGATTGCCGACGTATCGGTTCACGACGCGGAACAGCGCGGCGATGGCGGCTTGGTTTGTCGTGATGCTGTAGAGGTTGCACATCCGGTGATTAACTTGCGGGTTCGGCTTCCTTCTCGCGTACCACGCTTCGGAATAGAAGAAAGCTCAGCACGGCGGAGGCCAACGAAATTACGAGTGATATCGGTATGTATCGATCACCGGGCAGATCGCTCACATCAAGAAAGTCCGGGTCCCAACAACTCGTCGGGCGAGGGAAAATTTTCAGTGTTGTGCTAACAGGCGCGTTGGCTCCGAGCTTAACCCTGGGAACATCGCAATGGACTATCGTTCCATCACTTTGTTTTCGGTCGAATACAAGCCTTGCATAATACTGCGTGTACGCCTGAGATTTATTGAGATGTCCTTCGGTCCATACGTTGGCTATCGTGGCGTTGGCAGGCGTTTCCAATGACAACCGCTGCTTTGTCACAAAGATGAACGCGGCGAAAATGAGAGCTAATGCGGATGCTGCGGCCGTGTACGAGCCAAGAGACAATTTTTCATCTCGCGTCAGCGCTCTCATCGGATAAATCTCCCGCATGCTGATTTGTTACGGGCGCGGTTGATCACGCCATCAACTACCGCTTCATGGGCAACCGTGTTGACGGCGGATCGCCTGCCAATCTCTTGTTCTGTCTCCGACCGACCCGCCTTCTATTTTGCCCATCTCCGGAATGATCGTCCATCAATCCCTTTGTTGAAATTGATGACCTCGGTCCAGTCGAGCCGGGTATCGACATAGCCGACGGTCCCGCATTTCGTGCATTTGAGATGGGCTGAAATGTCCTGCCAATCCCAATTCGGCAGATCAGAGCGGTTCACGACGCCGAAGAGGGCGGCGATGGCGGCCTGGTTCGTGGTGATCGAATAGAGATTGCACATGTGTTGGCCTTTACGCGGTCAGACCCAAACTATCCGCTCCATCGTCAGAAAATAGAGCGCCAAGGCGGCGCAAAATAACATAAAGGCTTTGTGCCACCGGGTCGTCGCGACGGTCTTCCACAAATACCAGAAAACGAAGGCAAAAAACGCCCCGACCAATATCCGGTCCACCAAAGTCATTTCCATCAGGTGACGTCCTTCAGCGTTCCCCCGGCCACCAAGTCGACGGCGGATCGCCGGCTGATATTTTGTTCGGCCGCAGCGCGATCAGATGGCTGCGCTTATACGGGTATCCCCGGACCTGAGAGCAGTCCTTACACCGCATGTAGCGCTCCAACTCGTGGACCGGCGTTGACTTCGGCCGGCGGACGATATCGAGCGCGACCGTCTGGTGGGTATCGCAACCGAGACAGCGAACCTCAAGGAAGCCGTAGCCCGCATTGAGCGCGTCCCCGAGCGTGGGTGACGGCTGGGCCGGTCCCTTGTAGCCGAGCATCCTTTGGTTCCAGGCGATGCAGGCGAGCCGGTCGGCCTCCTTGCGCGCCTCCTTGGCCCGTTCCGCAGAGGCGCGGATCGAACTGCCGTATATCGTTTCTCGGGATTTGGTGCCCATTGGCGTAGGATGCGCCGGCCGGAGGAGGCGGGGCAAGCCGCTAGGTTTAGGGGCAAGCAGTTTCCGAGGTGCAATCAACGCCCGATCTTTGGGGACAATTTTGGGGACAATGCAGTCGGGAAATGTCGGGAAGGGCCGGTAACAGTCAGGAAAGCGCGCTGCCGGAAACCCAATAAAACAAGGCGGAAATAGAAAAAACGGTAGAGGCCGGGAAGGGACCTTTCGTCTTTCAAGACCGGTGCCTTAAACCACTCGGCCACCCTTCCGTTTAATTCCGGGCTTAAGGAATGTCAGTCGCTTAGCGCAGGTCTGTCGCTCGCGCAATGGCGAACGCGATGCGGGCGACACTGGCCCCGGACAAACGTTGGACAAATCTCTTGAGGCGTGTGTTCTCCCATTGGTCCCCCGACCCATTAGCACGCTGGTGCTTTCAGCGACCTTTTTAGGTGTTGCTGCAATCTGGCCCTATGTGGTTACAGTTTTTGTTCTCTTGAGTACCGGCATATTGCCGAAGCCACTGCATGGTCCCGCCCCCTGTGGCGCCTTAGTAGGCCATTGATGGGCATCGCTTTGACAGGAGGGCGAGGGCTATTCATTCCCGCGCCGGATCAGCGGCCCGCGAAAGGCAACATCTAGTTTGGCCACCGTTTCTCCCTGCATATTTGGCATGGGGGTGGCTATAGACGTCCAAGGTGATCGCAATGCGGGAATGGCCAAGGCGTTCTTGAACGAGTTTCGGGTGCTTGGTTTAGAGCCAGCAGGTGGCTGGCATACTGTATCGCAACCTATGCAGTTCATCCCCGATTCCTTCAAGAAATCGGACATCACGTGAGTAAGGTTGCGCGGCTGGAGGGGATTGTCTTCGGTTTTTGTGACAACGTGCGTATTGTCATCCGAACGGATGCCGAGCGCAGAAGTTCTTCCGCTAGGGGCGGTTCGCCATTTCCGTAATTCTTCAATGGCCATTGCCGGAAGAGCGACCGATCGGGAGCGGCCGGATTTCGGTGCTTCTCCCCAATGTTTCCGGCATCTGTCTGTTCGGTACTGGCGACGACTTGAAGGTTCGGCCGCTCGTTGTCGAGGTTAACTGACTTCCAGCGCAGGGCGGTAATTTCGCCTCGACGCAAACCGCATAAGGCGGCAACAGGATCGGGATAAAACGGGGGCTCTCTCTGCCATCGGCCGCATTCGGGCCGCCGACAACTTCTACCGGATGAAGGGATAGACGAGCAGCCGCAGAAAGCCGCGAGGCATCGGATGATCAACGCCGAACGCCTGCGGCCGTCTTCCTTTTGGCAAATGCAGGCTTCCGAACACCAAATCGATAAAGGCAAAATGAGCGGCGTAATTGCGGTCGCGTGCTTCACGCTCGCTGCTGTGATGCCAATGATGAAACTCTGGCGATACCACCAGATAGCGTAACGGACCGAAATTGATCCGGACATTCGCGTGCGCCAGGAAGGCGTGCCAATAGGCCACCAAAAGATATGTTCCGATGGCCTCCTCAGAAAATCCGAGAGCGAGTACGGGAAATAGCGAGATCCCCTTCATGAAGATGAGATCAAGTGGATGTTGATGGACAGCCGCGAGCCAATCCAGGTCTTTGACACTGTGATGCACCGCATGAACCCGCCACAGCGCGGGATATGTGTGGAGCGCGCGATGAGACCAATAGATTCCAAGATCGGCGAGAAAAAAGACCGGCAACAACTGCAGCCAATATGGAAGATCACGAACGAACTGCAGAACGGGCGCTGGCGTGATCCAGTAAGAAGCCAGAACACCCGAGGCCCAGAAGACCAGCAATCCGGCCGCTACCGGCCATGTGTTGAACAGTAGAAACGCAATGTCCGTCAGGATTCCGCGGCGAATGGATTTCTGCTGACGCAGGGCGAACAGATATTCGACCGGCATAAAAATGATGAAAGCGAGTAGGCCGAGCTTTAATCCGGACAACCAATTTTCCAGCATCGTCGTCTCAATGGGCCAACAGTAGCGCAATACCTTCAACCCCGATGGAGAAGGCTCGATGGGCGCCGGCTATCTTATCACAAGGCTCGCGCCAACAAGCAGCCAGCTTCTTCGCCGCTGCCGACCCGCGACGGAAAACCAACGATCCCACTTGTCTCGAACAGCGCATCGTAAAGTGCTTTCTCGGAGGACTTTGTCAGAGGTCGAGCGGCCGTGCCCCAAGGGCCCAAAATGGGCAAAACGACAGGGCCACTGCTCCCATTTGCCGGTCTCAGTTGAATTCGTGAGCATCTAAGGTTGCCGTTTGCCTAAGTCGTGCACCAAAGAATACTGCCGCTCAACGGCCATCGCCTCGCAGACCTTACTGCCTACTTTGTAAAGCGCAAAACACCGACGGCGTCGGCTCATCCGTAGTTTTACGGGCCGATGCTTTCGATGACTGATCGGGTAGTTCGCGCCGCGCGCCCTCCAAAGTAGGGTTAACAAAGGATTACCGGATGACAACCTTTCGGCGAAATAATATAGGTCGTCCCAGTTGGCACAAATTTGCCTGCCAACGGCAACAGTAAATTAGTCTTAGTAAAAAGGGGTTTTGTCTTATGTTGAAGCTTTACATCCAGACCACCGAAGCCTTGAAGCAGCTCCGCACTGACAAGAAGGGCGTCGTTTCCTTCGAATACGTGGTTGTTGCGGCTTGCATCGTTGCGGCGGTGGCTGCTGCATTTGGCACCGGTGCGACCGGCGCCGTCCAATCAGCGCTGAGCGCCGCGATCGCCAAGATCATTACTTATCTCCCGGCCTAAAAATTGGATTTGCTAGGGGGCGCGCGTTGCCCCCTAGTTTCATTAAACGTACCGAGCGCCCTGTCGAAATTATACGGTTGGGACCATGTGGGCTAATTGGCTACTCGGATATTTCATCGCCCCTTACGATTAAACTTCCCGACCTTCGCGTTTCTGAGAAGAAGTTTTGAGGCTCGCGTTCATGAGTTGGTTTATTGCCATAGCCTCCTTTATAGAGATCCTGCTGCTGTTGCATGTCGCAGCGATTGATATTGCGACAAGGCTGATCCGAAATGAGGTTTGCCTGGCACTGGCGCTGCTCGGGATCGTCAGCCAAATCGCCAACCCCATGCAACTCCTGGAGTCACTGATCGCGACCGCGATCGTTTTTCCGCTGCTGCTTTTCATTTATACGCGAAGATGGATGGGTGGCGGCGATGTCAAACTGCTGACTGCGCTTGCGGTCGGCCTACCGCTCGCCGGGGTTGTCCAGATGCTCACCATCACCGCGCTCAGCGGTGGGCTGCTCGCAGTGGTGCATTTGATGATGCGTCAATTACCCGATCCCCAGCTTGCGCCGTCAGGATCGTCATTTATGCGCCGGGTCTACGCGGTGGAGCGTTGGCGCCATCTACGTCAGGCCCCTCTGCCTTACGGGGTCGCGATTGCCTCCGGTGGCATCTGGGCCATTTTATCGAGAGGATTTTGATCATGTCATCCGCCTTGCGCCTGTCGATTATCATGGTCCTGCTGCTTGCGACCACGGCTCTGGGATTGCTCGCTTACAACATGAACCAGGCGAAGCCGGCTCCCGTCGCGGTTACGGAGAAGGGGCCGGCGGGGCCGTCCATGGTGGGGTATTTCGTGGCAGCGCGTCCGCTGCCTCGAGGGACCCTGGTGCGCGATGAAGATTTTTCAATACGCTCGGTGACGCCGGAGAATGTCCCCGCCGGCGCAATCGTTGAAACGCCTGAGTCAAAAATGGGTCTGCCCGGTTCGCTGGTTCGCAAGTTTGTCGAAGCGGGCCGTCCTGTCACCTTGCAGGATATCCTGCGTCCGCGGGACCAGGGATTCCTGGCCAGCGTCCTGGCGCCGGATACCGGCGCCATCAGCATCAAGGTGGATGAAGAATCCGGCGTCTCCGGCCTGATCCGCCCCGGCGATTATGTTGACGTGGTGCTGACCCAGGTTTTCGATAAGGAGGATTCCGCGCGACGGGCCCTGAGCGATACCGTGCTCAGCAATGTGCGCGTTATCGCAATTGATCAGGAGATCACGCAAGGCGGGCGGCCCATAAGCGCCGCTGTCACAGGCAAACAGGCGCAGACCGTTTCACTGGAACTCACCCAGGATCAGATCAAGAAGATCACCGTCGCTAAGAAGCTCGGAACGCTTTCGCTCGCTGTTCGTGCGGCCGTCGAGAGGTGGGATCCGGCGGCCGCCGCTGAACGGGGCTCCGGCTGCGAATCCCCGGAACTCGCCCGCACGGCCGTGGTGGTCCACAGCGGTGGCGAGGTCAAGCAATACTCCGTCAGAAAACAGGATTTGGACGACGGTGAAGACTCAGCCAATTGCGCGGACACATCCGATGCTGCCAACCGGACGGCAGCCGCAACGGGCTATGCGGGCAGATTGCCGGAGAAACGTTGATGAACATGGCCATGACCGCTCCATCAGAAGAAACGACATCAGTCGTCACGCGAAACCGCATCGTCTGTTTTGTCGATGACGAATTGAGCGCGGCTGCGTTGCGCAAGGGACTTGAAGGCGCCAATTTGTCGATTCGACGCGGTACGATCCGCAATGCCATCAAGATGCTCGAGACGGATACGGATCTCTCTGCTTTAGTCACAGATATCAGCGGCGTCGCTGATCCCTTCGGCGAGTTGGAGCGCTTGGCAGGCGTCTGCCCACCCGACGTCAAGGTGGCGTTGATCGGCGAAAACAGGGAAATCACGTTCTATCGCGAGCTGATGGAGCTCGGCCTAACCGAATACCTGCCCAGACCATTGACGCGCGACATGGTGCTTGACCAGTTACGTCCCAAGCTACTTGGCGACGCCACCTCGGGGCCGGCCGATCGCGGCGGCCATGTGGTTTCAATTTGCGGTGCGCAGGGCGGCGCTGGCGCCACGAGTATAGCCATCAACCTGGCGCTACAGCTCGCCGAAACGACCAAGGCTAAGGTCGCGTTGCTCGATTTACATCTGCAAGGCGGCGAAACCGCTGTCATGCTGGGCGTTCGGCCGGGACCTGGACTGCGGATTGCATTGGAAAACCCCGTACGAGCCGACACCTTGTTTCTCGAGCGCGCAGCGATCGAGGTCAACGAGAGAGTATCCCTCATTTCGGCCGACGAGGAACTTGACGCTGAGCTGAATATTACGGAGGCCGGCGTCCGGCACGTCCTCGGATTGCTTCGCCAGCGATTCAATTACATTGTGGTCGACGTGCCGGTGCCGTTTCCGCCGTCTCTGCATCCGGTGATCAGCTTGTCTCGGCATGTTTTGGTGCTGCTGGAAGCGGAGGTGACAGGCTTGCGCAATGCCCATGCGCTCCGCGCCGCTGTCACCAACATTGCCGGCAAGGATCGGGTGTTTACCTTGCTCAATCGCGCCAATCGCGCGGGCGGACTGCCAAGAGCGACAATGGTCAAGGCGCTGGGTGCGGAGCCCGACATGGTCATTCCAGATCTCGGCAAGGGAATGACCCAGGCGGTCAATCTCGGCATTCCCGCGCTCAAACACGTTTCGGGATTGCGACGCCACCTTGCACCAATCGTGCGAGAGATCGCGGGCGTCGGTAACGCACCGAAAAGTCGGCTCAGGAGGCTGCTTGGGCTATGAAAAAGTTCGGGAGACGCCCGGAAGACGGTGAGATTGCGCGGCTGCCTGCCCTGACACCCGGTGTGCCATCATCGCCGGGCAAGCCAGCACCTGCGACGAATTCGCCAGCAGCCGCGATCCAGCCCGGAGGGACGCCAAAGCCGACGGCAGCGCTTGGCCTTTCTAGCCGCCAGCGGGAGTTCCCCGTCGCCGATCACCCCATCATGCCGGCGTCCTTGCGTGAACACGTCATCGAACAGATCGATCCGGCAGCGGCTGCCACGGTGTCTCGTGAAGTGCTCAGGCGTCAGATCGAAGAAATCATTCATGGAATTGCCAACCAGGAGCGGCTGGAACTATCCGGCCGCGAACAGCTGCTGCTCGCCGACGAAATAGCCGACGACATGACGGGGTATGGTCCGCTGCGTCCACTGCTGCTTGACGAAACGATCAGCGACATCATGATCAACGGTCCGAGCAATGTTTACGTCGAGCGCAGCGGCAAGCTCGAGCGTATCGCGGTGCGCTTCCGCGATAATGATCACATCGCGTCGGTCGCACAGAAGATCGCAGCGCAGGTCGGCCGGCGCGTGGACGAATCCAGCCCGATGGTGGACTGCCGCCTGCCGGATGGCAGCCGCGTAAACATCATTTTTCCGCCGCTCGCGATCCATAGTCCCTGCATTTCAATCCGAAAATTTCCCAGTCGTCGGCTCGACATGGCTGGAATGATCGCTAATGGCTCGATGACGCCGGCGATCGGACGATTGCTGGAGATCGCAGGCCGATCGCGGCTGAATGTTCTGCTCTCTGGAGGCACGGGCTCGGGCAAGACGACGCTGCTGAACGCAATGAGTGAGTTCATTGATCATAGCGAGCGCATCGTCACCATCGAAGATGCCGCCGAGCTGCAGCTTCAACAGCCGCATGTGATCAGCCTGGAGACTCGGCCGCCCAGCCTTGAGGGTACCGGCCAAGTGACCCAGCGCGATCTCCTCTGGAACGCGCTTCGTATGCGCCCCGACCGGATCGTGGTCGGCGAAGTGCGTAGCGCCGAAGCCTTTGACATGCTGCAGGCGATGAACACCGGCCATGATGGTTCGATCTCGACCGTACATGCCAACAGTACCAGGGACGCGCTCACTCGTATCGAGAACATGGTGCAGATGGGGCAAGTCAATCTGCCCTCTCGCGCCATTCGCTCCCAGATTGTGGCGGCGCTGGATCTGATCGTGCAGGTCGAGCGCATGCGCGACGGCCAGCGGCGGATCGTCCAGCTCAGCGAAG
>Ga0207694_10000974_pt1 | contig 25164 bp, 24 predicted proteins | sample KBSC34metaG_FD_184353 | JGI IMG/M metagenome (GOLD analysis project Ga0207694, IMG submission 184353) | Corn rhizosphere microbial communities from Kellogg Biological Station, Michigan, USA - KBS C3-4 metaG (SPAdes) (version 2) | ecosystem: Host-associated > Plants > Roots > Rhizosphere > Soil... | reverse complement strand
GTTCCCGCTGCGTGCGCGTTCTTCAGCGGAGACTCGATCATCACGGTTGGCGCACCTCTGCGCCCGCCTGCCGCAACCACAGCCGTCTCAGCGTCGGTGCCTTCACCGATGATGATGGCCTGCCCGGGACGGAAGCCAAAGGCGTTCGCAACGGGAACGGATGTTGCGCCTGCGGCCACAGCCGAAGTGGTTGTGCTTGCACCCGGCGTGCCTACGGAAACGATTGTCGCCGTCTCCATATCTTTTGAACCGATCGAGATTGTCTGTCCCGCGCGGAAGCCATCAACGCTGGCTACCTTGATGTTGGTGGCGCCAGGCGCCGAAGCTGCAGCAAGCGAAGATGCCGTCTGTGCATGGAAGTCGGAGCAGAGGCTGCCTGTGTCCGCGCCATCGGGATACCGGCCCCAGCTCCTCGCTGGGCCATCGGGACGACCGGTGCCGCCGCCTGCTCCTCCGGCATTTCCGGCAGGGACAATACATCCGCCTTTGTCCTGCACGCTGACGAGGGTCGCCAGCTCAGGGCTGGGGATCGTGCCATTGCCGCTGGAGTTGCTCTGCTGCGAAGTGTAGACAACTGCGTCGACGATGGTGCTGCTACCTGCATCTTTCAGGGCGATAGAACCTGATCCAGCGGAGAGTACCGTCCCAACCCACTGATTGGGTGCAGCCGCCCCCTGATAGCCACCTGGCACAGCTTTATTGATGACAGCAGTGCCAATGGGATGGCTGTGTGTGAGTGGTCGATCGAGGACGACACCGCTGCCAAGTGCTTGGAGTGCCTGGCCAGCCTTGTGAGCGAAGCGCGTAGCAGGAGAAAACACAATGCCAGTGCCGGGATCGGAGACATCGATGCCACTGGCATGATCAAACCTGAGCGGCATCGCGAGATCAATCTGATCACGGCCAATACTCGAGGCTCTGACGCTCTCCTTATGTGCGCCGGTGCCTATGGTCAGCCAGTCTCCGGAGAATATTGCCGTGGCAGCAGCAACCTTGATGGCCTTGGCGCCAGAGTTGACGGCTTCGGTCAGCGTAGTCTGCGTGCCGGGCTTGCCTGCGGACTGGACCGTGGCAATTTCAAAGTGACCGGCGAGGTCGATGCCGATCTGCTGACCGGCCTCAAAACCAGTAGAGCTCGCAACTGGCAGTGTGTTTGAACCAGCCGGGAAGATATGGAAAGGATCGGTAGAGACCGGAATAAAGACAGTGGTGAGCGGCGACGCCGCGCTGCCCACTCTCTTGATGGTGTGGGATTCGCCGCCGATGTCGATTGTTTGGCCTGCAGCAAAGCCAGTGGTGTTGCTTACGAAGACAGTCGTCGCACCCGCGCTGGCGGGTGCTGCAAGTCCTGAGCCAGAGAGGCCGAGCAGATAGAAGCCGTGCGAAGGAAGCGTGGTTGCAGCGGGAATGGTGGCGAGTGAAAGCGTAGACCACTGGCCGGCGACTGTGGTCAGCGACCAGTTCGAGATATCCACGTTGCGGTCAGAAGCGTTGTAGAGCTCAACGAACTGATTGGTAGGATTTGCAGCAGAGCCGAGTGCGAGTTCGTTGATCTTTACCGGGACGATATTGCGGATGCGAGCGGTCGCTGTCTCCGCGTGAATCGTCGTAAAAGGAGATGACTTCCAGGATGCCTTAGCGGTGAGATATCCGGAGCCGGTAGTAGCGGGTGCAGTGACAGCAAAGGTCGCTATCACCCTCGCTCCCGGTGCGATCGGATCGCCGATGTACGGCGAGGCCCCACTGTTGACAGTCTTCCACTGCGTACCAGGGACGGCAATGCTCATGCGAAGCCCGTTGATCGGTGCTCCGGTGGTGTTGGTGAACGTCACGGTCACCTGCTGTGTCGATCCCGGAGTGAAGGTCTCGACACGCGAGAGCTTGACCTGCTCCACGTCGTAATGTGCGGCCACGATATTTGCCTGTACGGCGTCTGTAGTCGCCTCTGTGGGGAAACCACTGGTCATGACACCCTCATAGAAGGTGCCGGAGGAGCCGTTACCGTTATCGCCTCCCGTGCCTAACAGAATGCCGCCCTGCTTGTGCATGGGGAAGTAGCCGCCGCTGCGCCCCGCCGCAGGACGCTCTCCGCTGTAGAAGGTGGTCAAGTCGCCCTTCTGTGCGTTCCCCCCACGCAGGTCCCAGTGGTTGCCGCCGCCTCCGTCCATCACTGCGGTCACGAAGCGCCAGGAGTCGATGGTGGGGTCACCGGCGTTCTGCTTCGCACCTTGCCCGGAGAAGAGGCCAGCTTCCATGTCCGACATGATCCACGGCCCGGGCCCTGCGCCGCTGCCCCACGTAGTTGAGGTGCCGAAGTAGGTGGTCTCCATTGTTCCGGTTCCAACAGCGCGGCCGTTGGTGGAAGAGTTTCCATAGTCGAAGCAGCATCCGCTGTCATAGTGTGTGCCGTCGATGACGTAGTAAATGCCCTCCGGTTCATCGTTGATAGCAATGCCAGTGGCATTGTTATTGCGGAAGCCCATGCCCGGGATGATATACACGCCGTAGGCCTTGTGGCCCGCGATGGTGATTGGCGCCATGTCCGCTATGGGCTGCGTATCAAACGCGCCCTGGGCAACACCTTTGAAGGTGCCGGGGGCGGCTTGGTAAAGATGGTTGTCTTTGCCCGACTGGTCATAGATTAGATTGATCACGCACAAGGCATTCAGGCAGAACCTGTCCTGCGCAGCCGCGTTAGCATATCCACTTGCATCCACCCCGATGTCCAGCGTCTTGCCATCGGCTTCGCGCTTCACTTGGTAGAGCGGGCCATGATATGCGGCATAGAGCGCGCGCGTAGTGCTGTGCGCGGCGACACACGGAGTGCCTGCGGCACCATAGATGTCGCAGGGGCCGGCAGGGCGGGCAGGCGCCGCAAGTGCAGGTGCAGCGGCTGCAGTCGCGATGAGAAAAGCAAAAAGGCACAAACGCGTACGCATGAGGCAGGTCCTCGATCAACAATTACGGAACAAGGATTCTTATAGCTTGCAGGATCCATTATCAGCCAGTCCGGCCGTTGCGTATTATGCACAGCGTCGCTCATGTGGTGCAACGCGATTTGTTGGCGTATCTTTGGTCTGCAGTTTTTGAACATGGAATAGACTGCCTACTCGAGGGAATCACGATGCAGAAGATCTGGAGACTCAACCGCTCTGCCGCTCTCAACTTTGCGGTGGCAGTCACCTGCGCTGGGGCTGCCCTCACCGCTTCTGCCCAGACGATTAGCCTCGGCCACACACCGGCGGGCGGGGAAGTAGTGTTTGCGCGCGGAGCCGGCGGCGAATGGGGAATGCAGATCACCGGAGGCGTCTCCCCACGAATTGCGCAGCCAAAGCCCGCGAGCATCGAGGTTTATAACGCAGACAACGACATCCGCGACCTGTCTTCCGGATACAAGATCGTCCGTCGTACCGCGGCTGGCGTAGATGCTACAGCAGATGTGTCAGCGGACAATGGCGTCGTCTTCCATGTGCATGATGTCTGGGTGCTGACCAATGGAGTGCTTTCGGTGCGCCGCGAAGCTAAGGTGAAGGGTAGCGCGAGGGGTGGCTTCAACTCGGCAATCGACCTCTCACTCGATCGCACCATCGGCTGGCCGGACATCAACTTCATGGCGCCTGGCGCCATCTATGCTGACCCGACCTATGACGGCGACCGTTCTCCCGGCGGCACGCTGACCTACGCAGCCCGCCGCCTTGTCCTGCGCGAGGACATCCTGGCCGCACCGCTCTTCGCTCTCTCCTTTCAAAATGGAGCGTCGCTTGCAATGCTCGATCCTCATCCGCGCGGCGACTCCACGGAGGAAGAAACCAAGCTCACCAATCTCACGATGACGGACGCGAAGATCCAGTTTGGCTCGATGGGCGCATGGCAGGCCGAGGACGGCGTGGTCCACGTGGGCTTCCGCTATCCCAGCACATCTACCGATTTCGGCGGAGGCCGGCCCGCCGGCGTGGCGCAGGTGACCCAGGACACCAAAGCCTCGACCGCACCTGCTCCTCCGGTAACATCAGCCACTCCGCCGCCAATGCGTTGGATCCGCCGCTACCATCCCATCAGCGACGGCTTCACCCACAGCTATGAAGTCCGCTTCCGCTTTGGCCAGAACGAATCCTTCCGCGATGTGACGCGTGACGCGTGGCGCTGGGCATGGGACACATTGAATCCACCCATTCTGGACCTCGACGTAGACCTCACGCGCCGCGTTCTGCTGGACCACCTGGAAGCAAGCGCGATGACCATCGACGGCCGCACCGGGATGCCCTTCGTGCTGAACACTATGCAGGAGATGACGCAGTGGAACCGGACTATGATCGCGATGGGCTTCGTCGGTAAGAACCTCGAATGCGCCGACATGCTGCTGCAAGAGGGCGACCGCGACCACACTGAGCGCGGGCAAAAGATGCGTGCGACCGGCCTCGCGATGATCGACACCAACATCAAAGCGCTGCACTCCATCCCGCTTGAGGCGACAGGCTTCGACCTGAGGACAGGCCAGCCGTGGGACCACATCTGGGTGGCGCCGTGGTTGCGCAACGCAACCGAGGACATGACCACGCTGATGCGCGCCTACCAGCGTGAGCAGGCTCTCGGACGCCAGCATCCGGACTGGCTCGCATGGGTGAAGTCGTACTCAGACTGGCTTGTCGATCAGCAGCGGCCTGACGGCTCCTATCCGCGCCGCTGGAAGCCCGGCACCAACGAGATTATGGAACCCACCGGCACCAGCGGCTACAACGTCGTGCCGCTCTTCGTGCTGATGACCCAAATCACCGGCGACCAGAAGTATCAGGCCACAGCAATCCGCGCTGCTGAGTACGTCTGGTCGACATGGGGCACACGCGGCTTATTCATCGGTGGCGCCAGCGATAACCCCAACATCACGGACAAAGAGGCCGGCATGCTGAGCCTCGAAGCCTACCTCGCGCTCTATGACGCGACGAAAGACACCAAGTGGCTCGATCGCGCCAAGGCCGCAGGCAACTTCGCCGAGAGCTGGATATGGATCTGGAATCTTCCCATGGCCCCCGACGCCGACAACGCACAGCTGCACTGGAAAAAGGGTGTGCCGACCGTCGGCCTGCAGGACATCACCGCCGCCAACACCGGCAGCACCGATGAATACCTCGACTGGGCCGTCCCTTCCTACGCCAAGCTCTATAAGCTGACAGGCGACGCTCACTATCTAGCCGTCGCCCGCGTTCTACTCAAGGACACCAAGTCCATGGTCGCTCTGCCCGGGCGGCAGTATGACATGCGCGGCATCGGCTGGCAGCAGGAGAACTTCCGTCTCGGTCCCGGACTCAACGGTCGCGGCGTCGGATCGCACCGCCACTGGCTGCCATGGGTCTCCGCCAATCACCTTCATGGCATCGTCGGTCTGGACGACTATGATCCCGCCTTGTATAAGCAATTGTCTGCAAATCCGCCCACAAAGACCTCAGCCACAAAGTAGTCACGGCTCCATCGCACGACGCATAAAAAATCGAGGACTGATCCATGATTCAGAATCGCCGTACACTCCTCTTCGCACTGTCTCTCGTTCTTACTGGCGCAACCGCCGCGTCCGCAGCCGATCCGTCCATGTCCTCGGCCCTGCCGCCGGCCCATCCGCTCGAAGCCAAGATCACCAACGGCGCGATCACAGCGAAGCTTTACCTGCCTGATCCTGACAAAGGCTACTACCGCTCCACACGCTTTGACTGGTCCGGAGCCATCTACAGCCTCACCTACAAAGGCCACGAGTACTACGGCCCCTGGTACGACAAGATCGACCCCACCGTCATCAACTGGGTGCATCGCGACGGGCTGGTCGTCTCCGGCCCTTGCAGCGCGCTGATGGGACCTGCGAATGAATTTGCCCTGCCGCTGGGATGGGATGCGGCCCAGCCAGGCGGTACCTTCATCAAGATTGGTGTCGGTGTCCTGCGTAAGGACAACGACAAATACAACCAGTACAAGCCTTACCCTGTGCTCAACCCCGGCAAGTGGACGATCAAGAAATCCGGCAACCAGATCGTTTTCACACAGGAACTCTCCGATCCCGGCACAGGCTACGGCTACGTCTATCGCAAGACGGTGCGTCTGGAAAAAGGCAAGCCTGAGTTGATCATTGAACATAGCCTCAAAAACACCGGCAGGAATGTCATCGATTCCAATGTCTACAACCACAACTTCGTTGTGTTGGACCATCAGCCACCAGGCCCAGACTTTACCTTCCGGGTTCCGTTTCCCATCAAAGTAGGGCCGCCCAATCCCAACCGACCTCCGCGCGTCAACAATCTCACGACAGTGCGCGATAACGAGGTCGTCTATCAGAAGGCGCTCTCCGGCACCGATGAGGCAGCCGTGCCAATCCAGGGGTTTGGAGATTCAGCGAAGGACAACGAAGTCGTTATGGAGAACAGGAAGGTCGGCGCAGGGCTGAAGATCACAAACAATCGCCCTCTCAGCCGTGAGCTTCTCTGGTCTATCCGAACAGTTCTTGCGGTTGAGCCCTATGTTGCCATCAACGTGCAGCCAGGCGGCGAGTTTACCTGGACCGACACCATCGACTACTACACCATGCCCACAGCCCAATAGACTTCGGATAAAGTAGGCAGTTGTGCAGCGTGGCAGAATGACGACATGGTAATTGGCGTTATCTCAGATACGCATGGTCTGTTGCGGCCGCAGGCAGTGGCCGCGCTCGCGGACGTCGACCACATTTTGCATGCCGGAGATGTTGGTGACGCAGCTATTCTCAACCGTTTGCGTCCAATCGCTCCGCTCACCGCGATCCGTGGAAATATCGATGTCGCAGGAGTATGTGCGGAGCTACCTGCGACCGAGGCGGTCGAACTAGGCGGAAGCCTCTTCTACATGGTGCATGCGATCGAGGATCTAGATATTGAGCCGCGCGCAGCAGGCGTAGCAGCCGTGGTTTATGGACATTCACATCGTCCGTCGGCTGAAGAGCGCAATGGCGTGCTGTATCTGAACCCAGGCAGTGCAGGACCGAAACGCTTCAACCTGCCGACGACGCTGGCTAAGGTACGAATCTCGGACAATAAGCTGACCGCAGAGATAATCCCGCTTTAGCTTGTGCGAACGGGTCTACAACGAAGGATGTCTTTGACCCTATCCTGACGGTTTGCTAAACTCAAAGAGTTGTGCGGCGAAGTCTCAGGACGCGGCACACGATGCCTTGTTCCTCAGTAGCTCAATGGCAGAGCATTCGGCTGTTAACCGAAGGGTTGTAGGTTCGAGTCCTACCTGAGGAGCCAATTCGTTTCAGTACTTTACGTTTCCGATACACTCCCCGATGACCCTCAAAAACACCCAACTGTGGGGACTTTTGTGGGTACCCTCCTTCAAAATCCTGCGAAAACACAGGCAATTCTGAGCATTCGTACACAGCATTCTCTTGTGCACTTGCGTGCTTGATCGTCGTCGTAGCGGGAGTGCTGGTCGGCGTCTTCGTCGCGTTTTGCAACCACTGTGGGGACTTTTGTGGGGACCCCTCGGCGTTGTGCTTCTCGAAGTTGTGCGACGCGCTTGGCTTACGCACGATCGCTTCAAGCGCGTTGCGCTTGGCCTCCATACGGATGTGGCTATAGTGCTTGAGCATCTGCTTTGAAACATGGCCGGCGATATCCATGATGGTCTGATCGCCTGCGCCACTCTCGGCTAGCTCGGTGATGAGCGTGTGCCGATTGTCGTGCCAGCGGCCTTTGACCTTGGCTTTCGTGCGGATGTTGTTCCACACCGTCTTGAGGGTCGTGACGTGACGGGTCGGATCGGTGGGTTGAGGCTTCCCGAAGGGGAAGACAAACCATTCCGGCCGCAGTTCACCGAACTTGAGCGTGTACCACTCGACGTAGTCCGTCAGAACTGCGAACAGTTCCGAGTTCAATGGAATCGTCCGGCCTTCGCCCCCTTCCGTTTTTGAGCGGCCAACTGCCAGAAATCTCTTCTCGAAATTGATCTGTGTCCACGAAAGACTCTTGATCTCGGCATCGCGCATTCCAGCGTTCAGAGCTAAGGTCAACGCGAGAAAAATATGCGGTGAGCGGGACTTGGCAGCCTCGGCAAGCATCCGTTTCTTCTCGTCTTCGGTGTACGCCTTGCCGATCGATCTCCGAACCCGCAGTTTGAGGGTCTTCTTCTTGCGAAGCCGGGCACGCAAAACGTCGCCGGGCTCTCCGAGGATTCGCAGCAGGAAGCCTACTTCTTCGTTGATGGTCTTCGGTGCGGCGCCTTCCTGAAGACGATCATTCTGGTACTTGGTGACGAGCACATCACTGAAGTCGACCAGCATTTTGCTTCCGAGCAGACGCTTTAAGTGACCGATTGCGTATACGGCGAAGCTGGCCGAATCTGGCAAACGAATCTTGTAGCTGTCATAGTACTCATCTGCCAAATCGCTGAATGTCCGAACTCTTTCGTGGCGCTGGTCGGAGATGTTATTGAACCCTTCTTCAAGCTCTCGCTTGCGGTTCTTCTCTGCCTGTTTGGCAAGGGTCTTCGAGGCCGATTTGCTGGACTCGCGGATGCGTTGTCCTGCGAACCAGAACTCGTACCACCACACGCCTCCGCGTTGAAAGAGCGCCATGCTACTTGTCTCCCTTCGCCACAGGTTCAGGGCAGCCCATCGCTGTCTTCACCAAAGTTCCGAGCTGGCAAATCTTGGTGTGAGGAAGTGCTCTTTGGCCGGGGCGGGGTTCACGGAGATTTGCACGAAGGACGACCGCAATGTTGTCAGCCTGTGCCGCGCAGTCCATACCCAGGCCAGTCTCACCGGCCGACAGAAGCAAATGGGCGGGCGCGAGCTTGTGGATGGAGGTTGAGAGAGGGATTACAAGGACGGTTGTCGCTCGCTCGTGTCGGTTACGCGCATCCGGAGAAACGACAATGACCGGCCGTCGCCCTTTCTCCGGAGGATCGGTGTGGAAGTTTGTCCACCAGATCTCGCCGCGTTGCGGAAATCGCTGCGCTGTGGCCATCTCTATCGATCGCCTTTTTGAAGTTGTGATTCCGCGAATGAGCCCCAGGCACGCTGTTCGGCGACATCTTCATCCCCAAGCGTGTCGTAGTAGTCCGTATAGGCTGCCTCGATTGCCTGCTGTTTCCGTATGGTCATGAGCTCACTGAGAAGGGCATCCAAGGTTTCCGACTCCGAAGTGGATCTACGCTCTTTGCAGGATCGGCGAATGAATGTGTCTGATTCCACAGAAATACTGAAGCTCTTTTTGATCTTTCGTCCCATTTTAGGGGAAGTAGTAGGCATATCTCACCATTAGTAGTATATCCGGTAAGAATCATGCCGTAAACTCTCAGCTTTCGCGCTAACCTGATTTCCTGAGTCGGCTGGTATGTCCGACTGCTGCTGGCCCAAATTTGGGAGCGCTGTCCCCGCCCAGCGGTTGTGAGTTTTGCCAGTTGATGAGTTCGTCTTCTGCATAGCGAACAAGTGAGCCAAATTTCCGGTAGAGGGGCCCACGATTTTCGAGACGCCAACGGAGGAGCGTGGCAAGGCTGATCTGAGTGCGTTCAGAGACCTCGTTCTCCGTCAGGAATTTTGCATTCATCTGGACCTCGCGATTGGAGAACATCGCAGCTCGAACTACACTGGACGCTCCGGCTGCTCATAAAGATTGTTGAACTCGAATTGAAATGTCCAATTACATCTTGCGGGTCGGTTATTCCCAATCGTGATGACTCTCTCCATGATCTCCGGGTAAGGGCCTGCTGGTCCGTTGCGTACGGGCATCATGGTATGAAACGCCAGGAGACAAAGGGCATTGGGGACTACGGCCGTCGGGGAACTTGGATTGGAGCAACATACTGCTTCAAAGACACGCAGCGCGCATTGGCAGAAAAACGCTGAATGTTGTCCGTCGTGCCATCGCGGTAGTTGCTACGCTATGCCTCGAGGAATTTATCTTGCATCACGAACGAGGCACAAATGAGACGTAGAGAATTTGTGGAGAGATCGGCCGCTTTCGGTTTAATGAGTGCATTCTCATCGATGGGCATATCTTCCTGCCGCGCTTCCGATGTCAGTCAGCAGACGACTGTCAATGCGTCAACTATGCAGACCGCGAACCCTCTGACGCCACCCGTTCATGGCCAGATCCCGATAGCTTTTGTCGTTTCGAGGAACACGGTCATGATCGATGTCGCCGGCCCTTGGGAGGTCTTCAACAATGTAATGATCATGTCGCGCGGGCCGAATATGGATGACCAGATGCCATTTCGGACCTATACAGTCGCTGAGAGCCTAGAGCCTGTGACGCTGGGCGGGATCAGAATCATTCCAGACCACAGCTTCGCCAATGCCCCCTCGCCGAAGGTCGTCGTCATCCCCGCTCAAGCCGGGCAGAACGATGCCATGCTCAAGTGGATTCGCAATGTGTCGAAGGCTACGGATCTGACGATGTCAGTCTGCACTGGGGCGTTTGTGCTGGCGAGCACGGGGCTACTCGCGGGGAAGCCAGCGACGACTCATCACGGAGCCTATAAGAGCTTGGCTGCGCAATTCCCTGAAATTCGAGTTCAACGTGGCGCTCGATTTGTCGAATCCGGCAATCTGGCGACTGCCGGCGGGCTGACCTCCGGAATCGATCTTGCGTTGCACGTTGTCGAGCGATACTTCGGCCGCAAGATCGCTGAAGATACCGCCTACACACTCGAATATCAGGGCATGGGTTGGACCGACCCCTATAGCAACGCCACGTATATTAAGGCAGCCGTATCGACCGGCGAGCAGCCGGTATGCCCAATTTGCGACATGGAAGTGGACCCTCACACAAGTCTGAGGTCTGAATATAAGGGTAAAACCTTCTATTTTTGCTCAGACGAACACAAGAGGCAATTCGATGCAGGCCCAGAGAAATGGATCTAATCAAGAAGTAGGTAGACTTCCTGCGAACAAGCCGCGTCGCATTCTGATGCTGGCCGCTCCAGGAAGTCAGATTCTTGACTTGGTAGGACCTTACCAGGTGTTCACGCGAGCCTCGGAGATTTTCGCGCGAAACAATCCAACGATGTCGCCACTGTATTCCCTGGAAGTCGTCACGACTAAGCGTGGCATGTTGCTGACCAGTTGCGGGCTACGCCTCGAGCCCCACCGTACGTTTCAGCAGATACGTGGCCCAGTGGACACGTTACTCATCGTTGGTGGGTCCAGCATCGAATCGGGTGAGGAAGAGGCCGCAGTCGTTCAATGTGTGCAGCGCTTGGCTTTGCGTATGAGACGTGTTGGTTCCATCTGCACGGGCGCGTTCCTGCTGGCGCGGGCCGGCCTTCTGAACGGTCGCCGTGCCACGACACATTGGAAATACTGCGATCAGTTAAGGCGACTATACCCAGATGTAGAGCTCGAATCTGATCCAATTTTCGTTCGAGACGGGAACGTATATACATCCGCCGGCGTGACCGCAGGCATGGACATGGCGCTTGCTCTCGTCGAAGAAGACGCTGGTTCCAAGTTGGCACTGGAGGTTGCGCGCGAACTTGTGTTGTATCTGCGCCGTCCTGGCGGTCAATCACAGTTCAGTGCCGCCCTTACTTTACAAGCCAGCGACCGAGAGCCTTTCCGTGATCTTGGCGCATGGGTGCTTGAGCATCTTCGGAACGATATATCAGTAGGGGTCCTTGCCTCCCGGGTCGGAATGAGTTCTCGAAACTTTGCCCGTGTCTTTCGAACCGAAATGAACACGACCCCGGCAAAGTTCGTGGAGGGGCTCAGACTGGAAGCAGCACGCCGTCGATTACAGGAGAGCAACGCCAGCCTAGAATCGGTTGCAGCAGCATGCGGATTCAGAAATTGCGATGCGATGCGTAGCGCGTTTAAGCGTGTCTTGCGGGTCGCTCCTGGCGAGTACAGGTGGAGGTTTCAGGGGAGAAAGAGTCGTGAGACCTAGAGTGCGCCCGTACTGTGTGAAAATTACCCTGCCAACGCGTCGGACAGCCCAATGGCGGCGAGCACTGCGAGCGACACCGCGGTGGAGGTGTTTGGCGGAAAGCTGAAAAGCGGCTCCAGCTTTAAATCGCCAATCTGTGTCCCTATGAACAGCGAGAGTGTAAGCAGTAGATTTTTCCAGTTAGAGAAAACGATGTGCGCCTTTCCGTAGATCGAAAATCTCGTCGCCAGGAAGCTGTAGCTGAGTGCTGCCAACACCGCACAAAACCAGGTGTAAGGCATCGCAATTCGGCAACCCTGATACGCGAAAAAGAGACCCGCCGCAAAGGTCGACACTGTGCCGCCAACTATCGAATTCTTGATGGGCTCGTGCCTCACTTCTGCTCGATACCTTTCAATGTAGCCAAGATTTCTGTTCGACATGGCGGAGCAGTCGAACAGCTTTCCGCAACCTGAAGAACATGGCGGCGCGTGATATGCCACATTCAACATTCAGAAAGCTGAACGGCAGGGATAATAAGGTCTGGATTCCAGAGGTGCTGGTTCATCAAAGCCAAAATGTCAAAGACAGCTTTACGCCCGAAGGTACTGAGGCGAAACGCAACTGTGATAGCCCTGTGCTTTGGCAAGTGAATCCCATCAGGCCCCGCTCTGCAAAAGCCTCTTGAGAAAAGACCATTTGCTTCGTATTCCGGGCAATGCCCAAAGCGGCAGGTGAAACAGCGGCTTCTTGTACCACTTGCGTTGAACATAAGAACGAATGCGACTTTGAACCTCCTCTTCATTGAACTGCGGCCACGGCCCGATCGCTCCGGGATGAGTCAACCAAACCCCGCAGACCGGGGCTACTTCATGCCTCAGAATCCGCTCAAGTTCTCTGGAACTGAGGCCGGTTTGCTTCAGAGCTGCGCCAAGCCTCAAAAGCTCATCATCGTCATACTCCGTATCAGCAAACAAACCCGAAAGGAGGCACCATGCTGCCTCTATTTCTGCAGTTGATCCATGCCCGCTCGAATGGCCGATAGCCGAATCTTTCACCCGGTCACTCAAGGGGTTTGCGACCGCTAGCGCAAATCCATCCCTTGTTTAGCTCTTCGACTAACTCGATCTCTACGTAACCCGCAGCTTGAAAAAGACCCCGGTAGTCGTCCGCACTCAGCCGATTCGACCCGATCAGCTTCATGACAGTGCCCAAAAGCCAGTCATTCCGTCCGCCCTTATACGATTCGGCGACAAGCATGAGGCGTCCGTCTGGTTTCAGAACGCGCATAATTTCGCGCATGTCATTTGGTGCGTCCGGCCAATAGTACAGGGTCTCGACCGCTGTCACTGCATCGAAGAAGCTGGCGGTGAAGGGAAGGCTTGATACGGAAGCCCGTTCAACATGAACTCTACCTTTGGCGATGAGCATCTTGTTGTGCGATTGTGACTCTGCCACACTTCCCGCTGCATAGTCGATGCCGCAGACCAGTGTTGCAGTTCTGGCCAGTTTCTCGATGGTTTTACCACCTCCACAACCGACATCGAGGACGGTCGAGCCTTCCTCAATTGCCAAATGGCTTAATGCCCAGTCTGTAAGAGATGAGTGACTCTTGTTCATCATTTTGGCAAATATGCGCCCCACGAATCTGGATGGCTTCTTGACCTGCTTTCCGAGATACACAGTGAAAGCCATCAGCAGAACATATTCGAGTGCGCGTAGTATCACCGAGCGGTCCAAGCTAAACCTCCATGTCCTCGGATATCTGTCGCGTTGTGATCGGGCCGGATATGAACATTTCTCATCACCCCCTCTGGGATTGTGTTCGACGCAAGCCGCCTTGCCTCATTATGGCGAGTAGCTAATGGACAACACTGTCCGATGCAACATCCTCCGAATCTTTCGGAGCGTCAAGGCAACAATCTGCAAATTAAAGTGTCCCCGAGGACAAATCGCCCGTAGTATGCATTTCTGTTCAGGAGGATAGGCTAGACACGTCGGTAACTGCAACGGCAGCTCTGGGCCTTGCCTTCAAGAACGATCGACTGCCATTATATAGTAACATCTACAGAACTCGCACGGCAGCGATTTTGCGGCGAGGATTCCGAATATGTGGCGACAGAAGGAGAAAGCGTGAACATTAAGAAAGCAGCAATCTTCACATTCCTTGCAATGATGGCATTACCGCTCATGGGGCGCGCGCAAGCAGCCAGCACCGTTAATGGGCAGCCAGCCGCGAGCACGTCTGGTGCGCCTCTCGCGGCGACGGCGGAGATGAGCAATCAATCTACCATCATTTTCTTTCGAGAGGGTCATATGAATGGAGCGGCGTTGAAACCCTCAGTTTACCTAGATGGAAAGGAACTTGATCGCTTGGCAAATGGACGCTGGCTTTCGGTTCATACGGAACCCGGCAAGCATAACGTCCAGTCGAGCGCGAAAAACGAGCCCGCTACGGTGATTGATATCAAAGAAGGCGAGACGATCTATGTGCAAATGGTCATTGTGAATGGAACCTGGCGGGGTGCTGGACGATTGATGCAAGTTGACGGAACAGACGCACAGAAAGCGATCGGTCAACTGAAACCACTGCACGATTGATTCTGCCAAGTCCAACTGGCCCACCAGTCGAGCAGTACACGCGGGCAGCATGGTGCGAAACGATTTAAAGCACATGGAAGCAGCGATTGCTGTGGCCGAGGAACTAAACTTCTCTCGCGCAGCTAGGCGCTTGCGCTTAAGCCAGCCAGCAATTACAAAGCATATTGCCGAACTGGAACAAAGTTTGGGCGTGCTGCTTTATGTGCGAGATCATCACACTGTTTCGCTTACGGAAGCAGGCAAAGCGTATGTCGAAGAGGCGCGGATTGCGATACTGCATGCTGAACGTGCTGTTCAAGCGTCGCGTGCGGCGGGCCGAGACACCGATTTGATACTGAATGTCGGTCGGTCGCCGTACGCTGATCCATTCTTTACCTCGATGTTGCTCGCCATGAGACTGCCTTTGTTTCCAAGGCTGACGATCAACTTATCAAGTGGGTTTTCATGCGATCTAGCCCGAGAGGTATTGGCCGGAGAGTTGGACCTTGCTCTCGCCATCGATCCACCTCTATCTGATCTCTTTACCAGTTTGAAAATTGACGAGTCGCCGTTTTATACGGTGGTGTCCCGAGAGGACGATCTCGCTAATCGTTCTTCGGTAAGCCTCGAGCACCTGTCTCAAAAGCGCTGGATCATGTTTCAGCGCCAGAGCCATCCACCACTCTATGATCTGATTCGAAGACAAGCCCAGGAAGCTCGCGTCTTTCCATCAGGTGTCCAGCATTTTCTTGTGCCTGAGGAAGCGATTCCTTTGATGAACGCGCCCGGAGCGGTCGTGATCGTGGGAAAGTCCGGAGCACTCCGGATTGCGCGTCACGGGTTCACGATGAGGCCTTTCGCGGAGGAACAGCTGATAACAAGCACACACTTGATCTGTCGATCGGATAACGGCTCCAAAGCTTTGGGAGATCTGGTGCGCACGTTTGTTCGCCGTTTGAAGACCGTTGCAATCGACGAGCAGATGTCTTTGCCTCTCCGGGCGTGATAGCGACCATCCTCACCGTTTCATTTGGACGATTACAACGTGGATTGGGCCGGAATTGTCACATTCGGTGCAAGTTACAATTCCGGTTGCGACCGTTCCCGGGTCAATTGTTTCGATGGGAACGGTATGCCCGCATTTGCGGCATTGATGCGCGTGATCCCATACGGGTTGAGATGTCTTCTGTCCCATTCTGTGCGGGCCCATAATCTGAGTAACGTCGAAGGCCGCCTGTGCCAAATCCTTCGTGCGTCTTACCGTGTAAGATGCTTCATTCTGGGAAGGCGCGCGCTAAGAACTGTCGTATGTGCTCTGCGATTTGATCACCTTCTTCTTCCAGGGCAAAGTGCCCTGTATCGAGCAGATTGAACGCGAGGTTCTTCAAGTCACGCTGATATGGATATGCACCGGAGGCGGGGAAAATGACGTCGTTCCTCCCCCAGACGATCAGAGTGGGAGGCTGTCTCTTCCGGAAATAGTCTTGCCAACTCGGATAGAGAGCAAGATTCGTGCGGTAGTCATAGAGAAGCGCAAGCATAATCTCTTTGCGCTCCGGGCCATCAAGCAGCGCGCTCTGTAGAACCCAGCTATCTGGGCTGATCTTCCTCGGGTCTGTCACGCCATGCGTGTAGTTCCACTCAAGTGCTTCTTTCGACATGGCAGCTTCGCGGATCTTGTTGTAGTTCTCCTTCGTTGGATGGCTCCACAACGTGCGTACTGGCGCCCAGAATTCGTCGGGAAGTCCTTCTTCGTAAGCGTTGGCGTTCTGGACGATGAGGCTGTTGATCTTCTCGGGATTGTTGCTAGCAAGACGGAAACCGACCGGCCCCCCAAAATCCTGCATATACAGACTGAACTTTGCGAGGTTCAACTTCTCGGTAAATTTCTGGATCACATCGGCAAGATTGTCGAATGTGTAGGGATAATCCTTCGGCGCCGGAGCATCACTATATCCGAATCCGGGGTAATCAGGCGCGACTAGATAGAAGCGGTCTGCGAGCTTTTCCATCAGTTCACGGAACATGAATGAAGAGGCAGGGAAGCCGTGCAATAGAAGGATGACAGGTTGCCCCATGCTTCCTGCTGTCCGGTAGAAGATGCGAAGGCCATCAACTTCGACGGTGTTGTAGTGTGTCATACGTCTATCTCCGTGAATTGAATTTGGTGGTGGTGAGCATTCTGAGAGGTATCGTGGTCCCCTCGCCGGGTTAGTACCCAAAATGCAAGCGCGCATGCGCTGAGACCTGCACCCAGCGCCGACACTCCCGCCCAGCCTGAGCGAGCGTAGGCCCAAGTGGAAGCGACGGCCCCTGTGCCGCTGCCGATCGAATAGAAGGTCATGTACAGAGCAACCAGTCGGCTTCTTGCTCCGGGAAGTTGCCGAAACAAAACGCTTTGGTTGGTTACGTGAATTGCTTGGACTGCAAGATCCAGCAGAACGATGCCGATGACTAAAGCGGACAGCGATCGATGCAGATTGCCGATCAGGAGCCACGAGAAAAGAAGAAGTACCAAGGCGAGGCCGTAGGTCCATTGCTGCCATCCCCGATCCGCCCAGTGGCCTGCCTGGCTAGCCGCGGCAGCGCCGGCTAAACCAACAAGTCCAACAAGACCGATCGCACGATGCGAGAACGACAGGGGAGGTGAACTCAGGGGCAGCACAAGTGCTGTCCACAGAACACTGAACGCCGCAAAAGTAAAGAGCGCTAACAGAGCCTTGCTGCGCAAGAGCGGCTCCTTAAGCCAGAGTGTGACAAGTGAGGAAAGTAATCGCCTGTACGACTGCGGTCTTTCGAGGTTGGCGCCCGAGGGCAGCATCTTCCAAAGAGCCGTGGACAGGATGGTCGTTGCTCCAGCAGAAACGAGGTAAACCAGCCGCCAGCCGCCTAAATCAGTCAACGCTCCTGCTATGCAGCGTGCAAGAAGAATGCCAATCACCACCCCGCTCGTCACCTTTCCGACAGCTCCGCCTCGTTCCTCCGGTTTGGCAAGAGTCGCGGTAAAGGCAACAAGAACTTGAATTACAACTGCGACTAGGCCAACGACAAACACGGCTCCCAACATGACCCCAAAAGTTGGGGCGAGCGCCACACCGAGCAATGCGACCACCGACATCAGCAGCTGACTCACGATTAGCTGCCTGCGGTCAAGGAGATCACCCAGTGGCACGATGAGAAGCAGTCCTAGCGCATACCCAATCTGGGTAACGGAGACGACCAGTCCGATTGATGCCTGAGAAACGTGAAACTCAACAGCCATCGCATCAAGCAAAGGCTGTGCGAGGTAGATATTAGCAACGCTCAAACCACAAGCGAACGAGAACAGCAGCACCAGGGTTCGGGAAAGCGCAGGGGTGCATGTGCTGCCTAGTGTTGTTTGTGCGGTGTGCCGCCCGTCGTCGCTCGTCGTCAACATTCACTCTCTAGCGGTTGCATCATGCAACTTGTTGACACCATATCGCATGGTGGTTGCATAATGCAACCAGGAGTAAAGAAAAATGCAGCGCACAAGCCTTAAGAGCGACCCGTGTCCGGTCGCGAGAGCACTCGACTCGATAGGTGACTGGTGGTCGTTGCTCATCATTCGCGACGCCTTCGATGGAGTGCGGCGATTTGGAGATTTTCAGCGTAGCCTCGGTGTCGCGAAGAATATACTCACCGTGCGTCTGCGCCGACTGGTTACCGATGGGATTCTCGAACACACAAATTCGCGTGAGGGCAACGCTCAGGAATATGTCCTGACCGCGAAGGGCAAGGGCTTGTTCCCTGTCATAGTGGGCCTACGCCAATGGGGCGAATCGCACTTCTACGGGCAAAAGGAACGCCACTCGGTTCTGGTGGACCGTGATCAGAACCGCCCGGTTCGGAGGCTTGAAGTTCTGTCGCGCGACGGGAGAATTCTTAGAGCTGAGGACACATTTGTTCGGAAGATTGGCAGTTAGTGGGTAGCTTCGCCAATCCGCGCCGGCTACCTAGGCCATGCTGAGTTCTAACGGATAGAGGCTACTATTTCCCAAGCGTCCATTGCTCTCTCAGCGATTCCCAGTAGCGTCTTGCGCGGCGCGCCGTCACGCGCGTGGAGGGCAAGGCCGTCAAGCAATGCGGAATAGAACGAAGCCAGCCCGCCGATGTCGGCGCTTTTCGGCAAATCTCCCTCATTGATCGCCTTGCGTAAACGCTTTTTGATCACGCTCTCGCGCAACGCCCGTTGTTCTTGCATGAAAGTCTCGATGTGCCTGTTGCTGCGGCCACAATTGATTGCACCCAAGACCATAAAACAACCTCTCGGGTTTGCTGGATTGCTGAAGCTCTCAACAGCCGCCTTCAGTAAGTTCCCAATCGATGAGCGCGCAGTTCGTCCTTCCATCAGGGCCTGCAGCAAGGGGGCGCCCTCCACTCGGTTGTAGAGCTGCACCGTCTCCCGAAAAAGGTCTTCCTTTGAACCGAATGCCGCGTAGAAACTCGGTGCAGTGATTCCGCCCATTGCCTTCTGGAGGTCGGTCAGTGTGGTTCCCTCATAGCCCTGACTCCAGAATAGCTCCAGTGCCTTGCCGAGAGCTTCATCTCTGTCAAACTCGCGGGGTCTGCCGACTCGGGCCATGCCTGCTTACCTCCTTTCTATACAGCCTACTATACAAGTCTTGACAGCTAGGAGTATTGCTCATATTGTGTAGCAAGCACTACAAAAACCGACGGAGTCATTAAATGTCACCTTCCACGCCTTCCTATCCCGTTGCGTTGATCACCGGGGGGACAAGCGGCATCGGGCTCGCTACTGCGCAGGCACTGCATAAACACGGCTTTTCAGTGGTTGTCACGGGACGAAATCCACAAACCATCGCGGCGGCAGAGCAGTCGCTTCCAGAGCAGGTCACAATCTTGCAAGCCGATGCCAGGAACCTCGCGGATTCGGAGCGGACTGCAACCGAGATATCGCATCGTTATGGACGTCTAGATTTTGCATTCTTCAACGTCGGGATCGGCCGCATGTTGCCGATTGAAGCAGTCGATGAAGCTGCCTTTGACGAGCACTTCGATGTCACCGTGAAGGGGCAGTATTTCTTGCTGCAAAAGCTACTACCTCTATTTCAAAATGGCGGTTCGCTCCTATTCACTACTGCCGTCGGCGCACATCGCGGTATACCTTCATGGTCCCTCTACAGTGCTAGCCGAGGTGCGGTTGACGGACTTATTCCAGCTTTGGCAGCAGAACTCGCGCCACGCGGAATCCGTGTAAACGGTGTACGACCGGGCGCAATTGAGACGCCGGCACTAGACAAACTTGGCCTGCCTGGTCAGATCCTCGACGCCTTTCGCGTCGCTGTGCCTAAGAGAGTACCCCTAGGACGCATGGGAAGTTCTGGAGAAATTGCTGAAGTCGTCGCTTTCCTCGCGTCGCCCGCCGCCAGCTACATCAACGGCACCATCATCGATGTCGATGGTGGAATGTCGTCGACGGCAAGCGTCATCAATCTTTTCTAAGCCGTTAGCGGCTCTGCCGAACTCGCCGGAGGAGTGTATGTCACAGCCATCCATACTGATAACTGGTGCTACTGGAACCGTCGGAAGTGAAGTTGTCAAAGCATTGCGCGAACAGGGACACAAGCCGAAGGTGCTGGTCCGAAACCCGGCGAAGGCGGTCTCGTACAACGGCGCTCTTGAGATTCTGGAGGCCGATCTGCTACAACCCACGACCCTTGATCACGCTTTCAAAAGTATCGAGCGTGCATTCATCATGGCCCCGCCGACTCCCGAGATGGAACAGATGGAAGCGAATGCTTTCAATGCCGCCTTGCGTGCTGGTGTCAAGCACATCGTTTATCTTTCAAACTTCGGGGCTGGTGTGTTCGGGCCCCCTGTGTGGGACTGGCACGGCAACAGTGAACGGAAGCTTCGAGCCCTCGGTATCCCTTCTACAATCCTGCGTCCTGCCAGGTTCATGACGGATACGCCGTTTCCGTTTAGCTGGATCGGCATCAAGGAATATGGGACGCTCTCCGAGGCTACGGGGGAGGGCAAGATTTCCATGATCGACCCCAGGGACATTGGGGCGGTGGCCGCAAAGATTCTCACATCAGGCGGACACGAAGGCCAAACCTATGAGCTCACGTCTAATGACCTACTCTCCGGCAGTGAAATCGCGGCAAAGATCAGTGCTGAACTTGGGAAGAAGGTCGGTTTCATTGATTCCACCCCGGGTGACTCACGTTCATTGATGACGCGTATCGGAATTCCGGACTTCGTAGTTGAAACGATCCTGCGCTATTGCGAGACCGTCCGTGAAGGTCGCTGGCATACCACCAATTCAGTGGCTGAAATCCTCGGCAAGCCTCCCCGGGATTTCGACGCCTGGCTTCGGGATAAGGCCGCAACCTTTAGTGGAGGCTAATGAACTCCCCCATGAGAACCGAATCCAATCCGTATGGGGACGTATCGCCCCAAATGACCCAAAACCAGCACGCTCCGATGGAGCACGCTGTAATCGACAGCGAGTTGTCTTTGTCACAAATATCCGACTATCAGATGAACATCCGGGCTGATCAGCTTTTAAACGCCGCAATCAGGAACGCGGACATTGGAGCGGGTTACGAGGAGCATCTGGCAATCTTCGATCGCTACTATGCGGACGAGATCCAGGCGAGTATGGATGGCTTCTTGCCCGTTTCCGGTAAAACTGCGGTCCGGAATCAGATCACCGCCTTTCTTATGCCGATCCATATGTTCGTTGAAGTAGGGGGTGCGAGATCTTCGCTTCGCATAGAACCAATCGCTAGCGACACGCGAGATGAAACCCATAGCCGTTGGACCTTTGAACTGATGGGAACGATGGGGAGAGGGACCGTGTTAAAGTGGCGTGCCCGCCGCAAGTGGCGCGAGGGGCAAGTCGTCTATGAGCACATTGGCGAGATTGAACAGACTGGCGGGCCATTGACAGAACACGACTTCAGCCCATTTCCCGACTTGCCCACAGTCAACTAGACAGCACCGCGAAACAAAGGAGAGATAAATGTCGAAACCAGTGATTCTAGTCACGGGCGCAACTGGCACTATCGGAAGCGAACTCGTCCCGCAACTCGTTGCATCTGGTGCTCGCGTTCGCGTGCTGGTGCGAAATCCAGAGAAGGCAAAGAAATTCGACCAATCGGTCGAAGTCGTTCAAGGAGACCTAGAAAAGCCTGACACGCTTGCACCTGCATTTGCGGGAGCGGAAAAGCTATTCCTGCTCTCCAATTATCCGATGGTCGCGATCCTTGAAGCCAATGCCTACGAAGCCGCCAAGTCTACGGGCGTAAAACATATCGTGAAGCTCTCTGGAAGGCACATCAACGCGGACTTCTTTTCGGATACGGCAGTTGCAGGATGGCATCGGGAGAGCGAGCAGCGGCTGCAATCACTGGGAATCTTGTGGACAATACTGCGACCCGGATTCTGGGCCTCAAATCTGTTAGCGCTATTTGATCGTCAAACGAAGACCATTTCATTGCCTTGCGGTGATGGTCTGGAATCGTTCCTTGACCCACGCGATGTCGCTGCCTGCGCAGTCAAGCTCCTCACGACGCCAGGGCACGAAGGGACCATTTACGAGATCACGGGAAGCGAGCAACTAAGCTACTCACAGGTTGCTGAGAGACTCTCTGCTGCTATCGGTCACAAGGTGACCTATCAAGACATCCCTGAAGATGCTCTGCTGCAAGGCTTCCTCTCTATGGGATTTCACGCTCCGAGTGCTGAATCATTTGTAAGGATGTTTGTGGCTGTGAAAGATGGAAAGGTCTTTCCGCCGACTACCACTGTAGCCAACTTGCTTGGGCGTGCCCCGCGCTCATTTGATGATTGGGCTAGGGATCACGCGGCAAAGTTGAGCTAACTAAATTCCGGCGCATCGAAGGTCACAAAGATGTCCACCGAAGGTGGCGAGATGAGGTTGCAGGGGCGGGGGCCGCACGGCAGCGGGATGAGGGTGCAGGGAGAAACCAAAGCGGGTTCGCCCTGCGAAAATTTCGGAGACAAAAGAAGGGCGGCGATTGCCGCCCCTTCCGAGGATGAGCTTCCTAAGCTGCTTTTTTCGGTGCCTTGGTCGTCGGCTGCGGACCTTTCGTGGTCCTTCCCTTTGCTGCGAACTCATGCTTGACCTTCGCTGCGATCGCGTCGGTGTCCACCTTGTACGCAGCAGCAGCCTCTTTCAAGATGGCAGCCGGATTCCCGCGAGATGCCGCCAATAGGATGCTGGACTCGACCAATATTCGGGAGAGACTTCCTTCATCCGCACGGCGAACGAAGGCCGCGAGAGTCTTCGTCGCGCCACCATCGTCGCGCTTCAGCCGAATACCATGCTGCCGCGCCAACATCTCAATCCGGTTCTCATCCATCAACGTCAACAGCCGCTCGATGACTGACAGCAGGTCACGCCTCATGAGTCGAACGGGAACAGCCGATCCGATTGCAGCAAGGACGCGCAGGCCGGTTGCATTGGAGATGGCCTGTTGCTTGCGCTGCTTCTCCTGCTCGGCCTTCCACTTCTCATCGCGAGTGGTTTGCTGCTTTGGATGATGTACGGGGCAGGATGGATTGGCGCACACCTTATGGATGGTGCCAACTTCGCTACCGTCAGTGACGATGGCGTCAGTAGTGAACTTGCATAGCTTGAACTCAGGCCGCTTCGCCTCGTCTTTGGACTTCGGCTTGTCGTCCCGGATCGCGGTGTACCTGTTGCGTGGGAGTATCGGACTGCCTTCCTTCTGTCCGCCGTAGGCCGTGCTGATTTGTACGAGTTCCGGTTTGGCGGCAACGGTTTGAGCTATGTGCGCCGTGACCTTCGCCTGATAGCAGGTGGGATCGGTGCAACGATCCCCCTGCCTGCCGAGGTCATCGCCAAACAAGAGTTTGTTGTGCCCCGTCCGCTTGGGGCATTCGGCACAACTGCCTGCTGCAGGGACGAGTTGCTCATCACGCTTATTGAAGGGCGCATCCTTCAGTACCAGCAGGATGTTCGAATCTATCCAGAATTGCAGGCTGCGCACCGGTAGCAGAATGCGAGTTGGCTTGGCCGCTCCGTTGTAAATCTCCTTGAAGCAAGCGGAGAGAGCCTGCTCCTGCTGGTCTGCCGGTAGTTTGGCCAACAGGAGCGCATGGCCTACGCCAATTGCATCGGCATAGAAAGCTTCGACGGCAGCGGGAGCAAGATCGGCCAGCTTCAACCTTGCGGCCACAAAAGCGGGCGTCTTGCCCACCTTCGCGGCGATCTGCTCGATGCTGTACTTCGGTTCCTCCAAGTCCAGCAACGCTCGGAAGCCTTGTGCCTCTTCCATTGGGTGAATCTCGGCCCGGATCAGATCCGATCCAGCCTGCGCCCCAACCAAGCACTCCGGCGCCAAAGAGCGCACCGAAAAGACCGGGAATGGCATCTTGAAACCTGCCTGACATCATGCGAATTCCGGCGAAGATCAGGCCCCCGAGGCAGATAACCGCACCCGCATACATTGCGAAAGTCTTGAAGGTCCCCATTAGGGTCTGCGCACCTGAGAAGTCCATTGTTCCTTGGGCGTGGGCAATGCCATTGCTTGTGACCAGGAAAAGGAGTGCGGTGAGCATTGGGCTCAGCACGTGAGCAGCGTGAAGAAGTTTGGGTTTGCTGAGAAGTTTTGTCAGCCTGAGGCCAGGCTGATTGAACGGCCAAATCGGGATCTTAGCCGTTGGATATGGGCGGCGGAATCGATTCACTTTGCACCTCCGCTGACGTTGCGTCAGCATGGCGCAAAAGTAAGTGTCATTCCTGGCGCTGTCCAATAACGAAGGCCCAGCTTGTTATTCGCAAATGGAATAACACTTCAGGATCGGTAGGTCCGAATGACCTCAGGAGTGCCTGCGGAGGGTCGAAATAGACTCGCCGTCAGCCTGGACCTTGTTTCAATGGAGCAGGAGAGGGAAGTGCCGTCGGTGAACTCGAGTAGGACTTCATTCCCATCGCCGTGTTGGTAGACACGTAGATTCTGGATCGTTTTGCCGACCGCCTCTGAGCATTCGAAGAATTGATCCGCCACCATCATCTGCCCTAAACCCTATCCTCAGTCTGTCCCTTATTAGGGGATTAGGCAAGTCGTTACCCAAACTTGAAAGGTGGGCAAGTCGCGAACAGCCGAAACTCGGAAGTCACGGAAAGCGAGGACGTCTCCGTTCCAGACTGATTACGACGCAATTCTTGAGAAATTGATCGCAGCGCGCGAAGAGGCCGGGCTCAATCAAAGACAAGTCGGTGAGCGCCTGGGCTTCTCGCATTCTTTCTTGTCGAAATGCGAAACTGGCGAAAGGCGGATTGACATCATGGAGCTGTTGCAGCTGGCGAAGGTCTACGGAAAGCGACCGCAATACTTCCTGGGCTCCGATTAGGCCTTCCCGTTGTGTCCTAGAAGAAGCTGAGTTCCGGACAGCCTTCGCACAAATGCAACAGTGCTCGCTTAAAGCGGTTCAGGTTGACTCCAGAGCAGGGAATGGGTTATGCCGTTGGTCATCATGACAGGTGCATCCGGATCAGGAAGACAGCCATCGCGCGGTGGATTGAAGAGAAGGACTCATCCATCACGGCGTTTCGCTTCGATACGGGTTCAGGCAAGCTGGTGGAAAAGTGGCGCCGCCGTTCAGTTAGAGTTTCGCAAGAAGTTCATCAAGGGCTGAACGATAGGTTCTGCTAACTCGCAAC
>Ga0207694_10000970_pt1 | contig 25243 bp, 40 predicted proteins | sample KBSC34metaG_FD_184353 | JGI IMG/M metagenome (GOLD analysis project Ga0207694, IMG submission 184353) | Corn rhizosphere microbial communities from Kellogg Biological Station, Michigan, USA - KBS C3-4 metaG (SPAdes) (version 2) | ecosystem: Host-associated > Plants > Roots > Rhizosphere > Soil... | reverse complement strand
CGTCAAACAAGCTGCACAAGCGATGTCACTCGAGGGACATACGTGTCCATTTCCAGTAGTGATGGTGCTGGAAGTATTAGGTGGCTGGTGTGAAGTGAATGACGTCGACGTTGGTACGCAAGTGAAGGTGTCACGTGGCTGATGTTCAGGTTCGCGGTTGCGCGTTTTGTCTTGGTAAGGTGCGTATCGACACTGGCAACGAGAAGCGACCGCTAGTGCAACACTCAAAGCCGTCGTGCAAGACTTTCAAGAAGTCGCGAGACGCGTACGCGTTTCTTGCGAAGCTCACAAAGTTCGACGAGGCTGCGAAAAAGACAGCCGCAGAGTCGGAGGTGAAGTGATGCACGCGATCATTCTGGCGGGAGGTAAGGGATCGCGGTTGCAGCCGTGGCATGCGCCGAAGTGTTTATTGCCGATCAACGGCGTCACGATCTTGCAGCGACTATTGACCCATCTATTCGACAGTAAGCATGTCGACAAGGTTATTATCTGCACGGGGTATCGCGGCGATGACGTGCGGCGGTCGGTGTGGGCGCATGGTTGGGATACAGACAAGATCATGTTCGACGATGTCGGCGAAATTGCGTCGATGGGTGAGCGCCTGAAACACGTTCGAGAAGGTTTATTGCATGGGCATGAGCAGGTGATGATCTGTTACGGTGATGAGCTGGCTGATGTTGATATTGGGCAGCTACTAACGCGACACTATCAGCACGATACGCGTACAAAGAATCATCCATTAGTGACGTTCGCGGTTACTAAAGCAACTATGCCGGGAGGAGTCCTCTCGTACAACAATCACATCACTGAAAATCATTGGTTGTGGATGAATATCGGCTTTGTAGTGATCGAAGCGGAAGCGTGGGAGTCTCTACAGCCAACTGACGGTGTTTCTGATTGGATCAATCGCGTGGCTGAAAAGAAGGGCTGGTTACAAGTACAAGTTCATGAGCACAACGGCAAGCGTGCCACCGTCAACAGCCTTGCCGATCTAGCCTACGCCGAAGAAGTCTGGAAATGAGACTCATGACGCTCGAGCCTCGTCTCTACAGACGTCGCGAGGACGGTCGGTACGATAAGGTCGATACGGTTACTGAAGCCGACGGCATCATGTTCGTCTGCCCTCGTTGTCTGATGCTCAACGGCGGCAATCGGCCAGGTGTGCACAGCATCATGTGCTGGAAGCATGGCGTGCCGCCGGAGGTCAGTCCAGGTCCAGGGCGGTGGATCTTCCGCGGCACCAGCCTCGACAACCTATCTTTCGACGCGGCGCCGGAAGCCGGCGGCAATAGCTCAGTGCAGCTCACGGGCGAAGGTTGTCAGGCGCATTTTCTCATCGTCGATGGCGAAGTCAAGCCTGCCGGCTTACCCGGCACCGATGGTAAGGTTTTGTCATGGTGATGAGACTGCGCAAGGGAGAGACGGTCTTCTCGTCGGCCGGCGAGTTGGTGGTGACGCATCAGGTGCTCGACGATGAGCCCATTCTCTGTGTCTCGATACCAGCTGTCGAAGATAGCGAAGGGCGGCTCGACCGCGAGCATGTAACGAGGCTGCGCGATTCATTGAACGCGTGGCTGGAGATGGTCAAATGAGACGAGTGCTCGTAACCGGGGCGTCGGGATTTCTTGGACAGCATCTTTGCGCTGCTCTTCGTGGACGTCTTGACTTCGTTGCAGAGCTTCAACGCGATGGGCTCGAGACGGTATCACATATATCGGATCTGAAGAACCAAACGTCGCAGATGACTGGTGTGACGATTCGAGGCTCTTTCGAGCAGGTCGAGCGAGTTATCGCTGAGTATGAGATCAACACTGTCGTGCACCTTGCCGCTCAGACGCAAGTATCAACGGCGGTGGCGGACCCGATCGGGACGTTTGAAGCCAACGTGCAGGGTACATGGCGCGTGCTTGAAGCTTGCCGGCGGCAGAAGGTCAAGCGTGTTATCGTAGCGTCGAGTGACAAGGCGTACGGGGATTGGATTGTGCCTTACACGGAAGCGCAGCCCGTACTGGCCGGGGGCATCTACGCCACGTCGAAGGCCGCCGCCGACATGATCACGCAGTCGTACATGCGTGAGTATGGCATGTCCATCGCCATCACACGATGTGGCAACCTCTACGGACCGGGGCACACCAACTGGTCGACGTTGATTCCGGGCACGATTCGTAGCGTGCTCAAGGGCGAGCGTCCAGTGTTGCGGTCGGATGGTGGCCCTCGACGCGATTTCTTGTTCGTTGAGGATGTAGTCGATGGGTACGTGAAGCTCATCGATTCGGATGCACGAGGTCCATTCAATTTTGGTACTGGGACAGGTTCGACGGTAATAGCGGTTGTCGAACATATTTTGAAGATCACGGATTCGATTCTTCGTCCCGAGGTTCGTGTGACCGAAACGGCGATGGAGATCAAAGATCAAATCGTCGATGTGAGCAAGGCTGAGCGCGTGCTCGGTTGGAAGCCGAAGCATACGTTGGTGGAGGGTCTCAGCAAGACGATCGCCTGGTACGCGCACCACTTTGATGCTTGTTCGTGTGCCGGACCTGACATGCACGAGAAAGGGATGCCAAAATGAAGCGTCTCTATTTCATCGTCAGCGCCATTGTCGTCAGCATCCTCTCGATGATAGCGCTATTCGTTAGGGACCTCGTGCAGGCGTGCTCCGATGCGCTCGCGCCGCGTGATGAGCTGTACATCAAGTCGCTCAATCCAATGCTGGCTATCTATCGACATGGTGTGATACGTGAGCTGGCTGATCGACTGAACCAGCTCGAGCTGGTGATGTACGGTATTCCACAAGCTTTTGATCGATTTAAGCCAAAGAAGAGGCGTTGGCCAGTCGCGCTCGAATGTGAAGGACGAGCGGGTACAATTCAGACAACAACGATCAACCCTCAGTGTTTGTTTCGTATCAATAAAATCATCGCGACCGATGACGAAAACGGTCAGTCAACGGAAATTACACAGATCATTGTTGGTAATCAGCTTGTATTGCCGGTCGGATTAGGGATTGGTATCCCGACGTCAGAGTTTGCATTTTATAAGATCAACAACGAGATTATTTTTCCGACGTGTCAGCCGGCGCTCATGATAGCGGTGTCGGTTCGCTTCTTGCGCGACAGCAAATGGAAGGCGTCGATGTTCGGCGATGCGGTGGTCTGATGCGGCGGCTCAAAGTTTTCATTCGAGGGATTTTGTTCGCGTTCGCTCAGGTGTGGCTAAGGATTCAGCAGCTGCGCGCGCGAGTGCACGGTATTTGGACTACGCCAGAGTTTGTTGAGCCGAAGAGCGGTGATGAAGAGATCGGCATCGAGAAACATTGGCGCGGCATTTATTTGCATCAGACCGGACGTGCTGGAACTACTCATCCAGTAACGGCGACGCCTGGTCAGATGTTCAAAGCTCGACGATTGATCGCTACCGATGGTCATGGTGGATGCAAAACCATGATCACGATGATGCTTGTTGGACAACGATTGCAAATGCCAGTTGCTTCTACAGGGATCCTGACACAGGCATTTGATCGTGATGCGGTCGGTAACGACATCGATTTCGATGTTTGTCAAGAAGGTCTGTCTATCGTGTTTCAGGTTCGCTTCTTGGTCGACTGCACATGGACAGCTGAGTTGTGGGGCGAGTTCGCCGACGCTAACGCCAACGCGCTTCTGTGGAATGGCGACGAACAGAATGCTGTACGACGTTCCGCGAGTGGAGTTCCACTTGACCCTACGCAAGAGTCCATCGAGAATGAGATGGACGTAGCTGTAGCGCGTGGGGAGAGCATTTCGTGACGCCAGAGCAACAACAGAAGCTTGTGGAGTGGCGAGAGTCGTGGTTTGCGAGCTGGCGTTCATGTGAGCCTGCAAAGCGAGACGTTGTGCAGGAAGCAATCACGACGCTTTATGCCTCAGTCGAGCGCGCTCGGCCGGAATTCGTCTGGGTGCAGTCTCCAGCAGAAGCAGTGGACGCTAGTAAGCGACTGAAGCCGAAGTTGCGGGTATCGGTCTGGTCAGTGTTACGAAGCTGGCAGCAATTCTCGGCGTTCAATTTCACGCCGGAGCTGCGCGAAGCGCATGCGCGCATGTTTCGATTTGCAGCGCAGAGTCAGATCTTCAACAGCCCTGATTTTCCCGAAGATTCGTTAGGGATCAATTTTCACTATCGTATGACGATGGATCGTGGGGAGGCTGAGGATACGGCGTCATGCGCGTTACTGACGTTTTCACGCGACGTACTGGGTGGCAACGGGTGGTCGGAACGTCCCATGACCAGTCTACCCAAAGCGCTCGATATCGAAGCTCGGGCGACGATCGCGCGGGAAATCTGGCATTGGTGGCCGTTTCGAGACGCGTGCATTATTTCAGAGCGACCCTCGGAGTTGATGCTAGACGATCAAGCACGGTTGCATAGTCTTGTTGGTCCCGCAGTGACCTATCGTGACGGATGGAGTGCGTACGCGGTGCGCGGGATAGTGGTGCCATCGGAATGGATCAAGAACACCAAGGACATTCCAGTTGAGACAGCACTCAACTGGCCGAATGTCGAGCAGCGACGCATTGCAGCGGAGTTGATTGGCTGGGCGAAGGTTATTGAACAGCTCAATCCTGTGGTGATTGATCAGCATATCAATCCGCAAATCGGGACATTGTTGAGTGTGACAATGCCGCCTGAGCCCGGGATTACGTGGCAACAACCGCAGCCTCAATTGTTCTTGCGTGTGCGTTGCGGAACAGGCCGCGAATTCGTGTTGCCAGTGCCCTCATTCGACGCAGCTGGCGCTCCGATGTGTCGGGCTGCACAGGCGAACGCTTGGACGTATGATGTGACCGAGGAAGAGCTTCTCAAATTGGAGGTACGGACATGAGCGAGATCATCGAAGTCAATGATTCGGCAGCCCAAGGTGATGTTCTCTTTTTGCGGGTGGATGAGCTGCCCGAAGGTGTCAAGCTCGCCGAGGAGACCAATCGTGCCATCGTCGCTCATTCGGAGACAGGTCATCATCACGTAGCGGTCGCGCCGCAGATTCGGTTCTTTACGACCATCGATCCCCTCGTCTCATTCATCGAAAGCGATGACGATATCGAAGTAGTGCACGAGCGCAATTTCGATACGCACAAGACACTGAGACTCGCGGCGCGGAAGGACAAGAGCGACACCAAGAAGCCGGCCAAGAAGAATCGTTGGAAGGTCAAGCGCCAGCGTGAAGCGGCGCCGAATGGCTTTCGCCAAGTCGCGGATTAGTCGTGGGCGATCGGACGATTGTTGCGCTCGGGTGCTCACCCGACGCTGATTATTCCTTCCTCTTACCTCTGACAGCCCTTCTCTGGCGACGCATCGGCTTTGAGCCGCTTGCCATCATCGTCGGTCGCAACCGCGGTGCGGACGGACTCAAGAACGGCGGCGCGCTCGAGTGGGCCATCGACAAGCAAGCCAAGCTCGCGCTCGACGCTCTGCGGCTGCATCGCATTCCAACGTATTCGGTCGCGGCGGTCGACGGGTACCCGTACGCGACCACGGCTCAGGTTGTGCGGCAGCACGTGGCAGCGCTTATGGAGATTGCTGACTTCGACCGCGCGCCGCAGGTATCACTGACTATTCGTGAAGACGACTGGATCATCCCAGGGGATTCAGACTTGTGGCCGTTGTGGAAGAAGTATTACCGTTATCACGAGAATTCGTCGCATCGCTGCGTGAGCTATTACTGGAACGGCGACAACTTCGTTGGAAAGACAGCGTTTCTCAAGGCGATCAACGAAGGGCGTCGTTCGCAGACTCTTCCAACCTGTCATATCGCCATGCGGGCGCAGCAGTGGCGAGAGATCTACGGGCTCGCCGTCGGTGAGAACCTGGCCGATGCCGTCGAGCGCACGCTCACACAGTGGTATGAGCGCTATCCACGTGATGGGTTCAATACATGGATGAGCGATCAGGACATCATGACTGCGCGGGTTTGTCAGCAGCCATGGTTTCCGACGGGACGTCCACCGGACGATGGACTTGCGCACGAGAGCGGTGAGGTGCTGTTTGTGGGTCGCAAGGGGCAGCCGCCGCTTGATCGGCTCGATCGATCGCATCTCAGCGACTGGAATTTTGACAACGAGAATTGGCTTGACGCTTCCCATACAGGGCGCTGGAAAGACGCTCATGTGTTTCGTGCATCACATACTGATGAAAACTGGCAAAAGCTGCGGCCGATAGTTGCAGCGCTGTTGCCGGATCATGTGCAGTGGGTTGATGAGTATCAGCGTGCGTTTCTCGAGGCAGGTAAATGATTCTTCAGTACATGATGCGGGATGCGCGACCCACTGGTGGTGTCTGGGCGCTGAGTGACGTCGTCAAGCATGCAATGATGAAGTCATTAGCACTATCGAAGCGACCGATGGTGATTCGAGCGCACGGAAGTGAGATCGACGCACGGATGTTTCATTCAGTGGCCGATATACTACCATGGGGGACGGTGATTGTTTTTGATGATCTCCAAACACCAGCCTCGGTCCTTGTTGGTGATACCGCGTCACATGCAGAGTGGCGAGAGTGGCGACCGGCTGGAGTTGAGCCACACGAAACCGCGTACGTGCGCTCGCACTATGACGGCAACACGTACGGAACGCATCAGCGCTATTTGATCGAAGCGGTGCGTTTGACGGAAGGGCCGGTGTTGGAACTGGGTTCAGGAGATGGGTCGACGCCGATACTGCATTCGCTTGTGGCAGCGAGTTCGCAGATCCCGGGACGCTTGCTCATCACTGTTGACAATAACGATGAATGGCTTGAGCGTTATACCGGCATGACGTCTGAGAGACACCGATTCGCACGCCGAGATGATCCGGCCAAGTTTCTCGACGAATCTAGTAATACTCAAATGGGCGTTGTATTCGTGGATCATGCGCCGGGCAATACACGTGCTGATGCGGTCGAGAAGGCACGCAAGGTTGCGGATTATGTAGTCGTGCATGATACCGAAGATAACGGCTACGAGATCTGGGATACGTTGCAATCGTTCAAGTACGTGCGTCACTTCAGGTACATGCGCCCGTGGACCAGCGTTGTCTCGATGACACGTCCGATCTTCGACGACCCTTACAACAAAGAGTCATGAACGGCGGCTACTATTATACGGATCGCGAATCGCGGCTCCGGCCGCTAGAACGCTGGTTCCGTCGAGCAGTTTGTCGCATCTTCGGATGCATGCCGTTTAGTGAATGGTCGGCCAAATACGGCTACTGCATGCGTTGTGGACAATCCTGTGAAGAGGAGCTGTGATGGGTCTCGTTGAATGGCTCAATGCGCTCGCTCGCGAGTTGAATGGCTTCTATGATGAGGATAATAATCTCCTCGTAGATCCCGGCGACGGTATCGGCGCCAACAGCTACGCCTACGGTGAGCTGGTGCAGATGTACAACAGCAAGTGGTCGCCGCGAGAGGCGGCCGATGTCTTGCGCATGGGTGGCGTGTTTTAGTAATGATCGACCTCGGGCTCTACCAAGGACTTCCTGATATTCTCTATACCGAGGGCTTGCTTCCGGTCGTGGACGTTGTTTGGGATGTAGGCTGGTCACAACCAACGGTTGAGTCATTGCGCAGCGCCGAAGGCGCCGCCGGCCAGAGTCGACGTACAGCTCTCCCGAGGCGCGGCGTCATCGCTGTGTTTCTGCGCGAGCTGCCCGACATGCTGCGCGTCCTCGAGCGCGACGGTGGCGGTGGCCGTTACATCGTCGTGGCTCGGGATGGTGATTCGTTGCTCTCACGGGTGCTCACGCAAGGATTACCGTCGTGTGTGCAACATCTGTTTGCGGTCTATACGCAGACGAGCGCGCGCACGACACCCATGCCTTTTGCGTTGCGATGGCGGACGCATGTCGAGTCGTTGGTGCCGTATCTTGCGGTCCCGCGCACCAAGGAGCGGAGTGTTCTGGTAGCTCATCAGAATCTGCATTGGTTTCGCCCGGGACACGAGCGTAGGGTTGCGAACGCCTACTTTCGGGACAAGCCGTGGGCGACTGTGCGCGAGGCACCGGACAATCAGTATCCGATGACCAACGATGAGTATTTGCGGGCGCTGCGCTCGCATGACTACTTCGTGGCAGCCTCGGGCGACGGCAACCAGGACGGTGGCGTCGAGCGCGTGGCTATGTGGGAAGGGCTGGCGCTGGGCTGCGTTCCGTTGTGTACACGGAGGCAGGTGCAGTGGAATGATTTGCCGGTGGCGGTGGTCGATTGCTGGGAGCAGGTAACGGAGGGATTATGTGACGCGAGTATAGATGCGTTGCACAATCAATCGTTAGATCGAGTGCGACTGACGTATTGGCTCAAGAAAATCTACGACAAAACGAGGGAGCTGTGATCATTGCAGTGACGTCTTCTTGTGCTCGGGATATTGATTGTGCGGCCCAGCTGCATGAGCAGCTGACTCGTCATGGTGTCGAGCACCATCTATTCGTGGAGCAGGTTGATCGGTCACTGTTCGAATCGCGCTTCGGTCGCGTGCGACTCAAGCCCGACGACGCCGGAAACGGACTTGGTCGTGGTGGTTCACTCTGTCGGTGGAATATACATCGACAGATTGTGCCGTTGGTCGGTGATGGAGACACTGTCGTCAACATCGATTCGGATTGCTTCTTCGTTAACGAATCAATGATTGAAGCGTTGGCATGTCGTCCCGGTGAAACGAAAGGCTTCACGCGGCACGATTCGCCAATCATAGCGTCGGAGACTGAGAAGTTCTATCACTGCTCAGGAATGATCATCGCTGCTGCGAGTGATGTCTATATCAAGGCGTGGAGCATTGGTCATGAAGAGCTGTCAGCACTGTGCTACAGGTTGATTGATCAAGGACTTCACTGCTCGGAGGACATCACGGCGTCGTATCTATATCAATGCCGAGCGGGTGGACGAATTGTTCATTTGGACGATCAGTTTAGCCGGTTTATCAATCATGAGATTCCGCGGCGGTATGATCTGACTGACGACCGAGCATCTGTCGACGTGATTTGTTGAGTCTGGAGACTGAAGAGCTTCTACCGGGACAACGCCGCGATCGAATATCAGGGCTTGTGCAGCCGTGGTTTGTACCGACGGCGTTAGACGAGATCGAAACATGGGATATGTCCAGTGACGTTGTGCTCGAATGGGGCGCCGGTCGTTCTACGTTGTGGTGGGCGAGTCGTGCCGGGCGCGTGATTTCGATCGAGAGCAGCGCCGCGTGGATTGGTTGGATCCGAAGCAATCTTTCAACCGACAACGTGGAGCTGATTCAATGTGATTGGGGAGAGGTCGAAAAATTACCCATACCAGAGAGTTGTGTTCCGACGATTGTGGTTGTTGATGGAAGCGCACGAACGGCGTGTCTTGAGGCAGCGATTCATCTTCCACGGCCACTGAAAATCGTCTGCGATAACTGGCAACAGCCGGACGTGTATGTAGATGATGTTGCAGTGCAATTGATGGCGCCGTTCGTTGGCAAAATTTATGCGCAACAGCAATGGCAGACTGCGATATGGTGGTTGTGAATGGCGACAACGTTGATCACTACGGTGCAGGGGATCGGTCTCGGAGTGATGGGCCAGTCACTGGCTGAGCATTGCCCCGAGATTACGCATATACAAGGTGTGCGGCGCAATCCTGAGCAGCATATTGATCTCAAGTTTCCTGAACGCTGTATATTGACGATTCACGATAATATGATTCCGTTGGGATTATTCGAGAAGAGTCAGTGTAAGTATGGAGACAAGATCGTATACATCGAGACGTCATATAGTACGTCGAGGATGCTTCGAAACGCTGGCTATCGGACGATCTGGATTCCCATGTGGGAACAAGGCTCTGTCCCCATCGAGATACTCAATACTGATACCTGTGTCTCAGTTACCCAAAAGACACTGAGTGAAGTTCAGAAAGTTCAATTTGCTCACAGTGATGATGGTCGACATCCACCACTTCATATCTTGCATAAGTATCTACCTTGGCCCGTCGATACTGTTGATGTCGTTCCTAAGCGCGTTGAGCGCGTTCGGACGATTCTGCATAACGCCGGCAGTCTTGGCGGCAATCTTCGCAAAGGCACTCAGCAAGCCATCCAGATTTTTCAACGCTCAGGGCTCGCCCGTCGCGGTGTACGTCTCGTTATTCATACGTGGGTACCCGTGCCACCGGAGATCGAATGTGTATTGAGTACAGCACCAGAGGGTATTGAATGGACCAATAAGTTTCTGCCTCGTACAGAGGATATCTACGACGCCTACGATCCCGACCTTCTTCTCATGCCGTCCAAAATTGAAGGTCATGCGCTTGTGGCACTCGAGGCCATGGCCCGCGGTATACCAGCTCTCGTCACCGACTACGCTCCCATCAATGAGTACGAACAGAACGATCTGTTCAAGCTCCCCATCTCGCACTACGTGGCATCACCGCTTCGGGCTCCATATGCAATTGTCGACATCAACGAAGGCGCCAATCAGTTGCGTCGTCTTTGTGCTCTTGATCTGACCGAGAAGTCGATCGAAGTGGCGGATTTCGTCGAGAAGCAGATGTCGTGGCAAACACTCGGACAGCAATGGCGAGATCTACTCTCGTGATTCCGATCTATAAGCCATTTCTCCCTGAAGAGGTGAAAGTCTACGCGCTGGATGCTATCAAATCAGGATGGATCAGCTCGCGTGGCGAATATGTCGAGCGGACGACTGAAGCACTCAAGGGGATTTTCGGATACAAGCATGTGCTTCTCACAAGTTCAGGGACTGCGGCCGGGCATCTCACGACTATTGCGTTGCGCAGGTTCCGTCCTGACATTGGTCGAATTGTTGTCCCCAACAACGTCTATGTTGCGGCGTGGAATACGTTGTTGCAGGAGTATTCACTCGATACTCTGTGGGCCGTCGACGCTGATATTGATACGTGGTGCGCCGGTACGAAGGGATACCAGCTCGCAATTCAAGATCCGTGGCGTGTAGCAGCGCTCGTTGTGCACAACCTTGGCGGCGTGGTCAACGTCGCTCGGATGATGAATGAGTGTCCAGCTCTGTCCGTCATCGAGGACAACTGCGAGGGGATTTTCGGGGCCTACAACGGGCATCCTACCGGGACGTTGTCATTGGCCTCGTCGATCTCATTTTTTGGAAACAAGACGCTAACAGCCGGCGAAGGTGGCGCGTTCGTGACTGGTGATGCGAACGTCTACGAGTACATCGCCCGTGTCGGTAACCAAGGGGCAACCGACAAGCGCTACCGGCACGACGTGCTGGGCTACAACTATCGCATGACCAATGTGCAGGCTGCTTTGCTCTACGGACAGCTGTTGCACGTGGATGAAATTCGTGCGCGGAAGCAGTTTGTATTCGAGAGCTATCGAGCTGGTCTTCCCCTTGATCGCGTAGTGCTACAGAAAAGTGAAGATGGAACCGTAGCCGCGGACTGGATGATGGGTGTGCGAGTGGTTGGGAGTCGTGGCTATGAGGACGTTGAACGTTTCATGGCAGAGCGCGGTGTGCTGGTGCGGCCGATGTTTTATCCGGTGCATGCACATGAGCATTTACGAGAGATGACGTGTGCTGGGGCCAAGATCGCGCGATTGCTGCATAGAGAGTGTTTTATGATTCCGAGCTACCCAGAGATGACGGCGAGTGAGGTTTCTCAGGTGATCGCCGCCGTGCACGCATACGCAAGGAGTTTCTGATGGGGGTGTTTCGACTGACCGACGTTTCGAATACTGAGCGCGAGAGTAAACAGTATTGGGACGAACGTGTCTCGAAAGACTGGTCACAGCCGATGCATGGTTTGTTTGCTCAGTATGAAGACGATCGAATATTGCGGATGGATGCGCGCAACTGGACGATTTTGAGATCGCTGCTCCAGCCACGCAATCCCCCGTGGCAGCGTGTGCTCGAGTGTGCATGTGGCTACGGTCGATATGCATCAGAAATGACGACATTGTGCGACGAATATATCGGTATCGACTTGGCTGATCTCAACATCGTTGAAGCTCGACGATTGAACGAAGGCACACAACGTGCGTCGTTCTTTGTAGCTGACATGGCGAGGTTTGATCCCGGGGTTAAATTTGATTTGATCTTCATGGTAGCGGCGTGGTCGTCGATCGAACAGAAGTCAGCGGAGATAATACAGCATCTCAAAACACGGCTCTTGAAGCGAGGCGGGAGGCTGGTTGTTTTTGAGGAAGATCTGTACATGGTGATAGTGAAAACATGATCAAACTCAATCTTGGGTGTGGAAACAAGATTCTCGAGGGCTATGAGAATCTTGATCTCTACAGCACAACATCCGGTGTACAGCGAGTCGATATTCGCCAGCTTCCATATCCTGATGCGTCAGTTGACGAGATACTGGCCGAAGATATCTTGGAGCATTTCGGGCGGCTCGAGTGGCGGAAGATCTTAGCGGAGTGGGTGCGCGTGCTCAAGCCGGGCGGAACCATCACAATTCAGTCGCCGGATATGATTCGGCTCGCCGATGCACTTAGCCATGCTGGCAACGCAAGCGACGACGAAAAATGGGAGGCGTTCAATCGCCGCATATTCGGTGGCCAGGGTGATGGCGTGACCGATGGTAAAGGCATGTACCACTACACAGGTTTCAGCGTTGCGTTTCTGCTTCGTCACTGTGAGCGTGTTCATAGTCTCAGTTACGTGCGAGAGAACTACCACAACTACAATTTCACGCTGGTGATGCGCAAATGAGCGATAAGACGATCGTCGTGACGTCCGCAACGCCTGAGGCTGATTACTCGTTCCCGTTGCCGTTGACTTGTCTCTTGTGGCGAGAGCTGGTCGGATTCGAGCCGATCGTCTACCTCGTCAGTAGCAGTGCCTGGCTGCGACCGGGACCAAAAGCATGCGTTGACGCGCTCAAGATGTGGGGCTTCAAGGTTATTGAATTCTATCCTATCGAAGGCCACGATAATGTGGTCAATTCGAAACACGTCCGCGAGCATGCTGCGGTTGATCCCGGCATCGCACCGGACACCTGGATCATGCCCGCCGACGCTGATCTCTGGCCGCTTCAATGCGAGTTCTATCACCAGCACGAAGGTGCTCAAGAAAAGGCTGTGCTCTATTACGCCAACGGTGATGGTTTCAAATCGAAGGCAGAGACGATCACGAGCTTTCAGGAGGGACGACGTTTTCCGACGATTCCGTTGTGTCACGCCACGATGCGGGCTCGAGAGTGGAGACAGTCATGGGAGCTGCACGCAGGGTTGTTGGCGAGCAGTATGAGACAGACGTTCGCGAATGACGGAGTGAGCGATGCGTCTCGTGTTCCGCCTGATGAGATACGTGTTGGCTGGGAGTGGTGGGTAAGGTCAGATCAACGAGTATTGACGTGGCGACTGTGTCAACAGCCCTGGTTTCATGACAAAGGACAGGGTGACAAGGTTCGCTATATTGAGCGCTCGAAACGCAAGGGGCCACCAGATGACCGGCTCGATCGAGGTATTCTCAGTGACTGGACTAATCTCGGTGAAAAATTCTGGGTCGATTCTCACATTTTCAAGCAACCGCAGCTGCATCAGCACTGGTTGAAGCTGTATGCACTCTTTGCATTACGGCTACCCAAGTTCGCTGAGTGGTCATTGAATTATCACCGTCAGTACCTTGGTGGCTAGTAGTTGCACGTCAAAAATACAACGAGCCCAGGATAGCTCCGAAAGTGTGGTGTAGTACAACAGGGCTACATGGAAAACCGCACATATCACTGCGCTCAGATCTCAAATCATGAACCTTGTAAGTGTTGTACACGTTGTCACGATCTCGGGAGTTGTTTCGTCGTACGTAGCGACGATCGTGATTACACGTTGTGCTGCCATGCGGTTGGACGCTTGATAGATATCAAACCGGAGGTGCAGATTGTGAAGGATATAGATGACGAGCTGCTGGCGATCTAGCGTCTGGTGATCAGTGAACTCAGTACACCTGATACCAGCCCACCAACGATTTCGTTTCCGAGTGAAAATCCGGCGTCTTTGAGATCACGAACGACAACACCAAACATTTCGGCCGGTCTTTTCTTTAGAATCTCGACGGGGTCTCGACCAAGTTGTGCATCGAGAATTCCTCGTTGAATCAGCTCGAGTGCGACCTCGCGAAGATATTCACGGAGCAGCGAAAGGCGGCCCTCGAGTCGCTTCGTCTGTGCCATCTCGTTATTCTTCTTGGGTTTTCGATGCTTGTCAATGGGTCTCGACTGCGAGAAAATGCATGTGATGCCGCCGGTAGTAAGCGACAAAGTGCTTGATCGCGTCCGCAAATTCAAAGCGATGGCGGCGAGCCCAAACGAGCACGAAGCGGATACAGCTCGTCGACGACTCAATGAGCTGTATCGCCAGCACAATATCTCAGAGGGCGACATCATCGATGAGGCGACCGAGGTCGCCGTTCTGGGATATGCGCTCGATGGCAATCAACGTGTGGAGCTGTCGCGTCAGGTTGCTAAGAGTCGCGGATGCAAGACGCTGGTCAAGCGTGAAGGCATAGCGTTCACAGGGTCGCCGCCGGCAGCCAAGGATTCACGGCAGCTCTACACGGCCCTCGTCGGCATTGTTGAGTCGAATTGCGAGTTGTCACCAGGGCAGCGCTACACCGACAACGACCATCTGGCGTGGCGGACGTGTTTCTGGTTGGGCTATGTTGCCGCGGTGCAGCGTCAGCTTGACCCAGAGCATGGGAGCACACCGCAAGAAGCGTTGACGACCATTGTCCAGCGTATCGGAGACAGTGCGCCGCAGCTGCTCAAGCGTGTGGCAGATGGACTACTGAGGGACCATTCGCCTGAAGAGGCGGACCAGTGGCGGCGGGCCGCTTATGCAGCTGGAGAGCAGCTCGGTGTTGCGGTGCCCATTCCTGCGTTTCGTAGAAGATGATAGACTAGAGAAAACGACCTACTCGGGGTGCGAGTTCCCTGAACGGAGATAATCCGATGGGGACTCTGCGCAAATTCCTTGCATTACTGGTGCTGTTGGTGCTGCCGCGTCTGGCTCAGGCGCAGATCAGTGGCATGACTTTCTACAACGGCTCGACCCTATTGGGCCACGCCACCACGTACAAGGCTGACGGCACAACCATCACGTGCACGATCTCGGGCGCCACCGTCACGTGCTCGTCGGCTGGTGGCATTGGCGGTACGATCACAAATCCGCATATTCCATATGCTGTATCGGGTAGCGCGCTGGGTGATACGACGGCTACTTGGGACAACGTCAACGACGTTTTGGCACTTACGAGTAATGGCAATAGTCAAGCCGCTCCGTTGACAACTTTCTCGACGGGAGGTGGAGGTCACGGTAGTGGAACTATCGCAATTGGAGGTTCGTACGACAATATTATCGGGCCGGCTATTGGTACGACGACTTCAAGTTCACTCGGTTTCTTTATTTCCAATCAGGCACCACTATGGGAGATTTTGATCTCTGATAATAGCTGGAGCCCAGTTGGTAGTGGTAATACGAATATCGGTCAGGCCAGTCATATCGTTAACAACGTTTTTGTCAATAACCTCACCAACGCTAACGGCAACGGCGTCAACGTCATCGCCAACACCTCGGCCGGGGCGTCCCTCTCCGTCACCCCCGGCATCAACAACGGCGGAGTGCAAAACAGTCTCGTAGTTACGAACTCCGCATCAATCAATCAGACGACAAACACTGAGATCCCTGGTGTCAACTTCAATCTGTCTGCCACTCGCCAGTGGTCAGCCGGTGGCGGCACCCAAGCGACTCAACGCGAATTCTTGATCCAAGCGCCAACGTACGCTGCGACGGCGGGCTACACCATCACGACGGCAGCGACGGTCGGTGTGACAGGAAGACCTGTGGCCGGCACCAACGTGACGATCACGGAGAGCATACCGCTACTTGTGAACAACAACAGTATCGGAGCTGTCTCGACCATTGCCGCCACAGAAGGCGTTGTGCTGATGAACTCGACAGCGGCGGCTGCGGGCGCGCAGCAATTCAGCCCGATGTTAGTTTTGGATGGCCAGGGGTGGTCCACCACCAATACGGCATCGCAGGATGTTCGGTTTGGGATGCAGACGACGCCTGTGCAAGGAGCGGCAACTCCAAGTGGCACCTGGCACCTGATGCAGTCGATAAATGGCGCAGCTTATTCAGATCAATTAACGATGTCGACGGGTGGCACGATGATTGTGTCGACGCAGAACGGCGTGGTTCAAGCAGCACACTATGATCGCAGCACCGCGTCGGTCGGCTTCGGTGATGTGACCGCGACTGGACCCATCTCAATTGGTCGCGCTGGCCTGCAAAACAACATCGCGTTGAACGCAGGTGTCACAGCCGTGACCATGTCATATGCCGCAGCGACGTCAAGCGCGCACAATCTTTTGACGCTGACTATGCCAGCGGATACCGGACAAACTGCATCGACTGAAGTCAACGGTGTTCTGTATAATTTTTCCGCTACGCGTACTTGGGCGACTGGAGCTATCGCGACGCAAAGAGAATTTCGTGTTCAGCCACCGACGTATGCGTTTAACGCCGCATCGACGATCACGACAGCGGCGACAGTAGCTATTGATGGTGATCCTATAGCTGGGACTAACGCGACCATCACTGAATCGATTCCCCTGCTGATTATGAATAACGGTTTTGGCACAGCCGCAACCTTCGCAGCATCAGAGGGTGTTTCGTTGCAGAATACGACTGCGGCGGCTGCGGGCGCGCAACAAAGCTCGCCACTTCTTGAATTCTGTGGGCAAGGCTGGGAGACCGGCACAGCCGCGAGCCAAACAGCTTGCTTTGCGTTGCAGGTGCAGCCGGTTCAGGGTTCGACCAACCCCACCGCGCAATTGAATTTCTTTCAATCCATCAATGGCGGCGCCTACGCGACGGTAGGACAAATCACCAGCGGCGGTTCGTGGACGATTCCAAGCACCGGCACGCTTGCAGTTAGCGGGAACGCGTTCTTTACACAAAGCATGCGGTGGGGCAGAAAGACTGTCGCTGACGTGAACTACACGCGCGTCAGTACCGACGGTATGACAATCGCGTATACAAGCATTACGGCTGCAAGGACTATCACATACAGCAGCAGCGTCGGAAACGCCGCCGCCCCCGAATTTTTGATCATCAAAGACGAATCGGGAAACGCGTCGGCCGGCAACACAATCTCGCTGAGCGGCCCAACGCTCGACGGCGTGGCAAGCCCTAACGTAGTAGTCAACACCGCAAGTGGTGTGCACAGGATCTACTGCACGGGAACTGCGGCGTGCTTCACGTGGTAGTGTGCGGTTAGATATTCCGGGGGCGGGTGGGTACATAGCGATCGACATTCCTGAGGCAACAGCCATAGGGTCAGGATTATTCACTGCGTCCGACAAGATCAAGCTCGATAGTTTTCCTCGAAATGTAAAAAGCTTCGGTGCTGTCGGCAACAACATCGCGGACGACACGTCTGCTATTCAGGCTGCTATCGACGCTTCGGCTATAGACGGCGCCCCCATCGTCTTCCCACCAGGCACGTACCGAATCACGGCCGCGTTGATCTTTTTGAGGCTCCTCGGCGTGAAAATCATCGGTGCAGGTTCGCAAGCGACCTCCATCGTGTGGGCAGGTGGAGTTGGCGGGACGATCTGGAACATATCGGGCTGCGCGCGTTGCAAGTTTTCCGGCTTCAATATTCAGGGATCGGGCGACACAACTGGGATACTAATGAACGGCATTCTGGGGACACCCAATGTCGTTTCGACATTGAATCGCTTTGACGACATTTTCGTTTCGACGGGCTGCTCGTATGGCGCGCGCATCGGAACGATTGCTTATCAGAGCGATCAATCGAAGTGGTTCAATTGCCAGTTTTTTCATTGCACAACGGCAGGTGTGTCGATCGAGGATGCCAATGCCGTGGTTCATAATTTCTGGGACTGCACCTGGCAATATTGCGACGCCGGCATCACCGCCATCCTAAACGGGACTGGTGGATCATTTAACTTGTTTGGTTGTGGATTCGCAGGCAACGGCATCAATCAAAGCGCAGCGACAAGTTACGATATTGCAGTCTATCCGAGTTCGCGTGGGTGCAAGATCAATGCGTGGTCTGAAGGTAGTTTTCGTTTCTTGCGCACAGCTGCTGGTTCTACCGCTACACAGGTGACTCTTGATGAATGCAGCGTCAACGGCATGACGGATTCGACAGGAGCTGGTGCCGGTCTTGGCGTTGGTATTCTTTGGGAGGCGTCAGGCGGTTTGAATATTCTGGGCGGTAAGTACAACGGTACATACAAAGGTGTATCAAGTGCGTTGCAGATACAGATCGGCGCCAATAATAGTAAGCGAGCTAATATCAACATCGAGGCAACAACCTTCGGTGATCCTCCATTCCAAACTACAAGTTGTCGCTTCGCGAGTATTCATCTGAAGAATGTACAGATTGGCTTGGCGATGGATACGACAGCGCCAGCTGCGACGTCCGGCTTCTTGCAGCGCGGAACGTTCGGGAGTCCGATCAACTTCACCGTCGGAAATACGCTTATCTATGCGCCTGCTGGTTGGCTCAGTATTGCGAACGGGACGGTCCTCGCTGCCGGAGACAACGTCTTCACCGTGACGTCGTTGAATTGTGAGGGTTTGTCGGCAGTGTTGACCGACCTTGTCAAGAGCTGGGGCGGACTTGTGGCCGCCACCGCACCACTCATTCGAGGAAACGACGCCGGCAGCAACCAGTTGCAAATCATTCTCAACATGCCAGCCGGCGGCGCAACGCTCTCTTCCGCTTTGGTGCTAAGGTCTAGCGTCAACCCTGAGATTGTCAGCGCACTGTAGGAGATGTGATGGAAGAACTAGTCGTGACGATTCGGTACTCGAAAGACGGTCAGGGGCCAGTCTTATTGAGCGCTCCCTACCCTCCGAGCGGTCCGCAAGCAACATACCATGGGAGCGGGGCCTCCTTTTCGGATGCTTTGGCGGCGCTCACCGAAGCACTGTTGACGCATTCTGACCCTCTCCCCACCAGGCTCTTTCCACGTCGACCATCTGATGCAGCGATGGCTGTTCGCGTAGCGGATGAGGTTCGCAAACGCAGAACACTTTCGGGACTAACGCACGCGCAGCTCGCAGAAAAGGCAGGCATCCACGAAAGTCATGTACAGAAGGTCGAAACAGCGAACGGCGTCGACGATGAGCCCACTCTTGGCGTACTGGGCGCTGTCGCAGGCGCGCTTGGTTGCCAAACACGCGATCTACTGCGACACCCCGCCGACGTCGAAGCGGTGACGGTTTCTTCGCAGCATGTCGCGCGTATCGATCGAGCGATGGCGACCATCAGAGCGATGAGCCCGGAGCTTACGCGCGATCAGGCAGTTGCGTACTTGATCGATCAAGGACTCAAGGCGCTCGGCATCTGATGCGTCTTTCTATTCCCGGTGGCTCAGGCTATGTGGAAATCGATATCCCCGAAGTCACGCCAACTTCCCCTGGCGTTATGGGTGCTGCCGACAAAGCGCTAATCAACGCCAACCTGGCGCTCTCCTTCGTCAACGCCAAGGCATTCGGCGTAGTTGGAGATGGTGTTACCGACGACGCTCCGGCATTCCAACAGATGCTGAATGTCGCTTCGGGAGTTACCAACGGAACAATATTTTACATACCAGTTCCAGCGGTGGCGTACCGCTTGAACTCGACGCTTACCTACACGGGGAACCCGTCGAGCGCGATCATCTTCCAAGGCGCTATTTCGACGAGAGCCAATCACGGCGTAGTGTTCAAGTGGGGAGGTTCGGTCGGCGGCACAATGCTCATGACTTTCGGCATGAACTTCTCGAAGTTCGAGAATGTCCGCTTCGATTGCAACAACACTGCATGCTACGGGCTTTGGTTTCGTTCAAATCAGCCAAACGGAGGGAGCGGCAGCGATCAGATCACCCTCGAGCGCGTCGGTGTTGCCAACGCTGTCGACAACGGCGCCACGCTTTCGGCACTGGTCGTCGCAGGCGAGGCGACCAACACATTCCAGGTTTCCACCATCACATGCCGCGACTGCGACTTCACAGGTGCGGGAGGTGCCGACGGACAGACAACATACTGTGTTTTGATCCAGCAAAGCGGGGTGGGCAACGTAGAGACCGTTCACTTTGAGCACTGCAATATCGGTTCGGCCAAGTATCTTTTCTACTTTGCGAACAGCAACAACTGCATTTCATTCCGCGGCTGCAATTTCGGGCACGTCACCGTCGCTGCCATTCTCTATGGCCTGGGGTTCTTGACTGTCGAAGATTGTCAGATAGAAAATTTGAATCTTCCGGCGCCCTACCAGGGCCAAGGCTTGTTCCTGATTGCCGGATCTCAATCACATTCGACTATTCGTAATTGTGAGCTAGTCATGGATATTTCTCAGGTGTCGGATCAAGCGATGTTTTCGACGGCTGGCACGCTTATTATTGAAGGCGGGTTGGTCGACGGAACCGCCGACGGTAATGCAAGTGGAGGGACTTATGCAAATTCGACGATCGCCGCGGTGCGCGTCAACAATGCAATCATCAATAACCAAAATGGCGCGTCGAGCGCAATTCGTCTCGACAAGTGCAGCTGGCGAAATGTCAATCCGTCCAATAATTTTCCGGTGATCGTTGATTCAAACGGGAACGTGCTGCTCGGAAGTCCCAGTGGCTCCACTTCTATGTATGGCGCCGCAACAGTCAGTCAGCTCAGTCCCGTGGCGATCGAAGTCGTTGACGTCATCGGCGTGATGCTAGACGGCACACGAGGCATATGTGCTCGCGTGGTTGGTGCGCCACTTCAGTGTTTGAACCTCGGCCCGAAAACGAATGGCATCACATCCGGGGTTCAAATTCTTTATCGAGGAGAGCTTCGAAAGGGCGTTTACAGCGTTTACATTGACTACACGGCGTTGATCGCAGCCAGCACTCTCGAAACTCTGGTGTTTGGTACGATGCGCAATCACGAGATCAACACAAGAGTGGTGATGGAAGTAACTACTCCGTTCGCGGGTCCTGGCTTCACAGGGTTAACGCTGGCGGTTGGTACCAACTCGGGTAGCAACAGAGCCGACACGAATCCTTATGTGCTCGCGTCGGACATGACTGTGAGCGCAGTCTACGGTCTTCGAAGCGCAGAGCTAGGAACAGGGCTAGGTTCGCCTGTACAAGGTGGAGATCAATTTGCCGCTGAGTATTTTTTGTCGACGACACAGACATTGCTCGCGCGTTTCGTTTCATCAGGTTCGAATCTCGGAAACGGTACAGTGACGAATTTGACAGCTGGTCGTGTAAGGATCTATATATCAACAGAATATCTGGGTCATCCATAGGAGAAGATCATGGGTAAATCAATCACGTTGATGGGAGCAGTGGTGCTGTTTTTGTCAGGGATCGTAATGGGCGCGGCAGCGGTAGTGATGATCAGTAGCTGCAATGCGAATACATCAGCGCCCAAAAAGCTCGGATTCAAACCGATCTCTGCGCCGGTCAACGCTGGTACGGTGAAGACGACGGCGACGATCAGCTACCTAAGCCTAATCTCGAGCAACACCGACAACAGCTCGACGTTGTACATCGATGTCGCGTTCAATGGTGCACATCGTACGCGGGGTATTTATGTGTCTCCCGATGGTACATCGTTCAAGCTCGACGGACTGGCGATATCGTCCCCGCCGGGGACGTTACAAGCGCTCGGAGCGCATCTGTCGGCGTTTCCAGGGAAGCTGTCGGCCGCGCTCAGTACGCCCAGCATTGTCACTTTGTTGACCGCACCGTAATGTGGTACGTTGGTGCTCATCAGGGAGGCACCACGACCATGAGGAAACTGTTACTGATCACCTGCACGACCATGCTCTACTTCTCGGCGTGTTCTTGTGTTGCGAGTGCTAAGCCGTCCACGGACGCCAAGAAGGATGAAAAGAAGGTCGAGACCAAGAAGACGATCAAGCCCGAGATCTTGGATGGCATCGACTACGCGCAATTCAAGATGATGAAGGTTGGCAACGACATCATCACGCGTCACCAGAAGGCAGCCAACGAAGAGTTGAAGACTGAAGCGGCGCCCTGGCGGGATAAGATCCGCGCGTTCGAGCAGAAATTTGATGTGAAGCTCTATGACGAGAATTGGAATCGCTGCTGCGACGAATATGATGCGGTGACGGGGGAGATCATCAAGGACGGGTACAAGCCGCCACGTCAGCCGCCACGTCAGTAGTGAGCGTATTCTCGCGGCCAGTTGGTTCCCCAGCCGCAATATCCCGTCTTCAGATTGCAGTGTGATTCGTAATGCCAAGCGCGATTGTCTTCGTCAATCGCAGCAATCAGTCGTGCCATGAGCTGCCGGTAGCCGGGGTGTGTGTTGGGTACACGCTTGAGCCAGGTGCGTGCTCCAAAGGGCTCGTCGTAACGCCAGAGGGTCAGTGCTGCATCGTAGGCGTAGGCGGGGTTGTGGGTCAGCTCCCAGGCTCGTGCGAGGTTGTGAAATGCCTGCACGTAGTCGCCGCTGTTGTAGTAGGACTCCGCCTCGTAGAAGAATTGTTTGCTGCCTTCGATTTTGGCGTCGTTACCAACTGGGACGGCAAATTGAGCTTCGGCGGAGGCGCCGAGGCAGGTTAGGAAGAAGATCGTCAGCATAGTACGCATATCATGGTCCTCCTATCGTGGACTGTCTGCGGCCGGCATCACCGAAAATACGAGGTCCGTATTGTTGGCGTAACCAGACGTCGAAGTCGCGCGCGTGAACGAGCATGAATTCTCGGTGTTCAGCGTCACTGATGGTGCGTCGACCGAGAGCTATCAGCTCGAACATGCGCCAGTGTTTGGAGCACCATAGAGTGTAGAACCCACCCGGTCGATCGAGCGCATCCCACAGCCCAAATCGCGTCAGGTCGTTGAGCATCCTGACACCCCTTCCCGATGGCGATAATTTGCCATCGTTAGCTTCGTGTCCTAACGTACTACGTTAGCGGATGCGAACGCAAGGGCAATTTGACATAGGTCTCAAATGGGATACATTGGGGTATGTCAGTGAAGAGACGGAAGCCCGCGACCGAGCGCAAGGAAGCGAATTTGCGAGCGCGTATCAGACAAGATCACAAGAAAGAGATCAAGACGGCTGCCAAGAGGGCAGGGATTTCCGAATCGGCATGGATTATCGATCGACTACTCAAGTGCGCGCGCAGCGAGAACGGGAGCGCGAGCTAGCGCATTACGCAGCCTTCTTCTTGAACAGCGCTTCCGCTGTTGCAACGCCCAGCTCAGTGAGTCGATACATTCGTCGCGGATAGTGCCTATCTGAATTCAGTCGGGGCTCGTTCCAGCTCTTCACCAGTCCGGCATCTTCCAGCTCGCTCAAGATGATGTAGATGATGCCGCGTGCTGCAATGCGAGCGTAGACGAAATCGAGCCCGTAGAGCGGGTAACGATGATGGAGCATGTAGTTGAGAACGCGATCACGGCCGCGGGCGAGGTTGTAGACCAGTAGCGACAGCAGCACGAAGATACTGATGACGACGATGGCGATGATCACAACGCCACCAAAGTTGCTGGAAGCTGCGCCAAGATCTCCTGAGCTTCATGTTGCACATTGCCATTCTGGAGGCAGGTCAGGTGTCCGTAGAAACGCAAAATGCCGAACGAGCCGGCGAGCTTCTTGTCAAAGTACAGCTCTGCGCCGGATACGATTTTCTCTTTGCAGCCGATGCAAATCATGCTGGCTCCAGTGGCAATAGATTATCCCATGGTTTGGAAATCGAGCGTGCGTATTCGACGCAGTTGGCTGTACCACCCGGCGACTTGTTCCAAGCAGCGATGAGTCTGGTGCAGTTGTCCACCATCCATACATTGCGGCGCTGGAGCTTCCATAACAGGTAGGGACCTGGGCTCACGATGTGGACGCGTGCCGCCTTCGCGAGAATGGTGTGATAGAGCTTCTGGGAAGTCTCAGGCCAGCGCTTCTCTTGACCGTCGTAGGGCACAGCAGCAGTGAACGGGACGCCAATGCGGACGCAGACCTGGGCGGCCCACTGGTCGAAGCCGAGCGCCATACCTGAGATGGCTGTGAGCTGTGGGTCCTGCGCCAGCATTTGCAGAAGCAGCGTCTCGAGCTTGGCCATGAGCTGGTCGCGGATGGGATTGAAGCCGGTGTAACCGCCGAGCTTGTCAGGTCGATGACCTGTGAATGCGACGACCGCAGTCATTGATTGTTCGCTACAAATAAGCGCGCTTCGTTGGAAGGTATTATTGTATTGAGGTATTTGTCGTTATCGTAGATCACGATATTGTCCAAAATGATTTGATGAGCATAACCGTTGTTGGTGGCCTTGTATGATCGCCAGCATCCGGTGCACTTGACGAAAATCGGACCGTCGAATCTGAGTTGTGTGCCGCAAATGCAACGTGTGTAGGCGATGAAGTTCATGGCTGTTTTTCCATCAGCTTCGCATGCGGCAGACACACGCGCTTGCCTTTGACCACTTTCGAGTGCGCATTGCAGACGTGGCGTGGGCAGTTCTCGCCGGTCTTAGATCCGGTGAGCGGGAATTCGCATTGTCGTGGAGCGATGAGGTTGCATGGTGATTGGCAGCGAGGGGGCTTGAAACGACCGCAGGCGAATACTTGCATAGGAAACTCCTTGGTGATTGAGATCAGGTCTTATCGTACGCAGCCGCGACCCGGATCGTGTTGCCAACAATAGGCGCCCACAGTAGCGTTTCGCTTGCACCGTTCACGATTGTAGTGCAACTCAAACCCACTCTTAGTGCGGCCGGTTCGTCGATACGTATCGCGATGCCAAACGTCCGCCTTACACGCAACAGTATCTTTCGGACACGCAGTCTGCATACGAGAACGCATGTTATCGCGCACTCTGCTTTCGCTTCCGTTTGCGAAGACATTTGAGCATCGCCATCTTCGCCGCGAACGCCACTTCCTGCATCTCTTCGTCAGTCGGTGGCGGATCCGGCTTGGGCAACCCGACGTCGGCCATCACCTCGTTGCAACGGACAAAGTGATTGGGAGCGCTACTCCACGCGACTCGCAAAATAAATTCTTCCATCTACCCGTAGTCCTCACCCATCGAATCCGCCTGAGCGCGAAACTCCCTTGACCTGCGATCACACTCTTTGCAGGGCTCAGGCTTCGGCATTTCTTCAATGCGCGACGGATTGCCGATGCTCGGGAGTAAGTATCGTTTGATTCGCGATCGAATGACCGACTCAGGTTCGTCGTTGTCATCCGGCAGCATGATTGAAAGTACCATTCTCACTTCGCGCATCGTTCCTCCTGC
>Ga0207694_10000968_pt1 | contig 25261 bp, 21 predicted proteins | sample KBSC34metaG_FD_184353 | JGI IMG/M metagenome (GOLD analysis project Ga0207694, IMG submission 184353) | Corn rhizosphere microbial communities from Kellogg Biological Station, Michigan, USA - KBS C3-4 metaG (SPAdes) (version 2) | ecosystem: Host-associated > Plants > Roots > Rhizosphere > Soil... | reverse complement strand
TTGCTTCATCGGCCGGGGTTAACCCCGGCCGATGAAGTGCCGGATCTCTCATTCTGGCCGGTGGCAGAACCGGGACAGAGTCACCGCCCGTCCTTGCCGCGGATCATCCAGATTGTTGCTGGCATAGCAGCAACGTCTCCATCGGCTGTGCAAATTCAACCAATCCCGCAGCAGCCATTTTACAAATTCGTGCAAATACATTCACTTACTAATTTGGCACAGCATTTGCGACTGTTTCCCCGTTCGATCCGCGCAACGCGGACTTGTTTCAGCAAAATGGGGGAATCTCCTTGACCAAGCCAATCTACTCGTCCCGAGCCCATCGCATTCTTGGTGTCAGCGCCATTGCCCTGCTGGCGGCGGCACACTTACCCACTGCGGTCGCCAACGAAGCGACCGCGCCTGCTGACAGCACCATTCCGGCTGATGCCACCGACGCCAATTCGGGTGCCGGTATTGTCGTCACCGCACAACGCCGCGAAGAACGCCTGCAAGATGTGCCGGTTGCCGTCACCGCCTTTGATAAGGACCTCTTCACGGTCGGCGGACTTGGCCGATCGGCCAACGAAGTGCTGAACTATGTGCCCAACGCATCGGCCGGCACACAGCAGCATGGCCGCCCGCGCTGGTGGATCCGCGGCGTTGGCGCTGGCCAGCAGCAGCTCGACCTCGCCAATCCCGTCGGCTTCTACCTGGACGATGTCTATATCAGCAACTCCAGCGCGACCGGCCTGCCTTTGTTCGACCTTGAGCGCGTCGAAGTGCTGCGCGGTCCGCAAGGAACGCTGTGGGGCAAGAACACGACCGGCGGCGCGATCAACATCATTTCCAAGCGCCCTTCGCTGAATGGCGGGGACGACAATTATGTAAAGCTGGAATATGGCAGCTACGACAACAAGATCGCGGAAGGCGGCGTCGGCACGACAATCGTCGACGACAAGCTGGCGGCACGGGTGTCGTTCCGGTTCGACGATCGCGGCGGTCGTTTCGATAATCTCTACACCGGCAACAAGTCGAACGAGATCAAGGACAATGTGATCCGCGGCCAGCTGCTCGCCAAACCGACCGACAGTTTCCAGGCGCTGCTCAGCGTCCATTATCGCGACTATGACACCAACGGCACCTACTGGACGACGGCCAGCTATCTGCCGAGCGGGGTCGTCCGCAACGGCTATGCGCCTTCGACCGACATCAACGACGTCAGCACGAATGCGCCGGAATATACGCGTAACAAGCAGCTGGGCGGGTCGCTGCGCCTCGACTGGGATCTGGGTGGCGCGACGCTGACGGCGATCACAGGCTATGAACGGTTCAAGACGCGCGGCGCGGGTGATACCGATTACACCCCGCTGGAAATCTCGCGCAGCTTCACGAAGGCCAGCTCACGCCAGTGGACTCAGGAATTGCGGCTGGCGTCATCGGGCGAAGACCGGCTGAGCTGGATCCTCGGCGCCTTCTACTTCAACGAGAAGATCCGCTCGAATGCCTTTTCGGCGACGCTGCCGCAATCTGCGGTTCCGGCCCAGCAGATCACGCCCGTTGGCCCCGCCGTCGCTTTCAGCGACACTGCCTATGACCATAAGGCGGAGAGCGGCGCGGTCTTCGGCAGCAGCACCTTCCGCTTCACCGATGCGCTGAAGCTGACGCTGGGCGCGCGCTGGACGCGTGAGACCAAGGAACTGGAATTTGTCCGCCGGGCGAACCGCTCGGCCACAACGCCGGGGGCAGTCACCAGCTGGAGCAATTATGCCCAGTGGTGGAACAGCTATACGGGCAATTATGGCGGCCCCGGCACCTTCAGCAACAATCTGAAGCGCACCTGGGACGCCTTCACCTATGACGTGACGCCATCCTGGAACATCGATCGCAACAACCTTGTCTATGCCAAGTTCTCGCATGGCGTGAAGTCGGGCGGGTTCAACACCGCCGCAACGCTTGCCGTAGCTCTGACGGCGGTGGAGCCCGAGAAGCTCGATGCCTATGAAATCGGCTATAAGTCGAGTTGGCTCGACGGGCTGCTGACCTTCAATGCCACCGCCTTCCACTATGATTACAAGAATGTGCAGGTAAACGTTGTCGGCCCCAATCCGGGCGCGGTTGGCGGGGCGACCGTGTCCTACCTTCAAAATGCCGCGAAGGCGAAGGTCGATGGCGCGGAGTTCGAACTGGGGCTCACACCCGCCGAAGGCCTGAAGTTCAACGCCGCACTGGGCCTTCTCGATACCGAATATACGCGCTTCATCGTGCAGAACAGCACACAGAGCCTGGCCGGCAATCGCTTCGTGCGCTCGCCCAAGGTAACGCTCAATGTCGGCGGTTCCTATACGTTCGCACTGGCGGAACTCGGCAAGGTCGAACTGGCGGCCGACGCCCGCTACCAATCGCGGCAATTCTATTATGTGACGCCGCAGGACCCGGTGAACCGCTCTTACCTCCAACAAAAGCCCTACGCGCTGACCAACATTCGCGTCACCTATACCACGCCGAACGACAACATCAGCGTTTCGGGCTTTGTGAACAATCTGTTCGACGTCCGATATCTGAACCACTCGCTCCCGGCAGCGAACGCGGCGCAGAACATCACCGGCGACACCGTCGCCTGGGCCGATCCGCTGACGGCAGGAGCATCGGTGATCTTCCGCTTCTGACGGAGGAGGCCGGGGAACGATCCCCGGCCCCATCGACAAAATAGAAGGGCGCCGGGATCATCCCGGCGCCCTTCTTTTGCGGTGCTCCTGGTTCCACCGCCTGAGCTGGACTCCTGCCTTCGCAGGAGCGCGCCAGCCCTATTCCGCTGCGGCCAGCAGCGCGGGAGCCTGCCTACCCAACAGCGGCAGAACTTCCTCGCCGACGCGATAGGCTTCTTCCAGATGCGGAGTGCCTGCCAGAATGAAAGCATCCGCGCCGCGCGCGATCAGATCATCAAGGCGAGCCGCGCATTGCTCATAACTCCCAACGATGCCCAGCGCCGGGCCACCGCGCAGCAGGTTGAAGCCGCCCCATAGGTTCGGCGCGACGATCAGCTCATCATAGCGCTGGGCGTCAGTCGGCCGCAACGCCGCCTGCCGGGCCGCGCCCACGGAGTCCGTCGCCTGGCCGCGCCAACGCTGGCGGGTCTCCTCGCTGACATTTTCAAAGCCTTTGCGGATGTCGGCCCAGGCCTCTTCCTCGGTTGCGCGGGCGACCAGATCGACGCGAACGGCGCATTTCTGTTCGCCGCCCAGCGCGGCGGTGCGCTCCTTGACGCTCGCGAATTTAGCGCCGAGCTGGTCGAACGGCTCAAGCCAGGACAGATAATAATCGGCGTGGCGCGCCGCCGTCTGCAACGCGGCGTCGGACGAGCCAGAGAACCAGATCTCAGGAAATTCCTCGCCCTGGAACACCGATGGCCGCCCACCATGGTTCAGCTGGTAGAAGCGGCCATCATAGGAAAAATCGGAGGACGACCAGACACCTCGGAAGACGTCCAACCATTCGCTGGTGCGGCCATAGCGGTCGTCATGCGCGAAGCTGTCGCCCCACCACAGCTGGGCAGGACCGCCGCCGCCGGTGATGATGTTGAACAGCAGCCGGCCGCCGGTCGCGCGCTGCAGGCTGGCGGCGGCACGGGCGCTGTGGACGGGATTGCCGAAGCCGGGTTGGAACGCGATCATGAAGCGGAAGCTCTTCGTCTCCCGCGCCAGCAGGGGCGAGATCACCCAAGGATCGTCGGTGTTGGGAAAGGACGGGATCAGCCCGCCCTGAAATCCCACGCTTTCCGCCGCCCGCGCGATGGCGCTCAGATGGTCAATATAGGCAAAGCCGTCCGCCTCGCCATCGCGATCGAGGCCCGGCGCGACATTGCCGGGGGCCAGCGGCGACCAGTCGCCCCGTTCATAGCCGCTGGTTTGCAGGCTGTTGTGGCAGCCGTGGGTCGGCAAGCGCCAGTAGAAGTCGATGAACATGATGATTTCTCCTCAGGCGGCGCGGCGCGCGGCGCCTGTCAGCGCGCGCAGGCGGGGCAGCAGATGCTGGCCCACGCGATAGGCTTCCTCCAGCATCGGCGTGGCTTCCAACAGCAGATGGCTGACTCCGATCGCGTGCCGCTCGGCCAATGCTGTGGCCGCCTCGTCATAGCTGGCGACAAGCGTGATGTCGGGCAGGCCGACGGCATCGCGCTGTGCGTCCTCACCGTCATCGCGCACGAGAAGGGGCTGGATCAGGCCGACCGCGACCTTGCGGCCCTCGGCTGCGGCCAGCGCATCTAGCCGCGCGATCCGCTCGGCCAGCTGCTCAACCGTCGCCGGGGCGAAGAAATGCACGTCGGCATGGCGGGCGGAGAGGCGCAACGCCGCATCGTCCTCCCCCTGAAGGAAGACCTGCGGGAAGGACACGCGATTGAGCGGCGCGTCGAAGCCACCATTTAGCACCTCGAAATGCTCGCCCTTGAAGGTGAAGGGCCGCTGTTCATGCACGCCACGCGCGACCGTGAGGAATTCGTCCAACCGCCGCGCGAGATCCTCCGGCCCCACCATGTCAGCCTCGCGCGCGCGCGACCTGGCGTCCGCATCCGGCGTGATCGCCCAGCCGAGGCGACCGCCCGTCGACCTCTGAAATGTTGTCGCCTGCTTGGCTGCATAGACCGCCGAACCCACCGAAGCGGGAAATTCCGGCACCACCTTGATGCCGCGCACGGCGCGCGCGACGATCGCCGCGATGATCCGGCTCTCGTCGCTCTCCAGCCGATGGCGGATGAACAGGCCGTCAAACGCCGTCTGCGCCGCCGCATCGGCGACCTGGAGATAATAGTCAAAGCGGTTTTGCGTCGGCACCCGCCGATCCCGTACCCGGTCTGGCAATTGCGGTTGCAAGGCACGCTCGGAACGCGGCGGCTCGGCCGCGGGGTCTAGCCGCCAGTGGATGGTGAGGGTCATGCGGCGTTCCTTTCCTCTGCGAAGGCCGGCTGGTCGAGCGAGCCGGCGAACACGGTTTCATTGAGCGGCCGACGGCTGTTGGGCGTCTCGCTCGCATGGAATTCTGGATCGAGCGCGGCTAGGTCTCCCCGGCGGCCCAGAGCGATGATGTTCTCGATCGCGAAGCTGTCCGGAATGGTGAGCAGCTCGCGCGCGGCCGCCCGGTCAAACCCGCCGATGCCGTGCGTATGCCAGCCGAGCAACAGCGCCTGATGCGCGAAATTGGCCCAAGCCGCGCCCGCATCGAAACTGTGCGACGGGTTGTCGACCCAATCACCGCGCCGCTCAACCTTGCGGTCCGAGAGGATCAGAACCAGTGCCGAGGCTCGCGCTGCCCACAGCCGGTTCCGCGGCATCAGCAGCGTCAGATAGCTTTCCCAAAGGGCGTCCCCCGGCCGTACGATCAGAAATCGCCAAGGCTGCGCATTCATGCCCGAAGGCGCCCAGCGCGCGGCCTCGAACGCGGTCTTCAGCACAGCATCAGGCACCGGCTCGCCGGTGAAGCTGCGCGGCGACCAGCGGTTGGTGAAGAGAGGATCGATCGGGTGATCGGCGATACGCGTCATGAGCGGGCCTCCCGATTGGGCAGATGAATGAGATTGTCGGCAGCGTTCGCGTCGTCCGCACCGCCGGTCAGCTCAGCCAGGATCTCGTCCTTCAGCCTGTGCAGCAGCGGGGAGCGGCGATCGCGCGGATGAGGCAGGTCGACCTCCACGATGCGACGGATCCGACCAGGATTGGGCGACATGATGATGACGCGGTCACCCAGATAGAGCGCTTCCTCGACGTCATGGGTGACCATCACCATGGTGGATCGCTGCGCCATCCAGATGCGCTGCAGCTCGTTCTGCACATGCACGCGGGTCAGCGCATCGAGCGCGCCAAGCGGCTCGTCGAGCAGCAGCAATTTGGGTTCCGTCACCAGCGCGCGAGCAATGGCAGCGCGCTGCGCCATGCCGCCGGAGAGCTGGTGCGGATAGGCTTTCTCGAAGCCCTTCAGATTTACCAAGGCGATATGGTCCGCGACGATCTGCGCGCGGCGGGACTTGGGCGTGTCGGTGTTGAGCAGCGCCAGCTCGACATTCTGTTCCAGCGTCATCCAGGGAAAAAGCCGATGATCCTGGAACACGACGCCGCGATCAAGGCTGGTCGTCGCGATACGGTCGCCGTCCAGCCGCAGTTCGCCGCTATAGTCGGTGTCCAGACCAGCGATCAGCCGCAGCAGGGTAGACTTGCCGCAGCCAGATGCGCCAACGATGCTGACGAATTCGCCGGGGCGGACGTCGAGGTCGATGCTGTCAAGGATCTTGCGCGGCTTGCCACCGATATCGAAGCTCTTGTCGAGGCCGCTGACGGTCAAGGCACCGCGACCCGCAGTGAGATGGGCACGGTCTTCGCGGGCGTGAGGATGAAGGTTCATGCCGTTTCTCCGGATCATGGTTGGGCAGGTTGCCAGCGCAGCAGCGACTGGCGCAGGCGGCGGAACAACTGGTTGATGAGGAAGCCGAGGACGGCCGTCACGCTGATCACCACCAGCATGACATCGAGCCGCTGCTGCACCTGCGCCGTTTGCATGGCGACGCCGAGCCCTGAGCCCGCGCCCGTCAGCAGTTCCGACCCGATAGTGGAAATCCAGGCAAAGGCCAGCGCCTGGGTGATGCCAGTCAGAACCAGCGGCATGGCGGCGGGCAGCAGGATGAAGCGGATGCGCTGGAGCGTCGTAAAGCAGTAGATGCCGCCGACCTCTACATATCGGCGCTCGACCTGCGCGACGCCGGCATGGCTGTTCAGCATGGAGGGGAAGAAGGTCGACATGCTGACGACGATCAATTCCGTCCCCTCGCCAACGCCGAACCACAGGCCGATCAGCGGCAACCAGCCGATCATCGGGACCTGCCTCAGCGCATGGAGCAACGGCCCGAGCAGCCGGTCGACAGGCTTCCAGATGCCCATGGCGATCCCCGCCGCGACGCCCAGGGGCGCGCCGATGGTGAGGCCAGTGAAGGCGCGCTGCAGGGTTGCCAGCGTGTCGCGGACGAGATCGCCACTGCGCAGCAGTTCGGCAAGAGCCGAGGCGATGGCGGCTGGTGGTGCGAAGGTCGCGGTCGCGCCGCTTGCCTGCGATTGCCACCACAGGATCAGGAGCAAGGGCGCAACCAAGCCGATGGCAAGCCGCACTGACGAACGGGAAAGAGCATTTTTCATGCCGTCCTCCAGCGCGTGGCGCGGCTTTCGACCCAGCAAGCGCCCCGATCGAGCAGGAAACCGATCAGCCCGCTGACGACGACGCCGGCCAGCACGACGTCGATCTGGAACAACTGCCGCCCCATCTCCATCATCTGGCCGATGCCGCTGTCGGCCGCGAGCAATTCGGCGGCGACCAGCACGACCCAGGCGCGGGTCAGCGAGATGCGCAGGCCCGTCAGCACTGCGGGCACGGTTGCAGGCAGAAGGATAAGCCGGATTAGTTGAAGGAGTGTCAGCCGATAGACTTTCGCGACATCGAACCAGTTGCGTGGCACACCCCGAATGCCATCGAAGGTGGCGAGCGCCATCGGGAAGAAGGCGGCGATCGCCACGACCGCGATCTTGAACGGCTCGTCAATGCCGAGGAACATGACCATCAAAGGCACGAAGGCGATGACGGGTACCTGCCAGAGCGTATGGAAGATAGGCGACAGCACCGATTCAATCAGCCGCGACAGCGCCAGCGCGACGCCGAACGCCATGCCCGCCGTGGCTCCGATCGCGAAGCCGACGAGCAGTCGATAAAGGCTGTCCGCGACATGCCGCTGCAATTCGCCCGAAGCCGCCATGCCGCCCAGGGCCTTGGCGACCTCGCTGGGCGGCACGAGGATCTGCGGCGGAAACAGGCCGCTGGCGCAGGCGAGTTGCCAGAGGCCGAGCAACAGCACCGGCGGCGCGAACGGCGCGAGTTGCGGGCGCTTCAGACGGAAGCTGGTGGCCTTGGCCGCCGCAAGAGGCTGGCTGGCCATCAGCTCCGCACCCCGGCTTGATGCGCCCAGAACTGCTCCAGCTTCAGGTCCTTGAGCGCCTTGTTCACGAAGCGCTCGTCGATCAGAGCGTCGGCATCAACCTTGTTGCGGATCAACCCGCGTTCCAGCGCATAGTCCGCCACCGAGCGATAATGGGTGCGCACCGCAGGATTGAAGATTGGCGAGAAGCGTTCGCGCCAGGGAATGCCACTATTCGCATAATCCTTGGCCACAATGTCTTCAGGCAAGGCGCCTCGCGCCGCCCGGCGGATGACTTCCTCCTTGTTCGCTTCGTCGGAAGACCATGCAGCCGCCTTGACGAAGGCATCCACCACCAGCTGCGTGAGGTCCGGATGCGCATCGACAAAGTCGGCGCGACCGAACAGTTCGGCGCGCATCTTCCAGTCGGCGGGCGCATCCCGGGTCGACCAGATCACTCGGCCTATGCCTTTCTGCTCCACCAGCAACCCATCGGACAGCAGTACGGCCGCATCGACGCTGCCTGATTCCAGCGCGGCCGGAGTGGCGGAGGGGTTGATATTGACGATCTTGAAGTCGCTGAGTTTCAGGCCGCTGCTGTCGACCAGCTTGGAAAAGGGCAGTTCCCACGGCCGGCCGCGATGGAGCGCAATCCGCTTGCCCTTGAGGTCCGCCAGGTTCTTCGCCGCCAGCCCCTTGCGTACGACGATATAGACGTCTTGCCCCTGCCCAACGGGCGCCACGATCTTCAGCGGAACACCGCCTGCGACGGCGATAGCAGCCGGGAAATCGCCATAGGAGGCAAAGTCGATCCGCTTGCCTGAAAAGCCTTCGTTGATGAGCGGCCCGCCCACGGCGGTGGAGACAGGGGTGAAGACCAGTTCGACGCCCTTCTTCGCCAGCTGCTCCTTGAGCCAGCCCTGCTGGATCACGACGCCGTTGAGACCGTTGAACACCTGTTTGCCCTGATAGGGGTAAGCGATCGAGGCGATCGTCACCGTCTTGACGGTTTCGCCACCAGTGGAGCCGCCCGACCCGCCGCACCCGGCCAGCGAGGCGCAACCCAGCAGTGCCATGACCGCGACCAGCCAGTTTCGAACGCGGGACTGGAAGGGCGCATTGTTCCTGTAGGTCACTCTCAAAGCTCCACTGAAGGTCATGGCCTTGTCCATGCATATCGTGTGCCAACCCCGGTTTCAGCCGGTTGACGTAGGGCAAGTCCGGCAGGGGACCGCCCGCGCTGCTGATTTCGACGCACCGGCCGCAGTCCGATTGCGCGGATTGCAGCGGTGTCGCGCCAAAAACCCCTCGGCGACCTAGCCGGTACGGTCTGGCACGAGCCTTGCGATACTGTTTGTCCTATGATGATGTCAGGGCCAGCGGCCCGAGATGGAGAAAGCAATGACAAACAGCGTCGCGCGTCTGGACAGCGTCTGGGTGACGCGCTGCCCGGTACCGGCGGCGTCGGGTGTCGCCTGCGCCAAGGGCTGGATGGCGCAGGCCTTCGGGCGGGACGGCATCGCGGTCAGGCGGGTGCAGGAACTGGGGTTGAACCTGGTCGCGGACGACCCTGACGACCAGGCGCGCCATCTGTTTCGCGAAGGCGGCAATATACAGGCGCTGGCTGCGCGCGCATTGGGCGCGCCGACGCGGGTGATCGGACTCACCTGGATCGATGAGCGGCAAGCGATCATGGTGCGTCCGGATGTCGGCATCATGACGCCCACCGACCTTAAAGGACTGCGCTTCGCCCTGCCCGGCTATGCGCGGACGCGTGGAGAAAGCATTGCGCGCGGCATGGCGCTGCACGGCATAAAATGCGCCCTGACGCTGGGGGGGCTGACGCTGGACGATGTGCAGTTCACGGAAATTCCCGCCCCGCCGGTCGAGCAGGCCAGCGCGGAAGGCATGCGCCGTCTCTGGCTCGGGCTGGAATGGCTTGCGGCGGGACGGGTGGACGCTGTCTATGTAAAGGGCGCAGCCGGCGCCGAAGCGGCGCAACGGCTAGGCCTGGAATTGGGCATCGATCTCGATGCCTATCCCAGTCGGCTGGCGCGCGTGAACAACGGGACGCCGCGCCCTATCGTCGTACACCAGCATATGATCGATCATCATCCCGATCTGGTGGAGCGCTTCCTGGAGCAGAGCCTGCGCGCCGCCGACTGGGCAGCCGGTTCCCCCCCCGAACTCAACGGCATCATCGCCCAGGAAACCCTGTCCGGCATCCGAGGGGTGGAAGCTGCCTATCGCAACAATTTCCATCGCGCGCTCTACCCCGACCTGTCCGACGAGCGAGTGGGAATGCTGAAGATCCAGGCCCAGTTCCTCTGGCTGCACGGATTTCTGGAAATGCCGGTCGATGTCGATAGCTGGATCTGCGCCGAACCGCTACGCGCGGTGATGCAACGGCGAGCGGAACTGATGCGCTCGCTCTGACCGCCGCGTTGAAAGCTCAACTAGGCTAGTAAGTCTATTTTCTACCAAAACAGAAGACAATATGCTGCTATCCTGCATGGCGGATATGGAGGACCTATGAGGAACAGTTCGCACAGCAGCGCCGGAAGCCGGGCCGACGTCGGTCTGGTGGCCGCGACGAATGACGATGGTCGCCCGCTGCTGGCCTATGATTGCGATCAGCATCACGCCGTCGGGCCCCGCGCCCGCGCCCTCATCTTCAACGATCCGCGATCGCGCGCACTCCTGCCACTGATCGCGCGAGTGGCGCCCAGCGACGCCAATGTGCTGATCATGGGCGAGACGGGCACGGGCAAGGAACTGGTCGCACGCTATGTCCACAGCCTCAGCGATCGGGCGCACACGCCTTTCGTCGCGGTCAATTGCGGCGCCTTTTCCGAATCGCTGATCGAGGGTGAACTGTTCGGCTATGAAAAGGGCGCCTTCACCGGGGCGAACGTTGCGCGGCCCGGCTGGTTCGAGGCCGCCAATGGCGGGACGCTGTTCCTTGACGAACTGGGAGATCTGTCGCTGCCGCTGCAGGTGAAGCTGCTGCGTGTCCTGCAGGAGCGGGAAGTCGTCCGGCTGGGATCACGCAAGGCCGTGCCGCTCAACGTCCGGGTGATCGCCGCCACCAATGTCGAACTGCAGCAGGCGGTGAACGAGGGCCGCTTTCGATCCGACCTCTTCTACCGGCTCCAGGTCGTCGCCATTCCCCTGCTCCCGCTACGCGAACGGCGAGCGGACATCCTGCCGCTGGCGCGCCATTTCCTCGAACTATACGGGAAGAGAGCGGGCGCCAGCCGGCTGGAGTTGAGCGCGGCGGCCGAAGAGGCGCTGTTCCAGCATGGCTGGCCCGGCAACATCCGCGAACTGGAAAACGCGATCCACCGCGCCACGCTGATCTGTGAGGATGGCCGGATTCAGCCTGCCGATCTCGGGCTGGGCGACCCTGTGAGCGCCAGCGATCCGGGCGCCGATCCCGCCTCGCTGGAGGAGGCGGTTCGTCCCCTCATCGGCCGGCTGCTGAAGGGCGACCATGATCAGTTGCTGGACCGGTTGGTCGCGTTCACCGTGACCGAGGCGTTTCGCCTGTCGAGCGAAAATCAGATCAAGACAGCCGCGGCGCTGGGCATTAGCCGCAATGTGGTGCGGACCCATCTCAAAAATCTCGATCTGATCTGACGATCCGGCCTTCGGCCGATCCCCGCCCTCCCCATTCACCCAGAGCGGGTGAAAAACCAACAACCGCGCTGCTGAATATGCCGCAGCGTCACCGATCCCGCCTTTACCAAGTGCACGCAATTCCGCCATTTCTTCGGTTGGCACAGCTCTTGCGATTTCTCCAGCACAACCAATCGGAGACATTTCAGCCGTGCCGACCCAACCCAACAGCGCCCCCGCGAGCGCCGCACGACCGGACGAAATCTGGTTTACCCGCTGCCCCGTGCCGACCGCTACCGGCATCGCCTACAAGCTGGGCTGGCTGGGGGAAGCGTTCGAAGCCGATGGCATCGCGCTCAAGACGCTGCAGGAGTCCGGCTCCGAACTTGGGCGCCACCATTATGATCATCGTCTGCCGACGCTGATCCGCGAGGGCGGCAACATGCTCGCCATCGCGGCGCACGCGCAGGGCGAGCCGACAAAGCTGGTCGGCCTCACCTGGATCGAGGAAAGCCAGCTGATCCTAGCCCGCCCCGACTCCGGCATCCGCTCGGCCGCCGACTTGAAGGGCAAGCGCCTCGCCCTGCCCGGCTGGAGCCATAATGACATTCCTGCCCACGTGCGCGGCACCAGCATCGCGCGCGGTATGTCACTCGCGGGCTACAAGGGCGTGCTGGCGTCCGCCGGCCTGACCTTCGACGATGTGGACCTCATCGAAACGCCTGATCACCTGCGCAACATCGGCGGCAGCGGCCGCGACCTGCGCCCGCGCGGGCAGGCTCAGCGCAGCGGCGTCGGCAGGCTCTGGCCGATCGAGGCACTGGTCGAGGGCAAGGTCGATGCCATCTATGTGAAGGGCGCCGCCGCGCTCGACCAGGCGCGCGAGAATGGCCTTGTGGTCGCGATCGACCTCGACCAGTTGCCCGACCGCCGCTTTCGGGTGAACAATGGCACGCCGCGTCCGATCACCGTACACCAGAGCCTGATCGACAATCATTTCGACCTGGTCGTCCGCTTTCTTGCCGTCACGCTGCGCGCCGCCGACTGGGTTGCCGAGCAGCCCGATCGCCTGCGCGACATCCTGGAATATGAGACGGATGGCAGCAGTGCCGCTGTTGACCAAGCCTATGCCCGCCTTCACGAAGGGCTGCATCCGACGCTAGACGAAGAACGGCTCGCCCTGTTCGACCTCCAGAAGAAATTTCTCTTCACCCACGGCTTCCTCGACGCGGATTTCGACCTGTCCGGTTGGGTCGATCCGCGTCCGCTGGAAGCCGCCCGCGCCCTCAACGAACAGCGCCCGCAACCGGTCGCCATCCCCGCCTGAAAGGAAAAATGCATGTCTGACGTCAACGGACTTTCGAAAGAGGCCATCTCCTTCGTGCTGGAAACGGAAAAGGACGCGCGCCGCGCCTTCCGCCTTCTGCGCGAAACCCGGACCATTTCCGCCAGCGGCACCCTGTTCTTCGCCGTCCGCATCCCCGGCGAGGAAAAGATCATCACGCTGAACTATGCGGGCCTGTGGGAGGACGACCCGGATCAGGCCGTCACCAGCGTCATCGGCTTCGACGGCGCGCTCTATTGGGGCAACGCCCCCGGCGGCGCGGCGCGTTACCTCAAGATCTTCAAGAAATATCCCGATTTCAAGGCGATCAGCCACGTCCACACGCCGCATCTGGGCGCCTATTCGCAGGCTCATTCGGAACTGCCCTTGCTCTACGTGCCCAACCGCCGCTTCCGCTTCACAGCGCAACTGCCGGTCTACATCAACCGCCGCCAGCCCGAACCCGACTTCATCCTGGATTCGATCGAACAGGACCGCGAAGTCCCCGGCATCGTGGAAGCCAATGGCGGCGCGACGATCTGGAGCTGGAAAGGCCTGCGCGACCTCACCAACAATATCGTGTTGCTGGAGGAAGGCGCGCAGTTCCAGATCCTCAGCCAGGCGCTGGGTGGTTCGAAGCCGTTCGGCCCCGGTGTGCTGGAGCAGCAGTGGAAGATGGGCAAGCTGGTTCCGCCTGACGCCCGCGTCGATGACGACGGCACGATCCACCTGGCGGACACTGCTGTCGCCGCTGAATGAATGATGCGAGCCGGCGCTTACCCGCGCCGGCTTTCCCCTGACGGAGCCATCCCCCCATGTCGCAGAAGAAGCGCCAGCTCGCGCTCGCCGTTTTCCTCACCCGCCACGGCCATCACCCCGGCGCCTGGCGCCAGCCGGGGACAGCCGACACCGGCAAGCCCGACTTCCGTTACTGGGCCGACCTTGTTCGCACCGCAGAACGTGGCAAGCTGGATGCGGCCTTCTTCGCCGATTTCGTAGGGCAGAGCGGCGACAGCACCAAGGGGATCGCCCGCCGTCACGCCTTCCTCGATTTCGAGCCGCTGACCGCCACTGCCGCATTGGCCAGCATCACCAGCCACATCGGCCTCGTCGCCACGGTGAATACCAATTTCGAGCAACCCTATGCGCTCGCCCGGCGCTTCGCCTCGCTCGATCATATCAGCGGCGGGCGGATCGGCTGGAACATCGTGTCCTCGCTCGCTGACGGCGCGGCCAAGAGCTTTGGCATCGACCAACCGGCGAGCCACGCCGAACGCTACGCCCGCGCCCACGATTTTGTGGAACTGACCAAGGCGCTGTGGGACAGCTGGGAGGATGACGCATTCGACGCCGCGGACAAGGACAGCGGCATCTACTTGAATGCCGACGCCGTCCATCCGGTCCATTATCGCGGACCCTATTATGGCATCGACAGCGTGCTCGACATGCCACGCCCGATCCAAGGCTATCCGGTCTTCGCCCAGGCCGGCAACAGCGAGGTGGGCCGCGACTTCGCCGCCCGCCATGCCGAGATGATCTATGCCGCCGCGCAATTCATCGAGGATGCGCAGGCCTTTTACAAGGATGTTAAGGCTCGCGTCGCCGGCTATGGCCGCGATCCCGATACGCTCAAGGTCATGCCCGGCCTCTCCTTCACCATCGGGTCCAGCCTTCAGGAAGCGCAGGACAAGTTCGGCGCGCTGGAGGAAAAGGTCGATTTCTCCGGCGATCTCAATCTCATGGGCCAGGATGTCAGCACCTATCCGCTCGACGGTCCGCTGCCCGATCTGCCGGAGCCGGAAAATGGCAAGGGCCGCTGGCGCCAGCTAACCGCGCTCGCCCGTCGGGAGAACCTCACCATTCGGCAGCTGTTCCTGCGCTTCAACGCGGTGCGCGGCCATCGTGTGGTGTTGGGGACGCCATCCGACATCGCCGATCAGATACAGGACTGGTTCGAGCGGGATGCCGCCGACGGCTTCAACCTGATCCCGCCGCTGCTCCCTAGCTCGCTCGAAGACTTCGTCGAGCAGGTGGTGCCCGAACTGCAACGCCGCGGCCTTTTCCGCACGGAATATGAAGCCACCACACTGCGCGAGCATCTGAACCTGCCGCGCCCGGAGAACCCGAACGCCCGCGTAGCAGCGGTCTGGAAATCCGCCCTCGACACCGCCGCTTAGGGAGCATCTGGCGCTAAAATGGAAAGGATCTGAAACCATGACGCAAAAACTCGACACCCTCTGGTATACACGCTGCCCCGTTCCCACAGGCTTGGGCATCGCCCTGCAAAAGGGCTGGCTGGAGGAAGCCTTCCGCGCGCAGGGCACCAGCCTGGCTTCACTCCTTGAATCCAACGACTTTTCGAAGCGGGAATCGCACTTCTCGCACACCGTCCAGAACAGCGTGCGCCATGGGGGCAGCATCCCCGCGATAAGCGCCCGCGCGCGCGACCGCGACACCCGCGTCATCGGTCTGTCCTGGGCCGACGAGACGCAGCTGATCCTCGCCAGTCCGGAATCGGGTATCACCTCGGTCCGCGACCTGAAAGGTCGCCGCTTTGGCCTGCCCAACTGGAAGAATGTGGAAATTGACTTCAGCCGCGCGCAGGCGATCCGCGGACTTGAAAATGCCCTTCGCCTCGAAGGGCTCGAAGTATCCGACGTCGAGCTGGTCGATCAGGATATCGACACCCATTATAGCGACGGCCAGGCGCAGAGCGTCGGCGGCACGCTCGCCTGGAACGGTCGCAGCACGACCCGCGCCCGCGCCAATAATCTCGAACTCATCGCCCTGCTGCGGGGCGAGGTGGACGCCATCTTCCTCAAGGGCGCGAGCGGCGCGCAGATCGCCAACCAGTTCGGCCTCACCACGGTGATCGACACCGGCATCCATCCCGATCCGCTAGTCCGCTCCAACAACGGCACACCGCGCACGCTCGCCGTCGACGGCAGCCTCATCGACAATCATTTCGACGCGGCGGTCACCATCGTCGAGCAAGTGCTGCGCGCCGAGGCCTGGGCACAGACCAACCCGGCCGAGGTGCGCCGCTACCTCGCCCGCGAAACCAACAGCAGCGAATATTGGGTCAGTATCGCCTACGGCGAAGACGCGCACAATAAACTGAAGACCGACCTGTCGGAACAGTCGGTCACCGCGATCCAGGACTTCACCAACTTCCTGCACCGCTGGAACTTCATTCCGCAGAGCTTCGATGTGAACGACTGGATCGATGCCCGGCCGCTCGACGCCGCGCAATCGCTCGCACTCGCCAGCTGATCCGCAAATGGGGGAGAGCGGATTATTGCGCCGCAGCCCGTTGCTGCGCTGCCTCGCCATCTATGGCGAGATGCCGGGGCGTTTCGCCCTGACCGCGCTGCTCCTGGCCGGCGTCAACCTGGCGCTGGTCGGGCAGCAGGTGATGGTCGGCCATGCCGTGCAGGAAGCACAGCATGGCCGCCTGGTGGTCGCGGACGCCAGCGGCATGCTCGACTATGGCCGCGCCTGGTTCTGGGTCGCGCTGCTACTCGGCCTCTCGCTTGGCCGGGCCGCGGTGCAATATGGCGCTGGGCTCCTCTCCCTCTCGATCGGCCAGACGCTGCTGACCGTGCTGCGCTTGCGCATCATGGCGCAGATCCAGTTGCTCGACCTATCCTATCACTGGCGTCACGGCGTGGGCGAAATGGTGACGCGGATGACGCGCGACGCCGACAAGGTGCGCGACGCGCTGATCAATTTCTGGCGGCAGATTTTCGAAACCGGGTTGATCGTCGTCATCTCCCTCGGGCTGCTGGCCGTCTATTCACCCTGGCTGGCGCTCGTGCCCGCGCTCCTGCTGCTGCTCGGTGTGGGTCTGCTCTGGCGCGAAGCCGATGCGCTGGTCGCGCTCGACCGGCGGATCGGCGATGCATATGACGCCGTGACGCAGGACCTGTCCGAAGGCGTCAATGGCGTGCGCGTCATTAAGGCCTTTTCGCTTGGGGCAACGCGCGCGGCGCGCTTCGAGCGCCATGTCGACCTGTTCCGGTCGGAAGCGCGCGCGGCGATCCGCCATGCCGCCCGCCGCATCCCTTTGCCGCAGACCGTCATCGCCCTCTCCCATGCCTGGGTGCTGGGTTTCGGCGCCTGGATGGTAAGCCGCGACACCCTCGGCCTTGGCGCGCTGGTCGCGGCGATGCTGGTCGTCAACACGCTGGTGCTTCGGATCGAAGGGATCGGCCGGCTGCTCCAAGTCGTCGCCGACGCCCGCGCTTCGGCCGCGCGTATCTGGGAAGTGCTGGACGCGGAACCTGCGATCAGGTCGGGCACGGAGCCGCTCTCGGCCGGCCCGCTGGGCCTGCGCCTGCGCCAGGTTAGCGCCTCGCCGCTGGGTGACGGCGCGCCGGTGCTGCACGATCTCGGCCTGACGGTGAAACCGGGCGAGGTCGTGGCGCTGGTCGGCGCAACCGGATCGGGCAAGAGCATCCTCACGGCCCTCCTCCCCCGTCTGGTCGAGGTGGATGAAGGCAGTATCGAAATCGGTTCGGACGATTCAGGTTGGCAAGATATTCGCACCACCGATCTGCGCGAGCTTCGCCGCCGCGTCCATATATTGCCGCAAGAGAGCTTCCTCTTTTCCGACACGCTGGCTGCCAATCTCCGACTGTGCGCGCCTGACGCGACGGAGGCGCAGTTGCGCGAGGCGCTGGACCATGCCGCCGCTGGTGAACTGCTCGACCGGCTGAACGAGGGGCTGCACACGCGGGTTGGCGACCGTGGGGCGACGTTGTCGGGCGGCCAGCGCCAGCGCGTCTGCCTTGCCCGCGCGCTTCTCGCCGACGCCGACATTCTGGTGCTGGACGATGCGACCAGCGCGCTCGACGCCCGTACCGAACGGCGCGCGATCGACAACATCCGTGAGCTGCGGACCAGACGCACGCGCCCGCTGACCATGCTGATCGTCGCTAGCCGCGTGTCCACCGCGCTGATCGCCGACCGCGTCGCCGTCCTCGCCGAAGGACGGATCGTGGCGCAGGGAACGCACGAGCAACTCGCTAAAAACAGCGCGTCCTATCGCGCACTGATGGGGCTGTAAGGCCATGAACGCTTTTCGCGGCGACAGCGCCCTTTCCGACATCGAGCTGGAGGAGAAATTCTCTAACCGTTCGCTCGATCAGGGGGTCTCGGCCCGGCTGCTGCCGCTTGTCGCCCCGGTCTGGCGGGCCATCGCGGCGGTCATCGGGATCGAGATCGCGCAAGTGCTGGCGATCTTCGCCCGGCCGCTGCTGACCGGCCTGGTCATCGATCGTGGCCTGCGGCAGACTGGCGTCGACGTCGGACTGATTGCATGGGCTTGCGTCGGGCTCGCCGCGACATGGGGCATACGCTTCACGCTGGGCGGCCTATCGCAATATTGCGCCGGCATCGCCGCCATTCGCGTGCTCAACGATCTGCGCGCACGCGTCTTCGCCCATGTCCAGACGCTCAGCGTCGGCTATTTTGATCGGACCACGGCGGGACGCATCATCTCCCGCGCCGACCGCGATGTCGACACGCTGGAGCCGCTGCTAATCCAGGGGCCACCGGAATTCCTCTCCGCCGTGATGCGGCTCTGCCTCTCGGCTTTCCTGCTGTGGCTGATCACCCCCGCCCTGCTCGCCGGCCTCGCCGCAGTCGTGCCGGTTCTGATCCTCTCGACCTTCCTCTTCAAGCGCGTTTCCCAGCGCAGCTGGGCCAGGGTGGCGGAAAACCGCAGCCGTTTCACCGCGCATCTGGTGGAGACAGTCGCCGCAGTGCGCCTGATCAAACAGTCCGGCAGGGATGGCGAGAACCTCGCCAGATATCGCGAACTGCTGCAGGATTTCAATTTCTCGCTGATCTTCGGATCGGTCCGTTCGGGTTGGTTCGCGCCTTTTACCGGCCTTCTCACCACGGCGGGGCTGGCGCTGACGCTGCTCATCGGCGGGCGGGGCCTTGCACTAGGCACGCTGACGCTCGGAGAACTGACGCAGAGCCTGTTCTACGTCTTCCTGTTCCTGGCGCCGCTACAGGAATTCAGCGACCTGTTTGAACGCTTCGCCAACGGAACCGCATGCGCTCAGCGCATCTTCCTGCTGCTCGATACCGAGCCGCAGATCAGCGACGGCCCCGGCGCCCTCGCCCCGGTCGAGATCGAAGGGCGCATCGAATTCCGCGGCGTCGGTTTCGCCTATCATTCCGGCCGGCCAGTCATCCGCGACCTCAACCTGAGCATCGAGCCTGGCGAGCTGTTGGCCATTGTCGGCCCCACAGGCCATGGGAAGAGCACGCTCGTCCAGCTGCTCACCCGCTTCTACGACGTGGACGAGGGCGCGGTACTGCTTGACGGATGCGACATACGGGCCTTCACAGAGCGCAACCTGCGCCGCCATATCAGCGTCGTCCTACAGGATAATGTGCTGTTCAGCGGAAGCGTGCTCGACAATCTGCGGCTCGCCAGACCCGACGCGACTGACGACGAACTGATCACCGCATCGAAGCGCATCTGCGCCCATGAGGTGCTGGGCGCGCTGCCGCATGGCTATGCGACGCAGGTAGGGCCGCTTGGCAGCAAGCTGAGCCAGGGCCAGCGGCAGCTTATCTGTCTGGTGCGAGCCTATCTGGCCGACCCATCGGTGCTGGTACTAGACGAGGCGACGTCGGCCATCGACGTCAGTACCGAACGGCGCATCCAGCAAGCGCTGCGCCTGCTTTGCGAAGGCCGGACGGCGATCATCATCGCTCATCGGCTGGAAACCATCCGTGCCGCGCATCGCATCGCCGTCATCGAAAATGGACGGGTAGTTGAAATTGGCCCGCACGATTCGCTTCTCGCGGGCGGGGGACATTATGCCGCGCTGAACGGCAGCTACGAAAAGGCTATGGGATTGGATTCTGATAATCATAAGGGTCAACAGCTGAAAATGAGTGCCGTAAGCTGAGAACAACTGCTTCCTGCCAAGCGGCTAGACGCCTTACGTCATGCGCAACCCGGACAAGCTCCGACATATCGTTGGGCGCGTTTTTTTAATCGCGCTGTCGACCCTTCTTCGCCGCTCAGCGGCCAAATTCCGCTCACCGGCAGCGGAAACCCCATTGCCGCGCTGGGAACAGGAATGATGTCCGCTCTGTCGGACAGTCCGGAAGGGCTCCTTTGGGGCTGCACGCGGGCAATAGCTGTCATCGCCGCCGAAACAGCAGCTGCCAGCTACACCACATAGCGGTCGCTTCAAATCGTTATGGATGCGGATGCCGCTAGTCGTGTAAGTGCAAGCGATGTTTATTGAACGCCGCATCAATCAGTCGAATGGAAAAGTCGAGCTCTGGAAGTGCCAGTGGGAGAATGCCGAGGGGCAGGCAGCGAAAAAGGTTTATCTGTCTAAAATTTGCGATGAGCAGCCAATCGACAAGGACGCTGAGGGAGGGTTGAAGGAAGAAGCCGCGATTTGCTGGTCCTATGGCCGCACCCTGGGGAACATCGCGGTCACCTCGCCTGCGCTATTGGGCCATTTCCCCGCAAACTCTGGCAATGACGCCCAATTGCCCTGCGACTTCGCTCATGCTGGAAAGTTTCGTCACGGCGCAGAGCGCTTGTGGTGCAGGACCCATCAAACGCACTGGGGGATCAAAGCGGACATTGAGGCACTGGAGATTCACGGCGAAATGCGCTGTGCAAACTATCAGCAGGCCATGAACTATGTCGTTTCCCCGCTGACGGTGAATGTCACGCAGCATGCTGAAGTGGGGATTTGGTGCTCAATGCCCGCCGCACTCTCAACTTTGCCGATCAAGCCGCGTCCACCAAAGATTCATGTGCATGTGCGCAACGACGTTGCGGGAAAGAAAACAGTCGATCGCGATTTCAGTGCGATCTCGACCCTATACAACAGTGGCCTGGGACTTTTTCACAATCAGGAAATTACGCGCGTCAACATCACGCCGCCAGCTGCTTTTGATTTCGTTCGCGCGATGGAAGCCAATCAAGAAATGAGCTGCATAAGTTGCAGCACTTGCGGGTATCCTCATCTCGATCTGGCTGATTTCGCAGATACGCCCCACCGCAAGCACTTCTGCGGAAATTGTGGCCGCGACAGCACCTGGAGCAAAGAGCCGATTATTTCGACTCCGCTAAAGCCGCTGCACGATAGCTTTGCCCGCACCTTGAAGTACGAAACGCCTGATCGCTCGCTGAATCTCGACGACTATAGGGGCTACGATTTTGCCGTCTGGGCATCGACACCAGCGATCGTCTGGACAGCAGAACGCCCGCAGGAGTTTGGAATCCACGTCCATGTTCAAGGCAAGGAAGGCCGAATTGTGGACGATACCTTCGGCGAGGTGATTTATCAGGGCACGCCGCTGGAAAGATCTGAACTGATTAGCGCCATGATGGCGAGGACTATCGTCTGAATGGCGGTCTTCCCAGTTGGAACGTAGACGAAACTTTCGATTGGTGATTCAGGAGGGAGAGCGCCCCGACGGCTAGGCAAGGCGGGGGGCGACGTGGCTGGCGGAGCGTCGCGTTCAATTGGCCGTTGCCACCCCACCATAACCACGGCTATCGCTTCGACATGGCTGCGAGACCGCTTCGGGATAGTGATGTAAGGCAAGCCGCCTATCGGCGGTTGCTCACGCATGCTCAGGCATGTCCCGACACCCTCGTCATTGATGAACTCGGCCTCGATCACGGCAGCTGCCGGATCGATATCGCCGTGATCAACGGCCACATTCGCGGCGTTGAAATCAAGGCAGAAGCCGACACCTTGGAACGCCTGCCGAGGCAAGTGGCCGCCTATGGCGAGGTCGTCGACAAGGCCTTGTTGATCGTCGATCCGAAACATCTTGCGTCGGCCATGACGATGGTGCCCGATTGGTGGGGCATCATGGTCGCCGAGCGCGGTGCAACCCAAGGGGTGCGGTTCCGTCGCATTCGACCGGAACGAGCAAACAAGGGCATCGATCCGCTCGTTCTGGCCCGTCTGCTGTGGCGTCCTGAAGCGCAGGCAATCCTGAGAGGCCTTGGCGTTTCGGAACGAGACCTCCGCGCTCCACGCGCGACTCTCTACAAGATGTTGGTGGACAGGCTGCCGCTACGCCGTCTCTCGCAGACCGTCCGTCAGACCCTCAAGGCCCGAACATCGTGGCGAGATCGGCCACCACTTTTGTGATGTGATGGTTCGAGCCGACCCACCGCCATGTGGAAAGGCTCCCGGTGCCGGCAATCCCGTCTCGGCATTGCTCGATATAGTCGCTGCCGGGCGAGAAACCCGAGCCCAGAAAATGAGCCGAGCCTGTGACGGTGCTGCTGCATCCCCGATACTGCCCGAACCCGTTGTCACGCACGTTGACACCCTTGGCAATAATCCAGCCATCGTCGCAGGCGTATCGAATCGTCGCCGAAGGCTTCACCTTCCTCATGTCCATCTGTGCGTATCCATTGGCGGCAATGGCATAGTCAGCGAATGTCGGTTTGCGGACGGTCTCGCCCAGACCAGCGAGAAGTGCCCGGAAAAACGTCCATTCCCGCCGAGGCCAGAATTGGATCGGACCGGTGACCTCGGCCATGGAGGCAGGAAATGAGGTACCAGCGAGAATGAGACTGCGTGCAGACGACATCGCATTCGATGCCTGGATCGCAGCGGTAACGATGTTGATCAGCACGTCCTGTGGATCCCATGCGGGCGCTTCGAGATCGAGGATGACATCGCAGTCGGCAACGGTCACATCGAGCTGCTGAAGTATTTCACCGACGTTGGCGTCAAAGTCGGGGTCCAGGGCTTCATCCAGAGAACAACGCACTACTACCCCGGTCTGCATCATCGCGTTCGCAGCCCTTACGGCCGAGCGATAGGCCGTGTTGCTGTCGAGTCTGATGACCGGGATAAGCGTTGCCCCCCGTGCGAAAGCTTCCTCGCACAGGAATTGCATCGGGTGCTTACCATCCTGCATCACCTCAGTCGGATCCAGCAGGCCACAGTCGAGCAGCGCAAGGCGCGTTCCCCATTTAGCTCGAAAACGAGCGGCAAACTTTGCGACGTGATCATCGATCGACTTCGAAGGAGTCCAGGTCTCGAAATCGAAATCTGGGGGGGTGACCTCAATAAGGGGAACAGTCCTGTCCTTCACGGCATCCGGCAGGCGCAAGAGCGCCTGATATTCGCCCTGCCGCCATTTAAGGATCGGGACGTAGTCTGTGTGCGTGATGGGCATGTCGTCGCCTCTCAAAGATCGAACTGGCGGCGAACGTCGCCATTGCCAACGAGCGTGCGGAACAGGGTGTAGTCGTTCGCGTCGCGCCGAATCCGACCAGCGATCACTGCAGGTGCCACCCCGAAGCGCTTGGCGTCGGCTACGACCGCCTTGTCGTTGCGCGTGAAGCGCGACACCGCAAGGTTCCAATTCGCCTCCGGGATCAGGGCTTCCTGCGCAAAATAGTCGGCGTCCTGCTCAACCTTGTCGGCTGCCGGCGAATCGTTGTCGTCAAAGATCGCCGCGTATTCATCCAACCGGATGTGCAGCTTCAGATGGCCGATCTCGTGGAGCAGCGTGAACCAGAAGTTGTCGAGCCGGTCGTGACGCAGGGTCATCGCGACAATGGCGTGATGATCAGCCGACGCCAGCGCAGCACCGTCAAGCAATGTGCCTGGTAGGTGGCGTTCGATCACCAGCGATATCCCCGCATCGCGCAAGTAGTCGGCTGCAAGGCGTGGCCCTTTGTCTTCCAGACTTAGCCCGACAAGGCCACGCACCCAGTCCGCGGTGAGACGGTCCCGATCAAACGCCCGGTGTGGGGGATTGCGATCGGCCAGTGTCCGAACCCGCGCTTCCCAGGCGGCAATGGCAGCTTCATGGACTTGTCCGCTCGACCGCACCGACTTGCGGTGCAGAGCCATCGGTACAAATTGGGAATGAGCGCCGTGCAGGAATGCCGGAATCAGCTCGCCAGCGGCCTTCTTAGCCTGCGAGAGCGTGCCGGAGAAGTCCTCGAACCAGCCACGCTTGAACATTTCGGCCAACGGGAATGCCTGCCAGGCCGACGGATCGACACTATCGAGCTTCGGGCTACCGACCAGTTGAGCGCGCTCGACGATGCGCACGTTCAAGGCGTCGGCCACCTCCGTGAGGCGGTCGAGGCTTGCCATCCGGTAACGGTCGGATTCGTAGCGCTGGATCTGTTGCTCCGCGACGCCGAGGAAATCACCGAGATCCTTTTGGCTCATGCCGCGCGCGATGCGGGCCTGAATAAGAATATCGGGCAGATCGTGCAGGCTGTCCGCCGAGAACTCGGAAATCTTGCCCGCGCGGAGGGCCTCGTAGAAGCGCACTTCCTCCTCAAGCTCGTCGATCTGGCTGCGCAGTGCCGAGCGCTGCGCCTTCGCGAACACTTCAGGGAAGTCGCTAGTCGGTGCCTCAAGCGCGGCAGCGGCTCCCGCCAGCTTCTCGATCGATGCCTTGGTCGACCTATACTGCTTTTCGTTGGTGATCATGGCGTCGCTCCTTTCAGCGGCGCGAGCGGGATGCGGAGGATGCCCTTGGCCTGGCCGGACGACTTCTCGACCTGGAAGAAGTCGAGGAAGGGGCCACCCGGCCCGTTGGGCATACCGGCAATGAACATCTCACCGAGGTATTTTGCTTTTTGCGCTGCTCGCTTGTTGTCGAAATTGAGAAGGACCGGATCGAGCTTGCTCGGGTCGACCCCGACGTGCTCCCAGCAGCCATCATAGTCGCCCGGGTGCGGCTTCGCGGTCACGAAGCTCCCATCAAGGTAGACATAACTGCACCCGGCGAAAGCCAAGGCTTGGGCCATGCGCACGAAGCCATCGAACAGCCACTTGCGATGCGGCGTGGTCGCGAAGCGCGCCTCGACCTCAGCTAGGGTCGTGTCATGAATGCCAGGCGGCAGCACGGCCCAAGGGCAAGGGGATCCCAACTCGATCAAGTCCGGTATCATGAACACAACAATATAATTGTGTTAATTATTTGTCGAGTCTGATTCTGGTTTATTTCGGATCGAGCGAAATGCAGGATTGCAAAGCGTTCGGGCGGGCTCCGTCAGTCGTTTTCCGTGCGCATCGCACGAAAACAGCCCATTTGGTGTCAGCTAGTTGCCGACCTGGACTAGCGTGAACGCAGGTCGGGTTTCGATGAATGGATCAGACCAAGCGAACGGCCGTTATGTCGGCGGCGCCTGACAGTGGCATGGTCTGAATGAATGCTGCAATGAACGCGGCGGCAGCGCGAACGGTTTGTCGAGCCCCAACCGCATGTTCCGCCACCCTATCATGCGACAGCACGCAGGGAATGGTGAATCCCTCAAACATATCGCGGGATCGGCCCCACCTGCGGAGTCTGATCGGGGAGATCGACCATGACCTCATCCACATAGCACCATCCCCAACCCT
>Ga0207694_10000966_pt1 | contig 25308 bp, 25 predicted proteins | sample KBSC34metaG_FD_184353 | JGI IMG/M metagenome (GOLD analysis project Ga0207694, IMG submission 184353) | Corn rhizosphere microbial communities from Kellogg Biological Station, Michigan, USA - KBS C3-4 metaG (SPAdes) (version 2) | ecosystem: Host-associated > Plants > Roots > Rhizosphere > Soil... | reverse complement strand
CCCCGACGCGTAGGTATGGTACTGGCGCGTCGTCGGCGATTGCCGCTGCCCGGTCGTCGACACCTGGTGGCAGACCGAGAATGGCGGGATCATGATCGCGCCCTTCCCCGGCGCGACGCCGCAGAAGCCCGGCTCGGCGACGAGGCCCCTGCCCGGAATCAAGCCCGTTCTCGTCGATCCTTCGCAAAACGTCCTCGAGGGCGCCGCGAGCGGCAATCTCTGCATCGCTTCCGCCTGGCCGGGGCTGATGCGCACCGTCTGGGGCGATCACCAGCGCTTCTTCGAAACCTATTTCAAAGCCTATCCCGGAATGTATTTCACCGGCGACGGCTGCCGCCGCGACGAGGACGGCTATTACTGGATCACCGGTCGAGTCGACGACGTCATCAACGTCGCCGGCCACCGCATCGGCACCGCGGAAGTCGAAAGCTCACTCGTTAGCCACGCCAAGGTCGCGGAAGCCGCGGTCGTTGCCTACCCGCACGAGATCAAGGGTCAGGCAATCTACGCCTTCGTCACGCTGAACGACGGCGAAGAAGGTGACGAGGCTCTCCGCAAGGAACTGAAGGATGAGGTCCGCCACGACATCGGCGGCCTCGCCGCGCCCGAGAAGATCCAGTTCACGCCGGCGCTTCCGAAAACGCGCTCGGGCAAGATCATGCGGCGAATCCTCCGCAAGCTCGCCGAGGGCGCGACCGACGGCTTCGGCGACACTTCGACCCTCGCCGACCCGACCATCGTCGACGCTCTCCTGGCGGGCCGCCAGTGAGAGCTATCGCCCGCCTCGCCGTCGCCGCGCTTGCCGCCGCTGCCGGCCCCGCCGCCGCCGATCCCGGCCCTGAGCTCGACATGCTCGGCTTCTTCACCGGCAAGACCCACGCCGACAATGTCATCAAGATCGCCTTCCACGCGCCCCACAAGCTGATCGTCGACAGCGTCGGCGGTCGCAACAAGGAAGGCGAGTTCGTCCTGATCGACAATGTCCTGGAGGAAGGGAAACCGGCGCGCAGGCGCGTGTGGGTGATGCATCCCGACGGCGCCAATCATTTCACGGGCAGCCTCAGCGACGCGATCGGCCCGGTCGACGTCACCATCAGCGGCGATAGCGCGACGATCAGCTACGTGATGAAGGAAGGCCATATGAAGGTTCAGCAGCAGCTGAAGATGCGCCACGACGGCTCGCTTTCGAACAGCGCGATCGCCAGGAAGTTCGGCATCAAGTTCGCCACCGTGGACGGCACCGTCAGGAAGGTCTGAAGCTCCTCCCTGTCCCCGCGAAAGCGGGGATGGGGAGGTGGCAGGCCCCGGACTTGATCCGGGGGCTGACGGAGGGGCCGGCCCCTCCACCATCGCCTGCGGCGGCAGGGAGGAATGGTTGCATTGCTCCCCTCACCCGCTAGAGCCTCGCGCCAATGGCCGACGCTCCCGCCAAGACCGATTACCGCTCTACCGTCTTCCTTCCGCGCACCGACTTTCCGATGAAGGCGGGGCTGCCGCAGAGGGAGCCGGTCATCCTTGCGCGGTGGGAGAGCGAGGGGCTGTACAGCCAAATCCGCGAGGCGCGCGCGGGGCGCGAGAAGTTCATCTTCCATGACGGGCCGCCCTACGCCAACGGCGACATCCACATCGGCCATGCGCTCAACCACACGCTGAAGGACATGGTCGTCCGCACCCAGACCCTGCTCGGCAAGGACGCGCCCTACGTTCCCGGCTGGGACTGCCACGGCCTGCCGATCGAATGGAAGGTCGAGGAACAGTACCGCAAGAAGAAGCTCAACAAGGACGAGGTCCCGGTCCACGAGTTTCGCGCAGAGTGCCGCGCTTACGCCCAGCATTGGGTCGACACCCAGCGCGCGCAGCTCAAGCGGCTCGGCATCAGCGCCGACTGGGACAAGCCTTATCTGACCATGGCCAAGGGGGCCGAAGCGACCATCGTCTCCGAGCTCTTCAAGTTCGCCGAGACCGGCCAGCTCTACCGCGGCGCCAAGCCGGTGATGTGGTCGCCCGTCGAGAAGACCGCGCTGGCCGAGGCTGAGATCGAATATGAGGACATCGTCTCGACCCAGATCGATGTCGCGTTCGAGATCGTCGAAAGCCCGATCCCGGAACTGGTCGGCGCCCGCGCGGTGATCTGGACGACCACGCCGTGGACCATCCCGGTCAACCAAGCAATCGCTTACGGGCCTGACGTTGAGTACGGAATCTACACTTGGGGCGTATCCGGTGCCGACGGTTCTGAGGAAACCGGTCAAGAAGCTCTCGCGCGTGTCCGTGCAGGCTTGCCGTGGCTCTGGAAGCTTCCAAGCCTGCTTCTGGCTGCCGAATTGGTTGCCGAAGTTGAGAAGCGTTTGAACGCAGTCGTTTCCTCGCTTGGTGGCGTTGAATTGGGTCTGAGCCTAGAGAAGCGCGCGACGTTTAAAGGCTCCGACCTAGCCGGCACCGTAGCCCGCCACCCGATGCATAAGCTCGGCGGCTTCTTCGCCAAGCCGCGCCCGTTCCTGCCCGGCGACTTCGTCACCACCGATCAGGGCACCGGCCTCGTCCACATGGCGCCCGACCATGGCGAGGACGATTTCGAGCTGTGCCGCGCCAACGGCATCGACCCGGTGTTCGCGGTCGATGCGGGCGGCATGTACCGCGCCGACTGGGCCTGGCTCGGCGGCCAGGGCAGCGTCATCAACGCTAAGTTCAACGCGCCCGACGGCCCGATCTGCTCGGACCTCCGCGACGCCGGCGCGCTTCTCGCCGCGAGCGCCGACTTCAAGCACAGCTACCCGCACTCTTGGCGGTCGAAGGCCAAGGTCATCTATCGCTGCACGCCGCAATGGTTTGTATCGATGGACAAGCCGCTGCCGCATTTCTCCCCGATTACGCGTCCGGAACAGCGGTGGGAGAATGAGGGCGGTCAGCCTAATCCCGTCGAGGATGAGCCCTCCGCCAGCCCGACGCTGCGCTCGCTCGCCATGCGGGCGATCGGCCAGACGCGCTTCGTCCCCGAAAAGGGCCGCAACCGCCTCGCTTCGATGGTCGAAGGTCGCCCCGACTGGGTCCTCAGCCGCCAGCGCGCGTGGGGCGTGCCGATCGCCGTGTTCGTCGACCGCAAGACTGGCGAACTGCTGGTCGATCGCGAGGTCAACCACCGCATCGTCGAGTCCTTCAAAAAGGAAGGCGTCGATGCTTGGAGCGCCGACAATGCGGCGTCCTTCCTCGGCAACCGCAATCCCGACGACTTCGAGATGATTACCGACATCCTCGACGTCTGGTTCGACAGCGGCTGCACGCACGTCTTCACACTGGAGAGCGGGCACTGGCCCGACGAGCGCTGGCCGGCGGATATCTATGTCGAAGGCTCGGACCAGCATCGCGGCTGGTTCCAGTCGTCGCTGCTCGAAAGCTGCGGCACGCGGGGGCGGGCGCCTTACGACGCGGTCCTGACCCATGGCTTCACCATGGACGCCAAGGGCATGAAGATGTCCAAGAGCCTCGGGAACACGGTCAACCCCATCGACCTGATGAAGGAATATGGCGCCGACATCCTGCGGCTGTGGGCGCTGTCCGTGGACTTCACCGAGGACCACCGGATCGGGAAGGAGATATTGGCCGGGGTCGCCGACCAGTATCGCAAGCTCCGCAACACCTTCCGCTATCTGCTCGGAGCGCTCGACGGGTTCAGCGAGGAGGAACGGCTCGACGATGTCTCGGCCTACCCGGAGCTGGAGCGCTACATGCTCCACCTCACGGCGGCGCTCGATCAGAAGCTGCGAAACGCGGTCGATGATTACGACTTCAACACCTACGTCCGCGCGCTGACCGACTTCTGCAACGAGGATTTGAGCGCCTTCTTCTTCGATATCCGCAAGGACATCCTCTATTGCGAGGTGAACGCGGAGACCGGCAAGCAGACCGAAGCCCGCCGCGCCTACCGAACCGTCCTCCACACCCTGTTCCACGCACTGGTGCGCTGGCTTTCGCCGGTGCTGGTCTTCACGAGCGAAGAAGTCTGGGGCACGCGCTATCCGGATGCTGGGTCCGTTCACCTGCTCGAATGGCCGGTCGTGCCTCAGGCCGATGCCGACGAGGCGAAATGGGCGGGGCTTCGCCAATTGCGGACCCAGGTCACCGAGGCGATCGAGCCGCTGAGGCGCGACAAGGTCGTCGGATCGAGCCTCGAAGCCGAAGTTTGGGTGCCGAGCAACGAAAATCCGGACTTTCTCGCCGAGCTGTTCATCACATCGACAGTTCATCAAGGCGATTTGAAGGTCGTGAAGACGAACAATCACAAATGCGGCCGCTGCTGGCGCTATCTTCCCGAGGTGCGCGACGACGGCGAGCTCTGCGACCGCTGCGACAAGGTGGTCAATGGCTAAGTATCGTCTCGGCTTCTCGATCGCGCTGCTGGTCTTCGCCCTCGACCAGCTGACGAAGTGGATCGTCACCGGTCCGCTCGGCGTGAACACCATCGGCGCGGAATATTACATCCTGCCGATCTTCCAGTTCACCTACACCCAGAACAACGGCATTTCGCTGGGGCTCCTAAACGCCCAAACCGAGGTCGGGCGCTGGATGCTCGTCGGCGTCACCACCGCGATCGCAATCGGCGTTGCCGTGTGGATCGGCCGGGAGAAGAACCGGATCGACCAGGCGGCGCTCGGAATGGTGCTCGGCGGTGCGCTGGGCAACATTCTCGACCGGACGCTCCACGGCTATGTCGTGGACTTCCTCGACCTTCACTTTGGCGACTTCCGCCCGTTTTTGGTATTCAATGTCGGCGATGCGGCGATTAGCATTGCCGTCGTGATCCTGTTGCTGCGCGCGTTCCTCGCCCGTAAGGATCATCGTGAGGGGCCCGACCCCAGGGAGACAATCGAACATGCGTAAAGCCTCCATCGCCTTTCTGGCCGTCGCCGTCCTCGCGACGAGCGGATGCGCCACGCTCACAGGCAAGCGGAAGACGCCCGACGAATTCGCGGTCGCGCGCAACGCGCCGCTGATCATTCCGCCGGACTTCAGCCTTGCTCCACCCGTCGCCGGCACGCAGGGCCTCAGCGCCGGCGAAGCCCAACAACAGGCGATTGACGCCCTCTTCGGCGGGCCGGCGCTGCGCTCGGCGTCCGAAACCAGCCTGCTCGACCAGGCTGGCCGCGGCGATGCGCCGATCGGCATCCGCTCGACCGTTTGGGACCCGGACACCCGGATCGTCGACAAGGGCGCGGAGACGCTCCAGATCCTTCAGGCGCCGCCGTCGAACAGCAACATCGCCTCGGCGCAGGCGGGCCAGTAGGGCCGATACGCGGGAGCGGGATTTTCAAATGGCCGAACAGAATCTTTCCGGACGACTGGTCGAGATCGAGTCCATGCTCGACCGCTCGCGCCGCCGCTTCGAGGAAGGTACGAAGCTGGTCGAGGAAGCGCACAAGCTGCTGGCCGACATCCAGCAGGCGCTCATCGGAAGCCCGCGCACCGTTTCCCCCGAGGACAGTGAAGAGGCGGCGTCGAAGCTCCTGGCTTCGCTGAAGGCGAGCGGCGGCGACATGCCGGAGACGCTCTGCGGGGGACGCCTCTCGGTCGATCAGGTCCAGCGGCTGATCCGCATCGACGGCCATCCGATCGGCATCACCGAGATGGAATATCGCGTGCTCGAGCTGCTCGCATTCGCGCGCAACAATGTCGTCACCCGCGCGATGCTCCTGAAGCATCTCTACCGCCGCGCCGACGACCAGCCGCAGCCGAAGATCATCGACGTGTTCATCTCGAAGCTCCGCAAGAAGCTCCGCAATGCGTCCGGCGGCGCGGAATTCATCGAGACCATCCCGCAGCGCGGCTGGATCCTCCGCGACATCGACGAAAAGAGCGGGGCTTAGCCCCTCTCCCGTCAAGGGAGAGGAGCTGGGATTCACGATTCATTAGCCACGCGATGCTAATCCGGCATCATGCTTCACCTGCTCGCCCAACTCGAGCCACAAGAAACGCCGCTGGCCTATGCCGAGGCGGTGTCGCGGCTGGCGAGCGTTCGGCATGCCCTCAAGCTGGTGGAACCGACCGGCGCGGGGCCAGCGTCCGACGTCGACGATGAGGCTGTTGCAGGGGCCTGGGACGCAGCTGGCGAAACCAGGCGCAGCCTCTTCGATCGACGCTCGGCGCGGATGATCTGCGCAGCCACCGCCGGTATCGAGGCGATGGTGATCGAACGTCAGGAAGGACGCCAGGTCCACTCGGCGGCGAGCAAGGCGCTGGCCGACGAAATCCGCCGCGAACTCCGCGAGATCGCCGAAATCATCCTCGCCTAAGCCGGTCCCGTCGCTTTCGGGGTCGCCGGATCGGAACCCCATTCCGTCCAGCTTCCGTCGTAAAGTCGCCCCACATCGCTCCCAAGCAAGTGCGCCGCGAAGATCAGGCTCGTCGCCGTCACTCCCGACCCGCAACTTGCGATGAAAGGTGTCGAAGGATCGATCCCGGCTTGCTCAAAAGCCAGTCTCAGCTCAGCCGGCGATTTGAAGGTCCCATCGTCGTGGTAGACCTGCCCAAACGGCAAATTCCGAGCGCCCGGAATGTGCCCGCCGGCAACCTCGGGGCGAGGCTCCGGCTCGGTCGCTTCGAAGCGGCCTTTGCCGCGAGCGTCGACCAGCGGGCAACCAGGACCCGCAAGGATCAACTGCTTGCCGACCACGTCCTCGCTTTCGGCGGCATCGAATCGAGCCACCCTGTGTGATGCTTCGCCGCTCTCGGTCGGCCTCCCTTCGGCGACCCACTTCTGGAACCCGCCGTCCAGAACCGCGACTTGCTTCGCGCCAAAGTGCCGAAGCGTGAACCAGCCTCGAGCAGCGGTGTGGATGGGCGAATTGTCATAGACGATAATCCTATCGTCACAGCCGACGCCGAGGCGCTCCATCGCCGCGCCGAAATCGGGGGCGCCGGGAAGCATGTGCGGCGCCGGGTTGGAATGGTCGGACAGCTCGTCGATGTCGAGGAAGCGCGCGCCGGGAATATGCGCCTGCAGATATTCCTGACGCCCGTTGCGCCCGCTAGCCGGCATGAACCAAGTCGAATCGACGATCGTCAGATCGGGTTCGCCAAGATGCTCGGCGAGCCAGTCGGTGGAGACCAGCGAATCCATCCTCCGGCCATAGAAGTGCCAAAGCGCGTCGGCTAGGCTCGGAGCATGGGGGAGCAAATCAGGCTGCATCAAAGCTGGCTGGATCGCCTCGGCGGCGAGTTCGCCGAACCCTATATGGTCGACCTCAAGCGATTCCTCGTCGCCGAGCGCGAACGCGGGAAGCAAATCTTCCCGAAAGGGTCGGAGTGGTTCCGGGCGCTCGATCTGACTCCGCTGGAGAAAGTTCGAATCGTGATCCTTGGCCAGGACCCATATCATGGGCCGGGACAGGCGCACGGCCTCTGCTTCTCCGTCCAGCCGGGAGTCCGCCCGCCGCCGAGCCTGGTGAACATCTACAAGGAGCTGGAGACCGACCTCGGCATCAAGCCGCGCCGCCACGGGTTTCTCGAACATTGGGCGAGTCAGGGCGTCCTACTCCTGAACAGCGTCCTCACGGTCGAGATGGGCCAGGCCGCATCGCACCGCGACCGAGGCTGGGAGCGCTTCACCGACCGCATCATCCGCGAGGTGAACGAGAGCGACCAGCCCGTCGTCTTCATGCTGTGGGGGAGCTACTCCCAGAAGAAGGCGGCGTTCGTCGACACGTCGCGGCACCTGGTTCTGAAGGCTGCGCACCCGTCCCCGCTGTCGGCGCACAGCGGCTTCTTCGGGTGCCGCCATTTCTCCAGGGCGAACGCCTTCCTGCAGTCGAAAGGCCTCGAACCAGTCGACTGGGCGCTGCCCGAACCGTAGAAGGCGCGGCGATGGACACCCAGCACCTAGGCCAGCCCAGCAAGCTTCCGGCTTCGCCCGAGGAGGCGGTGCTCGATTATGTACCCAATCCGCGGGGCGGCGCCCTCTATCTTGTACGGTTCACCGCACCCGAGTTCACATCGCTCTGCCCGGTCACCCGGCAGCCCGACTTCGCGCATTTGGTGATCGACTATGCGCCAGCCGAGACGATCGTGGAGAGCAAGAGCCTCAAGTTGTTCCTCGGCTCCTTCCGCAATCACTGCGGCTTCCATGAGGATGTGACGGTCGGAATCGGCCAGAGGCTCGTGGACGAGATGAAGCCGCGGTGGCTCCGGATTGGCGGTTATTGGTATCCGCGCGGCGGAATACCGATCGACGTCTTCTGGCAGTCTGACGAGCCGCCAGAAGGCCTGTGGCTGCCCGATCAGGGCGTGCAAGCCTACCGCGGCCGTGGCTGAAGCACCTCGCGTCGCGGTTCTTGGCGCGGGCTCGGTCGGCTGCTTCATCGGCGGTGTGTGGCAGTCGTCGGGAATTCCCGTCACCTTCATCGGCCGCCCAAGGATAGCGCGCGACATCCATGAGCATGGGCTGACGGTCAGCGACTATTCCGGCTGGTCCGAACGGCTCAAACAGGTCGAATTTGCATGTGTGCCGGCGCCCCTCGCGGATGCAGGGATCATCCTGGTAACCGTTAAGAGCGGGGAGACCGAAGAAGCGGCGCGCGAGATTGCGGAGAACGCCCGCGACGGAGCGCTGGTCATCAGCTTCCAGAACGGTGTCAGCAATGTGGATGTCCTGAAGGAAGTGCTGGGAGATCGCTTCGAGATCGTCCGCGGGATGGTGCCGTTCAATTGCGCCTATCTGGGAGAAGGCCGGTTTCACAAAGGCGTCGCGGGCGCTCCGCTATATGTGGAAGATCGTGCTCGGACGCGGAAGCTGGTCAAACGCATCGGCGCGGGACCTGCAGCCATCAAGCTGTCGAACGACATGCTCGGCATTGCCTGGGGCAAGCTGCTCATCAACCTTAACAATGCGATCAACGCGCTGTCGGGGCGGCCGCTTCGCGAGCAGCTGCAATCTCGCGATTACCGGCGTGTATTCGCGGCAGCGATGCGTGAAGGGCTTCGGCTGCTGAAGAGCGCCGGTATCCGGCCTGCGAGAGTCGGAGCGGTGGGGCCGCGTCTTCTTCCTTTGGTGATCGGTTCACCCGACTGGCTGTTCAACTCCGTCTTCATCAGGAAATGGAAGATCGACACGAAGGCGCGCTCGTCGATGTCCGACGATCTCGCTCAAGGCCGCAAGACCGAGGTCGACTACATCAACGGCGAACTGGTGCAGCTTGCCCATCGGCTGCACGTGGACGCCCCCGTCAACCGAGTGATCGTCGAGCTCGTGCGTCAGGCCGAAGCCGGTGCGCCCCCGCTCGGATCGAAAGAGCTGCGAAGCGCAGTACTAGGCCGCTAGCGCGACCTTCGTCTCGCGCCGCGTCCAGGCGTAGAAGCCGAGAACGATCGCCGCGAAGACCAAAATCCCGATCGGAACGGCCCACGGATTTTCGGCGACCAGCGCGAGCGGGGCGTCGGTCTGAGTAGCGGCGACGATCGCTGCATAGACCACGCCCATGATGCTCTCTCCGACGATCAGGCCGGTCGCCAGCAGCACGCCCATGCGCTGGGCGAATTCAGGATTGGAAGTCCGGGCCGCCCACTTGTCGTAGAACCAGCCGAGCAATGCTCCAATCGGGACGAGCAAGGTCAGCGCCATCGGCAGATAGATGCCCATCCCCACTGCGAGCGGTGGCAATCCGCCCCGCTTCGTCTTGCGCAGGACTTCGTCGATAATGATCACAACGACACCGATACCGGCGCCAATCTCGATCAAGCGCCAGTCGAAATTGCCATTGAGCAGACCCTGAGCGATGGCCGAAATGAGCGCGGCCTGCGGAGCGGCGAGAGCCGTGGCTTTTGCGCCGGGAGCTCCCTGGAACGTGAACGCGGTGTTGAGCAGATCGAGCACTGGCGGGATCACGACCGCGCCAAAGACCACGCCGAGCACCAATGCGACCTGCTGCCGCCAGGGCGTCGCCGCGACCAGTTCACCCGTCTTCAGATCCTGAAGGTTGTTGTTCGAGATCGTCGCCACACCGAACACCACGGCAGTCACGAACAGCGCGAACGCGACCAGCGACTTGGAAGCATCGCCAGTCGCATGGGGGAAAAGCGCCGCAAGGATGAGTGCGATGCCGACTACCGAGAGGATTCCGACGCCCGAAATCGGGCTGTTCGAGGCGCCGATGAGTCCCGCCATGTAGCCGCATACGGCGGCGATCACGACGCCGGCGATCAGGATGTAAATGATGCTGGCGGCCAGCGTGACGCCCGGATTGGCTGCGATGGGATTGGTGCTCGCGAAGGCATAAAGCAGCAGTCCGATCGGGATCATCAGAACGACGATCGTGCCCGACACGATGCCGATGGGCAGATCCCTCTCGGTAATCGGAAGCGCCTCACCACGACCGGCTTTGCGCTCCGCATTGGCCGCCAGGGCTCCCCTTATGCCGGCAATGATCGGCCCCATGATCTTGAGGAGTGTCCAGATCGCGGCGATGCCGATCGTGCCGGCGCCGATAAAGCGGACCTTATGGACGAATACATCCCCGACGAAGTCGCCGACGCTCGTGCCCGCTGGAATCGCTCCGGCGAGCGACGTGTAGTGGGGTACCAGATACGCCCAGCTGATCAGCAGCCCCACAAACATCGCGATTCCGACGGTGAGACCGACAAGATGGCCAACGCCGATGAGGAGCATGGACAGGCTGCCCGAGACCGAGGTCGCACCGGACCCGACCTTGAAGGCCTTGGTGGCGTCCGCGGCCAGGAGCTTGGTCTGAGCCAGCGCGTAGAAAACCGCCGAAGCGATCGAGCTCCACACGATCAGCATCAGGCCGCGCCGATTTTCCTCGGCGCCGCCGACGCCAGAACCGACCTTGAGCACTTCAGCAGCAGCGATGCCTTCGGGAAACGGAAGGTCTGTCCCGGTGACCAGGGCCCGGCGAAGAGGCACGGAGTACATGACGCCGAGGATGCCGCCGATGGCGATGACCGCGACCGACAGCCAGTAGGGAAAGCCAGTCCACCAGCCGACCATCACCAGTCCGGGGAGAACGAAGACGATCGCCGAGAGTGTCCCCGCGGCTGAGGCGATCGTCTGGACGATGTTGTTTTCCTGGATCGTGGAATCCCGAAACGAGCGCAGCACGGCCATGGAAATGACTGCAGCAGGAATGGATGTCGCAACCGTCAGTCCAATTTTCAGGCCCGCATAAACGTTGGCGGCCGTCAGGATCACGGTCAGGACGGCCCCGAGGATGATGCCCCGGATCGTCAGTTCCTTGATGTTTTCCCCCGCGCGGAGCGACTCTTCGCGTGCCATTTAATTCCCCTTGAGATTGTCGCACTGGCCTGCCGGCGCAGGCGTCGAGTGGCGACGGATGGCGACCCAGCGATCGCCGTCTTTGACCCAGACATCGGTGAGCAACACGCAGTCCTCGATGATCCGCCCGAGATATTTGAGGCGCCAGCGCGCGTGGACCGTGCCGATCATCACATCGTCCAGGGCGGTCGCATCGCGGACGTCGAACTCGATCGTCTCGACGTCGCGGCGCTGGATCGCGTCGAGCCATTCGTCGCGATGCATGAGGAAGGGGCCCGTCGAACGCGTGCCAATCAGCACGAAATCGGGATGCATGAGGTCCGCAAGGCGCTTCATGTCCTTGGTGCACAGGGCATCGCGCCACTCTCGTTCGAGCTCGCCGATGACCTCGCGATTGTCCGCCACGCCGACTTCCTCTCTTGAAGCTTCTTTAAGGCCGAACTCGAACAAAGCGAATCTCCCCGTCGTCGCGTCTCAAGACACGCCCGCTACGATTCCCTGTTCCCGTCATAATGACAATTCCTCTCGTGTCAGCGTCCATCCTGCGATACCAAAGCGCATCGCTAACGGGGGATGTGAACATGTCCGACACCGATCCGAACGCCGACGTCGACGTCACCAAGGAATGGCGTGCGACGCACGGCCAGAAGTCCGCAGCGACGCGCCTTCGCATTTTCGCGGCGATTGCGTGGATCATCGCCATCGGCACCGAGGTCGCCGGCGTGGTCATGCTCCGCCAGCACAAATTCGATCACGGCAACCTGCCGCTGCTGATCGGCCTGCTGGTCGTGATCGCCATATTCGCGATCGGCGGAAACCTGATGTGGAAGGCGGCCAACAAGCAGGATCCTGCCCGCCAGTCCGATCCGGCCCGGTTCTTCTTCCAGAACCAGCTCGGCGCGATCATCACCGTCATCGCCTTCCTGCCACTCATTGTCCTGATCTTCATGGACAAGGACATGGACCCCAAGAACAAGAAGATCGCGGGCGGAATCGGCGTGGTGCTGGCGGCGGTCGCGACGTTCATCGGCGTCGACTTCAACCCGCCGTCGGTCGAGCAATATACCCAGGACATGAACAAATGCGCGGCGGAGATCAAAGCCAGCCAGCCGACGAAGGACTGCTCGCCCGAGGTCGCCGACCAGGCGAAGGCGATCGCACAGGATTCCAAGACGGTTGCCGATGCGACGAAGACCGCCGCCAATCCGAACGGGCAGGATGTCGTCTACTGGATCGCTCCGGAGAATGGCGCGAAGAAGTCCGCGACTCCGCACGTCTTCCACATCTGCCAGGGTGTCAGCCCGCTCCGCGGCAAGCAGGTGAACAGCGGATCGGTCACGCAGGCCTATTCAGAGAACGCCACGCGGATCACCAAGCAGATCCCGATGGAGCAGAAGCAGTGCGGGTTTGCGACTGCGGCGGCCGATCAGGCACCGGGCCAACCCGCAGGATAAGGTTTCTGGCTACTTCCCGCTGACGTCAACGGCGACGAACGCTTCGGGCGAGTTGCCGCGCTTCACCAGCAGGAGGACGCTGGTGCGGCCGGCCTTGCGCGCTGCATCGACGATCGCGATCACTTGCGCCGGCGACGTCACCTGCTGGTTGTTGACCGAGACGATCAAGTCGCCGCGCCGGAAGCCCTTGTCTCCCGCGTCGCTGTTCGGGTCGACTGAAGTGACGATGACGCCGCGCGCGCCGGTCGGCAGATTGGCGCCGCGCGCCAAATCCGGCGTCAGCGTGGTGAGCGAGAGCCCGAGCGCGCTCTGGGCCGGGACGGTGCCTGGAGTAGTGGTGTCCGACCCTCCCGACTGGCCCGCGCCGATCTTGTTCAAAGCCTCTTCGGTCGGACGGTCGGCAAGCGTGACGTTGACTGTTCCACGCTTGCCGTTCGGGACGCCGCGGACGATCTCGATCGGGATCGGCTTCCCTACCGGCGCATTGGCGATGAGGTAGGAGACCGTCTGATCCGGAGTGACCTGCTGGCCATTGACCTTCACGATCACGTCGCCCTGCTGAAGGCCGGCGCGCGCGGCCGGACCGTTCGGAACGATGGTCCGTATGATCTCGCCGCTGTTCTTCGGCAAATTCGCGCTCGCGGCCAAGTCTTCGTCGACGGGCTGTAGGCCGACACCGAGATAGCCGCGGACCGGCCGCTGCCCCTTCATCAAGGCATCGATGACCGGCTTGGCGAGCTCCGCCGGGATGGCGAGGCCGATGCCAACTGAGGCCCCGGTCGGCGAGATCAGTGCCGAGTTGATGCCGATGACGTTGCCGTTGAGGTCGAACATCGGGCCACCGCTGTTGCCCATGTTGATCGATGCGTCGGTCTGAATGTAGCGGTCGTACGCGCCGCCTGCCTCCGTGATCGAGCGATGGAGCGCCGAGATGATGCCTGCAGTGACCGTGCTTCCGACGCCGTAGGGATCGCCGATCGCGAGGATCCAGTCGCCGACGCGGGCCTTGGTGCTGTCGCCCCATTGCACGAACGGCAGGTTCTGCGCCTCGATCTTGAGCAGTGCGAGGTCCGAGGTGTCGTCGCGGCCTACGATCCGCGCTGTATATTCCTTGCCCTCATAGGTCGTCACGGTGACGCTATCGACCGTGCCGGTACCCGTCAGGCCCTGAATCAGGTGGTTGTTGGTAACGATGTAGCCATTCGGGGAAACGATGAACCCCGATCCGAGCGAGCCGGCCTTCTGAGTGCGGCCGCCCTGACTGTTACTGTTGCCGCTACCGGCGCCGCTGTTGTCGCCGCTTTGCGGCTGGGTCGGGTCGAACTGGCGGAAGAATTGCTCGAACGGGTCGCTTTGCTGACGGCGCACCGGGATGCGCTGCTCGGTCGAGATGTTGACCACCGCCGGCTGCAGCCTGGCGACCAGGTCCGCGAAGGACATCGGAGCGCCTGGCCGCGGAGCGAGCGCGGAAGTGCCGGGCGCGTTTTGCGGGACCTGCGCGCCCGCCTGTCCCGTGGCCAGGGAAAAGGCCGATCCTCCAAGCAGCAGGGCCATTGCGACCCCGTAGGCGTAGCGCACTTTTCCGGACTCCTTCGAGCGCATCGATACTCCATCATTTGGTGTGAGACGCAAGGGCGGTAATGCCCTTACCGGCTTAACGCCATTTGAACGCCGCAGTTCACTTCGTACGTCCAGTGAATTCCTTCAAATAGTCATTCTGCGGCGACAAAATGATGGTCGTCGAGGCCGGGGGCTTTCCTCCGGTTCCTTGGACGAACGTCGATTTGTAGCTCTGCATCGCACGATAGAAGTCATAGAAATCCGGGTCCTTGCCGAAGCTCGCGGCATAGGTCCGGGCGGCCTCGGCATCGGCTTCAGCCTGGATGATCTGGGCTTGTTTATTGCCCTGGGCGCGAATGGACTGCGCTTCCTGGTATCGCGCCGTCCGCATCCGGTCGAAAGCGGACTGCAGCGGCGTGCCGTCGGGAAGGTCGGTCTTCTTGATGCGCACGTCGACAATCTGGACGCCGAACTTCGCGGCCTGAACGTTCAGCGAATTCTTGACGTCGTTCATCACGCCCTGCCGTTCCGGGGAAAGCAGGGCGGCGAACGGTTGCTTCGCCAGTTCGTTACGAACCTCCGATCGGAGGATGGTCTGAAGCTGGCTGTTCAGATTCTCGGTTGTGGTCGATCGGATGTACATCAGCAGCGGATCGACGATCCGGTAGCGGGCGAACGCGTCGACCATGAGCCGCCGCTGGTCGGTCGAGAGCACCGGTTGCGACTCCATGTCGACCGCGAGGACGCGCTTGTCGATCCAGACGATCTGGTCGACGAACGGAATCCGGTACGACAGCCCCGCTCCGGCGGCGCCGATCGGCCTTCCCGGCTCATAACGGTTGAGGATCCGAACCGGCTTTCCGAAACGGACGACAACCGCCTGCTTGGTTTCCGGGACGATCGGGAAGCTTCCGAGCACAATGATCAAGGCGATGAAGGCGATCACCGCCGAAACTATCGGTCGATTGCGGATGAAGCCGATCATTGCTGGCGGTCCTGCTGCGGCTGGCTCTTCTGCACCTGCGGCAGCGGAAGATAGGGCGTCACTCCAGGCGCCTCGACGATCGTCTTGTCGATCTTCGAAAGCACCTGTTCCATGGTTTCGTAGTACATCCGGCGGCGGGTCACGTCCGGCGCGAGCTTGTATTGCTCATAGACCTTGTCGAAAGCAGCCGCTTCGCCCTGCGCCTGCCGGGTGCGCTGCAGCGCGTAGGAATTCGCATTGTTGATGTAGCTCTGCGCTTCCTGTTGGGCGGCGGTGACTTCCTTGAAGGCATCGTTGACCTCGGCGGGAGGGTCGGCTTGCTGGATCGCCACGCCCTGAACCGCAATCCCCGATCGATAGCCGTCCAGGATTCGCTGCATCCGGTCGGTGACCTGCGCTTCGATGTCGGCGCGTTTGTCGCCCATCGCCTCCTGGAGCGTGACCTGGCTGATCACTGCGCGCATCGCGCTTTCCGCAACCTGCTTGATGGTTTCGTCCGGCTCTGAAAGCTGGAAAAGGTAGAGTTCGGGGTTCTTGATGTTCCACCTTACCGAATAAGCGATGTCCAACAGATTCTGGTCGCCGGTCAGCATCAGGTCCTCGCTGCTTTGCGAACCGAGATCGGTGCTCCGGATACCTTCGACGTCAACCTTCTGAACGCGGTCGATCGGCGACGGCAGGGTGGTCCCGACGCCAGGCCCGAGCGTCGAGCTGTAGCGGCCAAAGCGGGTTACGACCCCGCGCTCGCCGGGCGAAATGACGTGGAAGCTGGTGACCACGAGGAAAATGCCGACGACAGCGATGATCGCCCACAAGATCAGGGAACGGTCCGGCCCGCGTGGAAGACCTCCGCCACCGCCCCCGAAGCGCATACGACCACGGCGCAGAAGCTCGTCGAGGCCGCCGCCGGACCGAGTTCCCATGCGCCGCCCGTGCTCGGGCGGCTCGCCCCAGGGACCGCTACCATGACCGTCGTCCGCAGGTGGCTCATCGCCGCTGCCGCTTGGCCCCCAGGGCCCTTTAGTGTCGGCGAACAGGCCGCGAAGGCGGCCGCCCCACCCCATAAGATTGCTCATCGGGGCCGATTATAGGGAGCGGTATCAACGAAAAACAGTGGCAAGCGGCGGCGCGCTTCCTATGTGCCCTTCATGACCGATGCGCGCGAGCAGCTGGGCGACCTTCCGCATGAGGAGCGCATCCGATCGCGCAAGCTGGCGAGCGGCATCGCAACGCTGATTGTGGATGCGACGGGACTCTCCGCCGCGGAACGCTCCCGGGTCGAGGAGGAACTACGGTCGGCCGCCCTCGCCAATGACGGCGTGACCGAGGCGCGTATCGCAATGACGGCTGCCGAGCCGTCACGCACCTTGATCGCGATCGGAAGCGGCAAGGGCGGCGTCGGGAAGTCCACGGTGTCCGCAAATCTTGCCATCGCGCTCGCGAAAATGGGCAAGAAGGTCGGACTGATCGATGCCGACGTTTACGGACCCTCCCAGCCGACCTTGCTCGGCACCGACGCCAAGCCGACCGCCGAAGGGGAGCGTCTCATCCCGGTCGAAGCCCACGGGATTAAATTTTTGTCATTGGGCCAGCTGGTTTCCCCGGGGCACGCACTGGCCTGGCGCGGGCCAATGGCGACCGGCGCCCTCGCCAAGCTAGTCGAGGCGGATTGGGGCGATTCGGAGATGCTGATCGTCGACCTTCCGCCCGGAACGGGGGACGTGCAGCTGTCGCTGATCCAGCGTTCCCGGCCCGCCGGCGCAGTCGTCGTCTCAACACCCCAAGACCTCTCGCTGATCGACGCCCGGCGGGCGATCGACCTGTTCGCCAAGATGAGCGTGCCCGTGCTCGGGATCATCGAGAATATGGCGACCTACGTCTGCCCGCATTGCGGGCAGAGCTCACATCCGTTCGGTAGCGGCGGCGCCGAAGCTGCCGCGGCCGAGATGGGCGTGCCGTTTCTAGGGCGCTTGCCGCTGTCGCTCGCCATTCGGGAGGCGTCCGATGCCGGAAATCCGCCAGCCGCAAGCGGCGCAGCAGAGGCCCAGGCCTTTGAGACCCTCGCCGCGAAACTGTTGGAAGCTGTCGCGCATTGAGGGCGCAGCGAAAGGACCAAGATGCTGACTCGTGACGAGGACATTGCCGAGCTTCTGAGAAATGCCCGGACGATCGCCGTTGTCGGGGCGTCGGATCGCCCGTCGCGGCCCTCCTATGGCGTTATGCAGTTCCTCCAGGAATGGGGCTATCGCGTTCTTCCGGTGAATCCGCAGATCACCGGCGAGCATGTGCTCGGCGAGTTCGTGTGGCGTGAGCTCGCGCAGATCGGCGTCCCGATCGATATTGTCGACATTTTCCGCAGGCCGGAAGCGGCGCTCGAGGCGGTCGAACAGGCGATCTTCGTCGGAGCCAAGGCAGTGTGGATGCAGCTCGGCGTGATCAACGAGGAAGCCGCCACTCGCGCGGAAGCGGCGGGCCTGAAGGTGGTCATGGACCGATGCCCGCACATCGAAATCCCGCGGCTGCGCGTGCCGAAGGTGAGCGCCGAAGCCTAGGCCGCAGCCACCGTCATTTCGGGCACGAGGATCGTCGGTGCATCGACGCCGCGACGAAACTCGAGATCGCTTGCCGGCTGGAGCGTGGCGAACATATCGATCAGGTTGCCGGCCACAGTGATCTCCGACACCGGCTCCGCAATCTCACCATTGCGAACCATGAACCCCACAGCGCCGCGGCTGTAGTCGCCGGTCACTCCGTTTACGCCCTGGCCGATGAGCTCGATCACCAGCACCGCCTCGGGGACGCTGGCGAGCAGTTCTTCACGGCTGCGCGTGCCCCCCTCCATGTAGAGGTTGCTGGGGCTTGCACCCGGCGCGCCGCCGACTCCCCGCGCGGCATGACCGGTTGGCTGAATGCCCAGCTGCCGAGCCGATGCGCTGTCGGCGATCCATTGGCCGAGGATGCCGCCGGAGACCAATTCCTGCCGAGACACTCGCACGCCTTCGGCATCGAAGGCGCGTGACCTCAAACCCCGTTTCCGGAGTGGGTCATCGACGATTGTCACGCCAGGAGCAAATACGGCCTTGCCAAGCTTCTCAAGCAGGAAGCTCGTCTTTCGGGCGATCGATGAACCGGTGATCGCATTCGCGAAATGGCTGAGCAACGTGGGCGAAACCCGCGGATCGAAAATCACTGGATATTTACCGGGTTTCGGTCGCGTCGGATTGAGCCTCGCGACCGCGCGCTCCCCGGCCCGCCAGCCGATCTCGGAAGCATCTTCGACATCCGCGAGATGGCGCGCGCTGTGCCATGCGTGATCGCGCTGCATTGACCCTCCCTCGCCCGCGATGACTCCGGCAGCGTTGCTGTGCCCGCTGGTCCGATAGGCGCCGGAAAAGCCGTCGGAGGTCGCCAGTGCAACGATCGTCGCCGACGCGCTGGCGCTCGTGCCTCCCGAGTTCGTCACTCCCGAAATCGCGAGCGCCGCATTTTCTGCTTCGAGAGCACGGGCCCTCAACTCCTCCGGATCGGGCTCCAGCCCGTCGTCCGAATCGAGTGATGGCGGCTGGCCTGATTGGAGGAGCTCGGTTGGCGCTAATCCCGCATAAGGGTCCTCCGGCGCCTCCTTCGCCATTGCCAGGCAGCGCTCAACCATCATTCCGAGCGCCTCGTCCGAAAAATCCGACGATGCGACGGTCGCGGATCGCTGACCGACGAACAGGCGGAGGCCGATCTGCTCGCCCTCCGAACGCGAGACGCCCTCGGTCTTGCCGAGGCGCACTTCGACGCCGGACGATTGGTTTCCGGCGTAAAGCGCGTCGGCGGCGGTCGCGCCCGCGGCAATTCCGCGTTCGACCAGGGATTCGGCGATTCGGCGGGCGTTTTCGGGGGTTTGCATCGCGCTGGCGCTTAATGCGGAGCGAGGCCGACGACCAGCATCCCGAGGAAGATGAGAAAACCGCAAGCCCGGTTCGAGCGGAACAGCTTCAGCGCGAGTTTACCGTCGTTCGGATCGGCGCGAAGCGCCTGGTTGAGGAGATGCAGCGCTGCAGGAAGGAGGGCGAGTAACGCGAGCCAGTCCGGCCTGACCCTCCAGACCGCGGCGCCCCACAGCAGGACCGCCAGTGCGTAAAATATACCGACGCCGAGCGGGGCCTTGTCACCGAGCCGCCGCGCCGAGGATTTGACGCCGACCAACGCGTCATCCTCAATGTCCTGGATGGCGTAGAGCGTGTCGTAGCCGACGACCCACGAAATGCTTCCGAACCACAGCAGGAAGGCCGTGAGGCTGAGGGCCCCCGTTACTGCTGGCCATCCGACCAGCGCTCCCCACGAGAAGACGATGCCGAGCCATGCCTGAGGCCACCAGGTGATGCGTTTCATGAACGGATAGGCGGCGACCGGCGCGATGCTGATTAGCGAGACGATCGCCGCCGGGACGTTGAGCTGGAGAAGCACGACGAGCCCGAGGACGCACAGCCCGGCGATCAGAAGCCATGCAGATTCGAGTGACACGCGCCCGCTCGCAAGCGGGCGCAGGCGGGTGCGTTCGACCCGCTGGTCGAGGTCTCGATCAACAATGTCGTTGTAGACGCAGCCCGCGCTGCGCATCGCGAAGGCCCCGAGGCCAAACCACAGGAACAGGTCCCAGCGCCCACGCACGCCCGCCAGCGCCACGCTCCAGGCGCACGGCCAGTAGAGCAGCCAGCTTCCGATCGGCCGGTCGAGGCGCATCAGTGACGCGAACGGCCTGATGCGCGGCGGGAGCGCGCCGATGAATCCGCGCCGCTCGCTGTCGGGAACAATGTCGGTGGTGGCGGTCACGAATGCACCTAAGTAGGAGGCGGGGATGCCCGCAACCCCCGCCTGGCCGCCGAAGAGCCTGCCGCGCCTGTTCGTCCGGCAGACGCTGAGCGAAGGCGTGGCCATCGCGCTCGATGCCAACCAGGCGAATTATCTCGGCAACGTCCTGCGATTGGGCGTCGGCGCCGAGCTACTCGTCTTCGATAGGCTTTCCGGCGAATGGTTGGCGCACATCTCCGACGCGGGAAAGAAGCGGATGACGCTGGCCGTGGACCGCCAGACGCGCGAGTCCGAGAGCATTCCCGATGTCTGGCTAGCGTTCGCGCCGGTGAAACGGACGCAGACCGACTGGCTGGTCGAAAAGTCCACCGAGCTTGGCGTTGCGCGCCTGATTCCGGTGATGACGCAGCGGACTGTCACGGAGCGAGTCCGCCTCGATCGCCTCGAAAGCATCGCGATCGAGGCTGCCGAGCAGTGCGGACGGACGCGGGTGCCTCAAATCGTCGAGCCCACGTCGCTGAAGAGGTTGATCGAAGAGCTCGATCCTGCGCGCCATCTTTACTTCGCGGACGAAGCCGGCGGCGAGCCTGTCGCTTCGACCTTCGCCGAAGGACCGGCGTTGATTCTCGTCGGCCCCGAAGGGGGCTTCACCGAGGAGGAGAGACAGTTGGTACGCGGCAGCGGCGCGTCGGCGATCTCTTTGGGGCCGCGCATTCTCCGCGCCGAAACGGCCGCGCTCGCGGCGCTCACCGCTTTCATGGCGCTCGCGGGCGACTGGCGCTGACGCAAGGCCGCCGCTAGGGCGCGCTTCCACATGACGCAAAGAACCGACGACAGCTATTCGCGACTGATCGAGAGCCGGGCCGACCTGCTGTCGGAATTCGAACATGGCGAAAAGCCGCCGCAGAACTGGCGCATCGGCACCGAGCACGAGAAGTTCGTCTATCGTATCGCCGATCACCGCGCGCCCTCCTACGACGAGCCTGGCGGGATCCGCGACCTTCTGACGGGGCTGACCAAATACGGCTGGCGGCCCATCGAAGAAGATGGAAAGGTCATTGCGCTTCTGGGTCCGCACAAAGGCACGATCAGCCTCGAGCCCGCCGGACAGTTCGAGCTTTCCGGCGCGGCACTCGAGAACCTCCATCAGACCTGTTCCGAAGCGGCGCGGCACCTCGAACAGTGTAAGGCGGTCGGCGACCGGCTTGGCCTGGGATTCCTCGGAGTCGGGATGTGGCCCGACAAGACACGCGCCGAGCTGCCGATCATGCCCAAGGGCCGCTACGCGATCATGCTCAACTACATGCCGAAGGTAGGGAGCCTCGGGCTCGACATGATGCTTCGCACCTGCACGATCCAGGTGAACCTCGATTATTCGTCCGAAGCCGACATGGTGAAGAAATTCCGCGTTGGTCTCGCGCTTCAGCCGGTGGCCACGGCGCTGTTCGCCAACTCGCCGTTCACCGAAGGCAAGCCCAACGGTTTCAAGAGCTTCCGAAGCCGCATCTGGGAGGACACCGACCCGGATCGTACCGGCATGCTGCCCTTCGTGTTCGAGGACGGCTTCGGGTACGAACGCTACTGCGACTACGCGCTCGATGTGCCGATGTACTTCGTCTACCGCGACGGCAAATATATCGACGTCGCCGGCGAGAGCTTCCGCGATTTTCTTGAGGGCAAGCTGCCCCAGCTGCCGGGCGAGACGCCGAGGCTGACCGACTGGACCGACCACCTCTCGACCGCATTCCCCGAAGTGCGGCTGAAAAGCTTCCTCGAAATGCGCGGCGCGGACGGCGGCCGCTGGAGCCGGATCTGCGCGCTTCCCGCCTTGTGGGTCGGACTGCTCTACGACGACCAGGCGCTCGATGCAGCGTGGGAGCTGGTGAAGCACTGGACGATCGAGCAGCGCGAAAAGCTTCGCCACGAGGTGCCGAGGCTGGCGCTCGACGCGGTGACGCCCGACGGTGAGACCATGCGGGATTTCGCGGGCCGGGTCCTCGAGATCGCGGCGGGCGGCCTCACCCGCCGAGGAAAGCTCAACAGCGCGGGCGACAATGAGGGCGGGTTCCTCGACCCGTTGCACGATGTCGTCGCAACCGGCATGACGCCCGCGGACCGACTGCTCGCGCGTTATCATGGCGAGTGGAACGGCGACTTGTCGCAAATCTATGAGGAATTCAGCTTCTGATGGACATCCAGACCCAGAGCCGCCGCGGCCTCTACCCCGAAATCCAGCCCTACCAAACGGGCATGCTCGACGTCGGCGACGGGCACAGCCTCTATTGGGAGCTGTGCGGCAACCCTGACGGCAAGCCGGTGGTGTTCCTGCACGGCGGCCCGGGCGGTGGGTCGAGCCCGGATCATCGGCGGCAGTTCAATCCGGACAAGTACAAGATCCTGGTGTTCGACCAGCGCGGCTGCGGCAAGTCGACGCCTTATGCCGAGCTCGACCACAACACGACCTGGGACCTGGTCGAAGATATCGAGAAGCTTCGGACGCAGGTTTCGAAGGTCGACAAGTGGCAGGTGTTCGGCGGCAGCTGGGGTTCGACGCTATCGCTCGCGTACGCCCAGACTCATCCCGAGCGGGTCACCGAGCTGGTGCTACGCGGCATCTTCCTGTTCGACCAATATGAGATCGACTGGATGTACAAGGAAGGCGGCGCTTCGCAGGTCTATCCGGACAAGTTCGACGAGTTCGTCAGCCTCATTCCCGAGGCCGAGCGCGACGATTTGGTCGATGCCTATCGCAAAAGGCTGACTTCGGACGACAAGGACGAGCAGCTGCGCGCCGCGCAGGCGTGGAGCAAGTGGGAGGGCGATATCGTCACCCTGCTCCCGAGCCCCTCGACGATCGAGCATTTCACTGCTCCCGACGTCGCTGTCGCGGTTGCGCGGATCGAAAATCATTACATGGCGAACAATGGCTGGCTCAAGGAAGGCCAGCTGCTGCGCGGTGCTGCCGAGAAGCTACGCGGCATTCCGGGTGTGATCGTCCAAGGGCGCCACGATACCTGCACGCCGCCGGTCGCAGCATGGCAGCTGAAGCAGGCATGGCCGGAGGTCGAGCTCAACATCATTCCGGACGCAGGGCATTTGTTCAGCGAGCCGGGCAATCTCGACGCCTTGGTCCGGGCTACGGACAAGTTCGCGGGCGTCTAGACCCGGACTCCGAACAGCCTTTCGAACGCTTCTTCGCCCGCACGGGTGATTGTGATCGCTCGACTGTCACGTTGGCGAGCGGTCCAGCCGAGCTCGAAGCAGCGGTTGGCGAGCGCTGCGCCGACCAGTCCGGCGATGTGCCATCGCCGTTCGCTCCAATCGACGCAGGTTCGACAGAAGGGACGGCGGGAGGCTTTCGGGCTATCGAACGCAACCCCGATATCCGCGAGGAACGCGCGACCGGAATCCGTCACGAGGCCGCCCTCGTCGCTTAGAAGGACATGATTTCGCTCGGCCAGGCTGTCGGCAAGGGCCACGCCGAGCTTTCCGGCCAGATGGTCGTAACAGGTCCGGGCCCGCGCCATGGCTTCGCCGCAGGGAGACTTGGGCCGGTGGCGCGGGGGACCGTGGACGGCGAACTCGGCGAGACTTTCGAGTACGCGGGCGACGGCGGGGGAACCCAGCCGGAAATAGCGATGGCGGCCGCTCGACGTGACGGAGACCAGCCTGCCTTCGAGCAGCTTGGCGAGGTGGCCGCTCGTCGTTGACGGCGCGACACTCGCGGCGAGCCCGAGCTCGGTCGCGGTCAGGGCTCGACCGTCGAGAAGCGCGACAAGGATGTTGGCGCGCGCGGGATCTCCGATCAGCGACGCGGCCTCGGCAATGTAGGGACCGTCAGTCATTTACGCCACTCTACCGGGCGCGGCGCCGCAAGTCGCGCATCAACGCTTCGGCGAAGACCGAACAATCACTCCCCGGGGCGATATTCCCGCTCGGTGTGAGCCTTCAGCTGATCCGGCCAGAAATAGACCTCGCGCAGCGCGCCGGACGCGTAGCGTTGCGCCTCATCGTTGAAGTGCTTCGAATCGGGATGGCCGCTCTCGCCGCCGGCGGTCACCGCCCGGGCCTGCACGCGCGGGCCGAACTCGACTACAGCGACGAAGCTGTTGCCATAGTCTCCGTACCAACGCTTCGCGCCCGGCTTCGGGCGAGAGCGGATCGACGCGAGCGACCCGAAATTCGCGTCGGCGAACGGAACCGCGATGCTCGGCGCGGAATCGCTGAAGGTCGGATTGTCGATGTCGGCGGAGATTCGCTGCGCGCGGTTGAGCTCGCCCCACGGGACATTCCAGCGGCCGAAGTCGCGCTGAAGGTCGGCAACCGCCTCGTCGAACACTTGCAGCTTTTGCTCGGGCGTCGTGTCGCGAGCGAGCCTCATCATCACCTTGTTGCCCGGTTCGTCGGCAGGGGCATGAAGCGCCGCCCTTAGCTTCAGCCCCCACACCATTGCGAGCGTCTGCGCGACGGAATCAGCGCCCCACCGGTAGTTCCAATTGCGTAAGACGGCGATCGGCGCCGCGAGTTCCTGATATCGGGCATCGTGCCGGGTCGATTGATGGTAGGCCTGGATCAGCGCGGGGATCAGCGCTGCAAATCCCGGCTGGAAGCTGTCGAACGCCGCCGCGTTGAGCTTGTCGAGAGTCCAGTCGCGGCTGTGGGTCAGCAGCTGGAGCGCGTGAATGCCGCGATAATTCTCCCCGTACATGTCCATATATTTGGGATAATTTTTGGGATCCGGGCTGTACGCGCCCGCCGCCGACCAGGGCGCATTATTGTTATTGTCGACCCAGCCGTTCGGAGGGCTGACGATGTTCGGAAGCTCGGGCAGCCGATGGAGCGAACCCCAGTCGGTCGCGGGATCGCTGCCGTTCACGGGCTTGGTATAGTCGAAGCGATCGTCGCGGCGAGGGACGAACTGGGGGTGCAGGTAGGCGATCTCACCCTTGTCGTCGGCGAAAATCGTGTTGTTCGAGCTGTTCGCCTTGAGCTGCGCGACCTCCATGAACGACGCGAGGTCAGATGCCTTGGTCCGCAAATAGCTCTGCTGAAGCGCTTCGACCGGGCGGTTCATCATCGCGAAGGCGATCCAGCGGCTGCCATCGGAGCGAACGATCGGTCCATGGTGGGTGAAGAAGGTCGTGAAGGTTCGCGAACCGAGCTTCCCGTTCGAAAGCCGATAACGGATGGTGACCGGGCGAATGCCGAGCTTGTTGCACGCGGAACCGTAA
>Ga0207694_10000964_pt1 | contig 25364 bp, 15 predicted proteins | sample KBSC34metaG_FD_184353 | JGI IMG/M metagenome (GOLD analysis project Ga0207694, IMG submission 184353) | Corn rhizosphere microbial communities from Kellogg Biological Station, Michigan, USA - KBS C3-4 metaG (SPAdes) (version 2) | ecosystem: Host-associated > Plants > Roots > Rhizosphere > Soil... | reverse complement strand
TGCGGCAAATACAGCAGCACGCGGTTGTCGTTGAAGGTCTCGTCTTCCCAGTGCACCGAATTGTCGCGCGCCGAGATGTGTCCCTTACGGCTGCCGTCGACCTTATCGATGAATTTCTTGCCTGAATCGGGGATCAGGCCGCGGAACGGGAACGGCGCGTAGTCGAATGGGACGAAGGCGGTGATTGGGAACTTGAGCGGGCCGATGGGTACTTTTGGCACAGACGGCGGCGTCGCTGCGGGTGTCGGCTTCGGACTGGCGGCAAAGACGGACGAAGCCAACGCGATGAGCACGAAAAAGATCAGCGTCATTCCGGCGAAAGCCGGAATCCATCTTGATCTTGTCCTGTGTACAAAAAACAAAATGGATTCCGGCTTTCGCCGGAATGACGGGTTTGTGCTTTTGTCTGCATCTCGCTTCATTCAAGCCGCCGTTGCTGCTCGCGCACCTCGCATCGGCAAGAAGATAGCAAAGAACGCCGGCGCCGCGATCAAGTAGGCGATACCGCTGATCTGCAGCACGGTCGCGAGGCCGAACGACGTCGCAATGATCGGCACGAGCGCCGCTCCGATCACCGAGAACGAGCCGTTGATGCCCCAGGCCCAGAGGAACATCGCGTTCTTGCCGAGGCGGCCGAGCCAGGTCATCGCGGTCGACATCGGAAAGCCCATGAGGAACGCGGGCGGCGCGATCAGCAGGAAGCAGCAGACCAGGCGCAATGCATAGGGCAGGCGGCCGATCGCGTCGAGGATCGGGTCGATGACGAAGCCGTAGGCGATCAGCAGCGCGCCGATCGCGACGAAGATGATCGGCATCGTCACGCGCGCGCGGTTCATGAAACGCTCGGAGGTCAGGCTGCCGAGGCCGGAGAACACGAGCATGCCGGTGATCAGGATCGATGCGGACACGGTCGGATTGCCGAGCGGCAGCACGAATTTCGCGATCAGCGCGACCTCGACCATGATGTAGCCGAGGCCGAGGCAGGCGAAATAGAGGATCACGCGCAGCTGGCCCGGGGTACGCGAGAAGATCGTGCGCCAGCCCAGCAGGACCGGAATCGCGACAAGCACAAGCGCAGCGATCGCGGCGATGCCGAGTGTGGCCCAGAGCAGCAGATAACCCCATTCGTCCTGGAAGAGTTCGAGGCGGTCGGTCGTGCGCGTCAGATCGCCGGGCTTCACGTATGCGGCGAAGTAGGGGCGGTTGTTGGTCAGCGGACGCGCATCGAAAACGTAGTTCGAAAGATCGGTGCCGTTGCCGTGCAGCAGCGAGTGCCAGGCGAGCTGACCCATCACGGTGGCGGGAACAGGAGCCGGTGCAGCGTCGGACGAGGAGGCGTTCGCATCCGGTCCGGTCGGGTCCGCGCCCGGACCTGTGGGGTCGGCGGCAGGCGCGGTGGGATCGGTGCCGGCAGTCGGCGCGGTCGGATCGGCCTGTGGCGCCGTCGTCGGCTCCGCCGTCGGCACGATTTCGGTGCCCATCTTCGGCTTCGCACCACCGCTGGCGATGCCGGCCGCGGCAGCGGATTTGGCGGTTTCGTCTTCGCCAAAGATGCTTTCGCGATACGACTTGAGACTGTCCGCGATCTGTTTCGTGTCGAACTCGTAGCCCGGATAGGTCAGCTCGTCGAAGCTCATCGCGTGGGTGTGCGCATGCAGCTTGTCGATGTCGGCGGCGGAGAAGCCGCCGCGCTTGTACAGCACGGTCGCGGTCGACAGATAACTCGCGACGGCATAGAACTCGTTCGACACATCGACCTTCGCGTCGACGTCACGCGCCGCGTCGACCATCGTCGCGTAGAGTTTGAGCACGGACTTCGGCGGCTCTTCCTTGTTCCACAGCGTCACCGAGAGCACGCCGCCGTCGGCGAGCGCGCGCATGTAGGCGCGCATCGCCTCGCGCGTGTAGGCGTACTTCTCGACGATGGCGAAGCCGCCGGGGCTCGACAAGCCTGCCGAGTCGGCGAGCGAGAGATCGATGACGTCGTAGCGCTTGTCGGTGTTGGCCAGATACAGGCGCCCGTCGTAGTCGATCACGTCGAGCTTGGGGTCGTTGAGGATGTCGCCGGAGAAATCGCGCAGGCCTTTGTCGTTGCGGAACGCGTTGAGGATTTCCGGATTGCCCTCGGCCACGGTCACGTGCTTGGAGTTGTGCAGCGCGACGCGCGTGGAGATGCCGCCGCCGAACTGCACGACGAAGGTGTTCGGGTCCTGCTTGATGACGTAGGGATAGTCCATCGGCAGGTAGCGGAAGTAGGCGCTTTCCGCATCGTTGAGCTTGCGCATCACGCCCATCGGGCCTTCGCTGTCGATGTACATGCCGAGATAGGCGTTCGCCGGCATCTCGGGCAGATTGAATCCGGCGTTGTCCGACAGGCCGGGCGCGAAGTGCAGGTAGGAGCTCGAATACACCTCGAGATAGCCGAACGGCGAGGCATTCTCGTAGACGCGCTGGTTGTCCGGGAACTTGCGCGCGTAGGACACGCCCTTGTAGTCGGACACCGCAAGCTTCGGAATCGCCAGTTGCTGTGGCAGCCAGAAGTGTCCAGCGATGCAGAGCACGCCGAGGACGGCGAGTGCGATCAGGGAGCCGGTGCGCTTCGCCTGCGCGAGGAACCAGACCACACCGGCGGCGAACCACAGTACGAGCGGCACGACGACGAGATTTTCCGGGCGAAACAAATACAAGCATCCGAGCAGCAGCAAGCCGCCCGTGCCAGCCCCGACGAGATCAGCGAAATAGATGCGACCGAACGTCTCCTTCATGCGCAGGAACACCGCGCCGAGGAAGAACGCGCCGGCGAGGAACGGTGTGAGATAGAGAACGAAATTACCGAACAGCTTCCACTTCTGCACCGGATCGGAGATCAGGAAGATCGCGTTGAACGGAATCTGCTGCGCGAGCAGGTTCGCCGCGACGATCAACGGCCCGAACGCGAGCAACGAGACGTTGGCGACACCCTGCCAATGCTTGTCGAACCAATCGTTGGCCGCGCACATGACGACGCTGGTCAGGCCGAAGCCCATCATCGCCAGGCTGACGACCATCGAACCGAAGTGCGCCCACGAGCCGACGCTGAAAATGCGCATGATCGAAATCTGCAGCGCGATGACGCTGCCCGCGATCAGGGCGACGGCGAGATAAAAAAGAAAAGCCGACCGCGGTGGGGCGGTCGGCGTGGAGATGGATACTACAGTCATTCGTGTGCTGGCTTCGGTTGTTTTTTGCTCGTCATTCCGGCGAAAGCCGGAATCCAATGTCTTTTCTTTTTCGATACGTCTTCAAGGCACTGGATCCCGGCTTTCGCCGGGATGACGAATCAAGAAATTACTTCGTATCTTTCGCGTCGCCGTTATGCGCACCCTTGATCTCGCCGTCGACGAGCTTGGTGAACGGCACGAACGGCACGACCTTGTTGAAAATGTCGCTGCGCGAAACGGTGATACTGCCGTCCTCGGCCTGATGCTTGATCACCTTGAGCACGCGCTGCGCGCCCGGCGGGCCGACCGGAATCACCATCACGCCGTTCGGCTTGAGCTGCTTGAGCAGCGGCGGCGGGATATGGTCGATGCCGCAGGTGACGACGATCTTGTCGAACGGGCCGTTTTCTTCCCAGCCGTAGTAGCCGTCGGCCTGCTTGCTGGTGATCGCCTTGAATTCGCTGTAGCCGTCGCCGATCAGCTCGTCGTAGACGCTGCGCGTGCGCTCAGCCAGCGGCTTGATGATCTCGATGCTGTAGCACTTGTCGGTCAGATGCGCGAGGAACGCGGACTGGTAGCCCGAGCCCGTGCCGATTTCAAGCACCTTCTCGCCGGTCTGCACATTGAGCACTTGGGTCATGCGGCCGACTGCGTGCGGACCGGAGATCGTCACGCCGTAGCCGATGTCGAGGAACGCGCTTTCGTAGGCGTGCGCGCGGTTGACCGGGCGGCAGAAATCCTCGCGCGGCGTGAGCAGGAACGCGCGCTTGTTGCGTTCGTCGGTCAAGTCCTTGTTCTGGACCATCGCGTACATGCGGTTCCAGCGCTGCGCTAAGAATTTCGGATCCTCGCCGCGATTCTTCACCGCCCAGGCGACAAACTCTTCGCGATTGTCGATCGGCACTTTCACGTCCCAGGTGAACGGGACCGGTACCTTGTTTTCCGCACCGGAAATGCTGGCGCGCGCAAGCCGGACAGCAGGTGCGGCGGCGAGCGCGGCAATCGATCCGAGTACGAATTGACGTCTATCCACTGGGGCAAACTCCTGGAGAAAACAGTTGAAGGTCAATGCCATAGGATACGGGAAATGGATCACGAATGCCCCTATCGCCGTGGCTGAGGCCTGTTTGTTCAGAGGCGGTTTGCTGGCAATCGACGGGCTCGTCGGCGCACAATCCGGCGTCCTCTGGCGGAGTAGTGCGTATGAATCCGGTGTTGCCTCGTCGTGGTTTTCTCTCTCTCGCTGCTGGCGCAAGTGCCGCGGCTCTGCTGCCATTTCCGGCCGAGCGATCCTTCGCAGCCGCCACGGCACCACCAAAGCCGGCCTGGGCCGGGTACGAGCAGGCCATCGTGATCGACACGCTCGGCAGCCCCGGCGGTGCGATCGACGATGACTCGAACCAACTCGGCGCACGCGATCTCGACGACATACGCGCCTCGGGTCTGACCGCAGTCAACCTCACCGTGAATGCCGACGGCATCGGCAACTATGCGCGCAATTTCGAAGGCGCGATCGGCGAAATCGCTTACTGGAATGGGCAAATCGCCGCGCATCCCGATCGGCTGCTGCAGATTCGTCGGACAGCCGATCTCGCCGAAGCCAAGCGCAGCGGCCGCCTCGGCCTGATCTACGGATTCCAGGACGCGGCGCCGTTCGGCGAAAACCTCGACCGCCTCGACGTATTCTGGAATTTTGGCGTGCGCATCTATCAACTGACCTACAACAAGCGCAACCTCGTCGGCGACGGCTGCCTGGAGCCCGGCAATGCCGGCCTCTCCGCATTCGGCCGTAAGCTCGTAGAGAAGTTGAACGAACGCAAGGCACTGGTCGATCTGTCGCACGCCGGTGAGCGGACGACGCTCGACGCCGTTGCCGCTTCGAAGGCGCCCATCGCGATCTCGCATACCGGCTGCGCGGCGATCAATGCGAATCCGCGCAACAAGACCGACAACGAACTCAAGCAAGTCGCCGACAAGGGCGGCTATGTCGGCATCTATCTGATGCCGTTCCTGCGCGGCAAGGGCCAGCCGATGGCAGCCGACCTGGTCGCGCACATCGAACATGCGATCGACATCTGCGGAGAGGATCACGTCGGCATCGGCACCGATGGATCAGTCTCGCCGGTGGCCGTCACTGAAAAGTTCAAAAAGGATTTCGCCAACCAGATCGAAGCGCGACGCAAGGCAGGCATCTCCGCGCCGGGCGAGGATCCGAACGTATATACCTTCCTGCCCGATCTGAACCGCGCCGACCGCTTCGCGCGCATCGCCGAGCTGCTTGCCGCGCGCAAGCATTCCGACGCGCGCATCGCGAAGATCCTCGGCGGCAATTTCGCCCGCCTGTTGAGCGACGTATGGGGAGCATGACGATGAATATGACGAAGACGCTCAACTCCGCGGTATTGCTCTGCACGCTGCTGTCGGCGGCTACCGCCCTGGCAGTCGAGCCCGAATTCTTCCCGCGCAAAGCCGCGCCGGGGCAGAGCTATCCGTTTTCCGAGGCCGTGCGTGTCGGCGACATGCTTTATCTGTCCGGCGACATCGGCGTCGACGCCAACGGCAAGCTCGTCCCCGGTGGCGTCAAGGCCGAGGCGAAGCAGACCATGGACAACATCGGCGCGAACCTTGCGCGGCACGGTTCGTCGTTCGACCAGGTCGTGCAATGCACGGTCGCGCTTGCGGACATTGCCGATTGGCCGGCGTTCAACGAGGTCTACCGCGGGTACTTCAGCAAACATTTCCCGGCGCGCATGGCTTACGCCACCGCCGGCCTCGCACTCGGCGCAAAAGTCGAAGTGCAGTGCAATGCCGTGACGACGAAGTAGCGGGAATAGAACACCCGATGTGATGGAATCGAATGATGTCCGCTTGCAAAAGTTGAAACGGTTCACGCATCGAAATTCGCGGTGAAATTCGCGGTTGACCCAAGTTTGGGGAAGGCGCAGTGTACCGTCCGCGTCGCGATCGACCGTGCATTTCGCAAGGGAGTCGACAATGCCGGAGATGGCGACGCACGTGTTTGAGTCAACGTTCGGGACCGGCTTCGGTACCCTCTCTTCGTAAAAGGCTGGAACCGACTTCTGTTCCCCATTCTTTGAGGAGTAAAGCTATGCAACAGAATGACGATATCGTTACTGGCTGGCTTGATGGCTTGGATAGCGTCGGAGGCGTGGAAAATCCGGCAGGTCCTCTTTATATCGATAACTCGATCGAAGAGACGATGGCGCGCCCGGCTGAGGGAGCCAATGTCATTACCACGCTGAAGACGACTCAGTCCTGCGCCCGCGGTTGCGCTTGCTGCTGATTTTTTTGTTGTCGCTCCGGCGCGCAGCTCCACAGAGACTGCGCGTCGGTCCCTGATACGCATCTGCGGAAGCCAGGATTCGGCACCGATGGCGATCGAGACCCCAACTTCCGATCCCTTTGCTCCCATCATCGAACGCTTCACCGCCAGTGCACGCCGTGCATTCGACGCATCCCTTAGCCGACTTGCCGGACTCGACGCGAGCGAAGCCGCGCTGATCCGCGAGGCCGCGGACGAAGCACTGCTGTTCAGCGCGAGACTCAAACTCAACCGGGTGCTGTTGCTGGAGCTCCATGCGTCCAGGCGGGCCGGAGAGTTCGCTGCAGAGCAAGACGAGGCAGCGTTCGCCCAGTTCGTCGAGCGTGCACTGCGGCCCGAATTCGGTGAGCACTTGGATCGTCGCTACCCGCCGTTGCGCCGACGCTTGCAGCGCACGCTCGACCAGCAACGCGCGGCGCTGGAGTCGCTGACCGAACGTTTCGTTCAAGACCGCGCTCTTTTGGCGCATTTTTTCGGTCGCGCGCCGGGTCGCCTCACCGCGCTGAGCTTGAACCGGGGCGATCTTCATGCCGGCGGCCATACCGTCGCCTGCTTGTCGCTGGAGGGCGGCGAGGTAATGTACAAGCCGCGTTCGCTGCGCATCGATGCGGTTCTCGAAACATTTCTGGCAAGCGTGTTCGGCGAAGCGTCAGATCGCATTCGCGTGCCGCGTGTGATCGATCGCGGCGACTACGGATGGGTCGCGTTCGTTGTTCACCGCTACTGCCACGACGAAGAAGAGCTGCGAGCGTTCTATCTGCGCCTCGGGCATTGGCTGGCCGTGCTGCGGTTGCTCGGCGGCACCGATATTCATCATGAGAATCTCATTGCGGAAGGCGCAGTGCCGGTCGTGATCGACGTCGAAAGCCTGTTCGCCGTCATCCCCAAGCACCTGCCTTCCGGATTCGGACATGCATACGATGCCGCGCAGGCGCTGATTTCCAATTCGGTCGTTCGCACCGGCATCGTGCCGTACCGCGGCGCGGGGTCGGGGTTCGAGGGGGCCGACATGTCCGCGGCCGGAGCGCTTCCGGATCAGCAGCCCAAAGTGCAGATGCCCATCATCGACGGCGCAGGAACGACCGGCGCGCGCTTGAAGATGGTCGAGGTCGATATCGGACGAGCGCAGAATCACCCCAGTCCGCAACCGAAGGTGGACGCCTACTGGGATCAGATCAGCGAAGGATTTCTCGCGGCCTCCGAAACGCTTCGCCGGCTCGATGCCCGCGGCGAACTCGAACCGATGCTGGCCCGCTTCGAAGGCTGTGCGATTCGCGATATCCGTCTGCCGACGCAAATTTACGTCGAGATAGGCCGCATGCTGTGGCATCCGGCATCGCTGCACGATGAAGCGAAGGCGATTGAACGGGCACGGCAATTGTTCGTGAGCAATGCCAAGGTTTCGCCGATCGCGTCGTCGACGCCGCAGGAGATCGATGCCGAGATCCAAGCGCTGCTCCACGGCGACATACCGGTCTTCGTCGCGCCGCTGGCGCGCGCGCGGATCGATGCCACGCTCGCCGGCTGGCGTGCCATGCGCATCGATCTGGAAGAACTCACCATCCGCAGCGCGCTCGTCGCGATCGAACTCAATGCGCGCGGCCATCTGTCGGACGACAGCGCCGATCTGCGCCTCTGCCGCGCGCGCAATCCGCATGTCGCGCAGCTCGAAACACGCCGGAGAAAGTTGGCTGTCTCACTGTTCGAACGGCTGCTCAAGCTCGCTGTGCCGGGGGACGACGGTTCGCTGACCTGGATCACACCGGAAACCACCAGCCGCGGCTGGTTGATTCAACCGCTGCAAGGCGATCTCTACTTCGGTCTTGCCGGGGTAACGGTGGCGCTCGCGGGCTATCGGCACGAGATCGGCTGCGGTCGCGCGGATGCCGTTACGGACGCAGATGCGGCCCTCGAAGGCGCGCTGCGGGCGCTGCTTGCGTTCGAAGCGACGGACCAGTCTCGCGAGCTCGGCGCCTTCTCGGGTTACGGCGCGCAAATTTGGACCTGGCTGACGTTGCGGGATTTGTTGCAGCGTCCAGATTTTATCGAACGCGCGCTGCGCGCTGCCGAAGCATTGGAGCGCGAGGGTTTCGACCGCGACACCCGCTTCGATCTCATCGACGGATCCGCAGGCGTGATCGTGCCGCTGATCGGCTTGGCCGAGGCCAGTGGCGATGAACGCTGGCTTGCATTGGCGGCACGCGCAGCGCGGCGCCTCGAAGACACCGCCGTCGTCGACGCGCGCGGCGCGCGCTGGGCGGGGGCGTTCGAAGAACCGGTCGGCGGGTTTTCGCACGGCGCCGTCGGCATCGGCTGGGCGCTCGCACGCCTCGCGCTCACCCGGGCCGGAGAAGAGAAGGACCGGGCGCACTGGAGAGCGCTAGCCGACGGCGCGTTCTCCTTTCAGGACTCGCTGTTCGACGCGACCCGCAGCAACTGGATCGATCAACGCTACAAGGATCTCGAAGCGGTCCACGACACGTGGTGCAACGGCAGCGTCGGCATCGGTCTTGCTGCTGCCGATCTGTATGCGCGTACTCGAGATCCGAAGCGGTTGCACATGATGCGCCGTGCCGTCGCCGCTTCGCGCGGCAAATGGGGCATCAGCCACACGCTTTGCCACGGCGATTTCTCGCTTTGGGAATTGCAGATGCGCGCTGCCGCGCTCGATCCCGAAATGAATGCCGACGACTTGGTCGAGTCGTCGGCGCACATCGTTTCATCGATCGAAGAACATCGCGGCATCGTCAGCGGCAGAACGCGCTCCGCGTTTACGCCGGGTCTGATGACCGGCCTTGCCGGCGCCATCCACGGTCTCAACCGGATGCATCCGAACTGCACGCTGCCGTCTCCGTTGCTGCTTGAACGGACGCGCACGGCTGCTTGAGCCGATTCGGACCGCAGCTCGATTGAAATCGCCGGGATTGGGCTCTAGCGCTGCGTTTGCAACTTGTCGTAATTCAAAATCGCATTGAACACGAGTCCGTAGGTGCCGATCGTTTGCCCGCGCCAGATCGGATTCGTTGCGAACAAAACGACATGCCCACGTCCATAGCGTGCATCGACAACCGCTGCGTGCTCAGCGAGCGAACCGGCACCCTGCAACAACCCGGCGATCAACAGATCGTCGGCATCACCGAAGCGGACGACGGCGTGCGGCCGCTGATCTTCAGGAATGACGGTGTGCGGGAAGAACGGATTCGGCCGCGCCTGATCGATATTGAGCGGCGTGGCTTCCCACGGCTTCGGCGACGGCAGTTCGGCGGCGGCAACCGCGGTGCGCGCTTCCGGTTCGTCGGTGTCGTGCGGACCGCCGCGGCCGGTGGGGCGCTTGAAATCCTTTGTTGTCGGCAAGCCGTCGTCGCCGGTGAGCAGGTTGCTGAGCTTGAACGACAGACCGTCGGGGCTGTACATCGCGAATTCCTTCGCGTAGCCGTAGGTGACGGGGTGCGTTTCGTCGACGGTCACGCCTTGCAGGATGCTGCCGACGACTTTGAGATCCTTCGTCGGTGCGGCGGACACGCCCGGCGCCAGGCCGACGTCGATCGCGAACTTCGCCGCGTCGCCCGCGGCGAGCAGCAGGCCGCCCTGTTCGACGAAGCGCTGCAGATGGGCGAGGCCCGATGCGCCGAGGCCCGGGCGAATGTCGTCGGTCTCGTCAATGCCCATGTTCGGCGTCAGCGACGTCTTCTTCCACGGCATCGCATTGCCCCACAGCGGCAAGCCGTTGAGCACGAGTTGCGAGTTGTCGGCACCGATCGGCGCGAACAGGATCACGTCGTACTTGCCGCGCAGATTGTCTGCGCGCGAAACCGTCTGCGTCGAGATGTAGTCGTAGGGTACGCCGAGCTTGTCGAGCGCCTGGCGCCACCAGCCTTCAGTCTGTGTCGACAGCCACGTGTGCATCAGCGCAATGCGCGGCGCGCCGATCTTGTGCGCGGCTACGTCGGGTGCCGCGGCGACGGCCCAGGCGTCGAGGCCGAGTTCGCTGAGTTTCTTGGAGAACGCGTCACCGTCCGCTTTGCGCACGATCCATGCGCCCGCGCCGAAATGGCGGCCGGCGGCTTCGAAGGGCTTTTCCGCAACGGCGATGTCGGCGCCTTTGAGGGCGTAGCGCAGGGACATCAGCGCGGTGTCGGCGTGATTCTCGATGAGGTAAACGCTGCCGCTGCCTTGCACGCCGCCTCGCGCGGGTATGGCCTCACGCAGCGTTTCCATCGGCGCCTTGAGAATGGCGTTGTCGGTAACGCGTACGACCTCGGCACCGAACATGTCGCCGAGCGACCAAGCCGTGTCATCGTACGGATGCTTCTGCGGATCGTCCGGTGACCAATACTGGCGATCGAGCAGCGCGTCGGCGATGCGCGAGTAGGGCTGATCCATGCGCACGACGTAGCTGCCGGCGGGGAAGGTGCGCGCGATCGTTTTCGGCTTGGTGTCCTTGGGCGATTTGTCGTCCTTCTTCTCGTCCTTGCCGTCGTCCTTGGCTGGCGCGGGCACCTGCACGGTGATCGGCGCCGTCGCCCGGCTGACTTCGGCGTGCTGCAGCTGGAGCACGTGCAGCAGCTGGCGCTGCGCATCGCGGTGCACATCGTCGGCGGACAGCACGTAGGCGGCAGGTCCGGCTGCGCTGGGTTTTTCGATCGAGCGCTTGCCCTTTAAGTAGAAGTTACGCAGAAAAGTTTTTTCGTTGTCGGCGAAATAGTTCAGCGTGCTCAGCAGTGCGCTCTGCTGATAGTTGTTGTTGTTGCGCTGCGACCAGAGCACTTTCGGCAGGGGCGGGTTCGGCCGATACCAGGTGCGCGCGTATTCAGACGGATCAAGAACACGCTCGACCGTGTCGGCGCCGGAATTACCGAACGTTTCGTACAGGCGGCTGATGCCGTTGTGCATCGCCGCCATGAACATTAGATAGCCCGGGCTCCAGGTGTCGAAGTCGCCATGCGTGAACACGCCGGGCATACCGAACTTGGTCAATTCCTGCACGTTGCTCCAGCCGAGCTGCTGCCATTCGCCGACGAGGATCGGATCGACCCAGGCGTTGTACGGGCCGTCGCCGACCGTGTTGTCGTAGAGGAACGGCACCGACTCGTGCAGATCGTGCAGCACCTGTGCGTGCCAGCCCAGATAAGTGTCGAGCACATTGCGCGAGAGATTGAGCGTGAGGCCCATCGCGTCGCGGTTGTTGTCGTGGGCGACATAGTGGCCCCAGTAAAGCAGCGGCGGCGGCGTCTTGCCGAGGTTGGCGCGATGCCAGTTGTAGAGGTCGACCATGCGGTCGCGGCCGTCGGTCTCGACGACCGGGGTGATCAGCGTGATCACCTTCGAGCGGATTTTCTTGATGTACGGCGCGTCGTCGACGGCGAGGCGATAGGCGAGCTCCATCAGCGCGGTCGGCGAGCCGGTTTCGGGCGAATGGATCGTGCCGGTGATGTAGTAAACCGGCGTCGTCTGCGCGACGAGTGCGTCAGCCTTCGCATCGTCGAGGCCGATCGTGCGCGGATCGGCGAGTTGCGCCAGGCGCGTGTCGTTGTCCTTCAGGTTGGCGAGCAGCGCTTCGTCGGCGACCGCGACGGCGATCATCTCGCGGCCTTCCTCGCTCTTGCCGATGCGGAACACTTTCACGCGTGGCGTCGAGGCGGCGAGCAGATCGAAGTAGCGCACCACGTCCTTCGTGTACGGCAGCATGTTCGGCGCGCCGGACACGTCGCCGAGCACCTTGGCTGGCGTCGGCACCGTGCCCGACGCGGGCAGATAGTTGGTCAGCGGCGAATTGAACTGTGCCCCGGTCGTGTATTGCGCGATCTTGTCCGTATAGCTCTGGTCGATCGCCTGCTGCGGATCGCGGTCGTAGATGCCGGTGGCAAATGCGTCGCCCGTCGCGGCGCCGGCCGCGATGAAGATCATGGTACGAATCAGACGGTGCGGCATGCAGAGCTCTCCAGACGGCGTGGACAATCCATCGAGCATACCTGCGCCGGCGAAATTGCGTCTGGGCAGAAAGTCATGCCCTCGCAGAACGGCATCGGAATGGATACCCGCCGCCCCGGCGTGAGCCGGCGCCGGGGCGGCGGGCGCAGGGTTAAAAACGAACCGCTGCTTCCACCCCCCACATGCGCGGCGCCGTAATGCCGGCGCTGGTCACGCCGAGCACGTTGGTCACGATGTTGTTGAGGCCGGTGACGTACTGCTTGTCGAACACGTTGTTGACGAACAGGGCGACGCTCCACGGTGTGGCGGGTGAGGACCAGCCGACGCGGAAGTCGGCGCGCGTGCGGCTGCCGCCGAGCTTGAACGGCAGTGTCGTGATGCACGAGCCCTGCAGCGCCGAATCGGAATTGCAGCGGGTCTTGCCGACGTAGGCGCCTTGCAGAGTGAAGTCGAGGTCGCCGCCGGCGATGTTGCGCACCATGTAATCGGCGCCGACCGTGCCCGACCATTGCGGCACGCCGGTGGGCTGGCCGGAAAGATCGACGCCGGTCGAGGTCTTGTAGTTGCTGTAGGTCTGGTCGATGTACGCCGCGGCGGCGTTGAGGCGCAGATCGTCGGTAGCCTGCCAGCGCGCTTCGAATTCGAGACCCTTGGCTTCCTGGTCGCTCGGCAGGATCTGGTACTGCGGCAGGTCGCCGCTGCCGCCGCCGTTCGACACCAGGGTCAGGTTCGGTAGATTGGAATATTTATAATAGTATACCGATGCGTTGACCAGCAGTTTGTAGTCGGCGAACCAGCTCTTGATGCCGGCCTCGTAACTGCGCACAGTCTGTGGCTTGTACACGGTGGCGACCTCGAGCGCGTTGAAGCCGCCGGCCTGGTAGCCCTTGGCCGCCGAGGCGTAGAGCATCACGTCGGGGGTGAGCTTGTAGTCGAGCACGACGCGCGGACTGGTGTCGTTCCAGCTGCGGTTTATCCCGACCGGATGTTCCTGCGTTGCCGGCGTGGTGAAGTAGATGTTTTGCTGGAAGGTTTGGATCGGCACGCCGAGCGCATCGAGCAGGCCGAGCGCTTGCAAGCCCGCCAGCGTCGTGTCGAGTTCGTTGGCGATGCGCGGCGGCGTGTACCAGCTGAAGTCGCGTTCATCGCGGGTGAAACGCACGCCGGTCGTCAGGTTGAGGCGGTCGTTGAGATGCCAGATCACGTCGCCGTACACCGCGGCAGCCTTGGCGACGTTGCGGTTGATCATGCTCTCCTGCCACGGATCGCCGAGCAGCGAGTATTGGAACCCCGCGGCCTGCAGCCCCTGCGTCAGCGGACCGTAAAGGCCGCCCGGCGCGATGCCGAGATTGTTGAGCAGGGTGTCGATGCTGTTGGTGAAGAAATTGATCTGGCTGGTCTGGTGTCCGTCGTCGCGATACCAGCTCGCGCCCGCGACCCAGTCGGCGAGATCGGTCTTGCCGGCGAGTTTGAATTCCTGCGACCAGGTCTTGTGCCGTTCGATGTTGACGTCGTCGAAGTAGAGATCGATGCGGTCGGTGCCTTCCTGCGCCTCGCGGTTGTAGGTGTGGTAGCGCTGGAACGAAGTGAGGGAGGTGAAGTCACCAAACGGCAGCGGATGTTCGACGCGCAGCACGAAGGAGTCGTAGCTGCGCGATTCGCGCGCGCCGATCGCTTCGTTGTAGAGCGGTGCGTTGCGCGGATCGATGAAGGTCGAGTAGTCGGGTGTGATCGACGGCAGCTCGGGATAGGCGGGCACCGGCGAAACGCCGATCGTCGCGCGCGGCGGCTGCTTGAGCCGTTCGTGTTCCCAGGCAAGGTTGACCGCCGTGTCGCCGGGCGCATTCCAGTGCAACTGCATGCGCGTGGCCCAGTCGTCGTCCTTGTAGAAATGCTGGCCGGTCGCGGCATCGCGCAGCCAGCCGTTGCTCTGATTGTCGACGAAGCTCAGACGGAAGGCGACGTCCTCGCCGAGAGGCGTATTGAGCACGCCGTCGCCGTAGCGCAGGCCGTAGTTGCCGAGGCGCACGCGCGCGTTGGCTTCGAACTGGTCGCTCGGCGTCGCCGTCGTCACCGAGATCGCACCGGCCGCGCTGTTGCGTCCGAACAGCGTGCCCTGCGGCCCCTTGAGCACTTCGACGCGATCGATGTCGTTGAACATCAACAGCGCGCCGCCGGTTTTGCCCTGATAGACGCCGTTTTCGTAGACGCCGACCGGCGCGTCGGTGCCGATACCGAAGTCGCCCGTGCCGATGCCGCGCAGACTGAAGTTCGGCTGGGTCGGCTGGTCGCCATTGACCGAAAGGCCGGGAACATACATGTCCATCTTCGACAGGTCGGTCGCGGCGAGTTTGTCGATCGTCGTCGCGGTGATCACCTGCATCGTGATCGGCACCTCCTGCACCTGTTGCGTGCGGCTCTGCGCGGTGACGGTGACGTTGCCGAGTTGCGCCGCGGCATTGTCGGTTTTGGTGGATTCCCCCGGTTGTGTAGCAGGTGCTTGCGGTTGCGCGTCAGCGGGTTCGTCCGCATATGTCGCTCCGCTGGCTAACAGAGCGGCTGCGCCGGCGAACAGCGCAAGACGGACCTGACGGGTCAATCGCTTGGTTTGAATGGTTCTCACGGCAGCCTCCCTCGTATGGTTTGTTATCAGGCGTCGCAGTTTCCGGACGTCGCGGCGATCCAGTCGCGGATCAGTTCGACGCCTTCTTTGTGTGTAGTGTTGCGCCCCATCTCAGGCATCATCACGCCGGGTTCGTTCGACGTGACGCGATAGAGCAGGATCGAATCGTCGGGCTTGCCCGGCACGATGTCGAACAAGCGATCGCCGGTGCCACGGCCGGCAGCGACCGGCGGCTTGCACAGGCCGAGGCGGCGCAGATCGGTCGCCGCGCTGCGCAGGTCGAGCGCGGTGGTGTTCGCCGGACCCGTCGGGCTGTGGCAGTGGCTGCAGTTGACGTCGAGATAGGCGCGGGCGCGCGCGTCGAGTGGCGCGCTGGCGTCGTGCCAGTCGGCGTCGCGCGGCACGTCCGCCGCGGGTACTCCGCTCAAGTAGCCCTTGCGGGTCCAGTGTGCGAGCTGGTTTTCCTTGCCGCTCGCATACGCGTAGTCGCGATTCAGATGACGCGCGCGCGGGCCGAGCGGTTCGATCTGTTTGGCCTTGACGTTGGTGACATGGCAGCCGGCGCACTGGTTTTCGTTTGGCACGACATAGGTGAACGCTTCCTGCGCGCCGTGATCGTCGACGAGTTCGAGTGGAATCGCATCGCCCGTGCGCGCGAGCTCGGCCTCGGTCTGTGCTGCGTTCCAGACGTAGGGAATCGCTTCCCAGCCTTTCTCGCGGCGCACGAGCAAGCGTGTTTCAATGAGGCGAACTTTGCTCAGGTCGAGCGCCTCCGCACCCGCGTCCTTGGCGAAGTCACGGGAGACATCGTAGGTTCGCGCAACGGCTTTCGCATCGCCCGATATATTCGTCGGCTGCGGATAGAAAAACGTCTTGGTCAATACCGTGCCGACGGGGAAATCGAACGCGCCTTCGGCATCGTATTTCGCCGCAGTGCCTTTGGGCATCCACACCGTGCGGAACTTGTGTGCGTAGTCGCTGAACAGCGGCGTGTTCAAGTCGTACGGAATCACATCAACGTTGGCCACGAGCCTGCCGCTGCGCGCTTCGACCAGATGCCAGTCGCTCAATTTTTCCGGCTTGCCTTCAGCGAAATAGTGCACGGGTTGCGGCGCGCGTGCGCAGCCGGCGACGAGTGCCGACAGCGCAAGCAGTGCCCAGGGAAATCGTGCGGAATGAATCGCGATCGACATCAAGCCTTGCCCTTCAGCTCGACCGCGGCGAGCGGTGGCAGCTCGCAGTGGAACTCATCCTTGAATACCTTGGGATTGCTGAACTTGTTCGGCCCATCGACATTAAGCACTTCGACGTCGCCGTTCTTCACGCAGATACGCAGATCGGCCGGGTACTGGCCGTTGGTCAGAATCTTGTTGTCGACGAAACCGTCCCAGAGCACGTCGGGGAAATGCCCGCTGATGCCGAACATCGACACCTTGAGTGCTTTCCAGTCCAGGCCATCGGGCGAATCGCCGCCGCCCGAGAAGCGGTTATCGTGGACGTAGATTGATTTCGGATACGGATCGTAGCCTTCGCTCGGCTTCTTGTCGGCGAAATTGGTGATGTAGTAGCTGGCGATGATCAAATTCGCCGTGCGGTTGTCGGCGATATCGTTGTCGAAGATCTCGACCTTCGGATTGGAGGTGACGATCACGCCCGAACCCGCCGGCACGCTCGCCACCGCGGTGCCCTTGGCGCCGAAGTTGCCGAGGTTGTTGGCGATAACCTTGTTCTTGTAAACGCGCGCGTGCTCGCCGTGCTGGGTCAGGTCGGGCATGTTGAAGACGAGGATGCCGCCAGTGTTGCCGGTCGCGGTGTTCTCGTACACGTCGGCGCGGATCGAGTTCTCGATCTCAATACCAGCGACGTTCTTCTCGGCGCGGTTGCGGCGCACGACGATGTCTTGCGACTGGCCGACGTAGATGCCGGCGTCGCGCGAACCGATCGCGACCGAATCCTCGATGAGCACGTTCTTGCACTTGACCGGATAGATCGCATAGGCGCCGTTGTCCTTCGACGGGCCCGCCGTCCATTCCACGCGCACGTCGCGGATGGTGATGTTCTCGCCGTCGTTGATTTTCAGCCCGTCGCCTTTCGTATCCTCGATCGCGAGATGCTCGATCGCGAAATCGTTCGCGTAGACGAGAATGCCCTCGGGGCCGGAGATCTGGTTCTGGAACGAGAGGATGCTCTTGTCCGAACCCGCGCCGCGGATAGTCACGCCGTTCGCGCGCAGCGTCAGCACGCGCTGCAATTGATGTTTGCCCGGCGGAATCTCGATCACCGTGCCCGGTTTCGCGTCGAGGAATTGTTCCTGCAGTTTCTTCTCGAACGCGGCGTCCGCTTCACCCGGAGGCGGGGGCGGCCCTTTCCCGCAGCCAGCGGCGATCACACAGAGGGCAACAATAGCGAGCTTGCGCATGGCGGTTCTCCCTTCGGACTCAATGCGCCAATGTGCTCTCGAACGAGCGTTTGAGGGAGGGGGGCGAAGACTAGCCTTGGGGGGCAATCCGGCCATCATGTGTTGGCCGTTTATGCCACGGAGTTCGTGGCAGATCGCAACGATCACGCCCGTTTACTGTTCAATTCCTCACGCACAACGCGGCGCACCGCATCCAGCGTGAGCGGTTTCTTTGTGGGAGCGGCAAGCGCTTCATGCAGAGCGCGATTGATTTCGGTCTGGTAGCCGACTCCGGCAGCCTCGGCGCGTTTACGAAAGCCGGCGATCACATCGTCGTCGAGCATGATCGAAATACGAGTTTTGTTTTTCGCCGTTTTGCGCAGCGCGGTTAGATGGGGAACCTCGCGCGCGCGTTTGGCTTTGCTGAAATCGTACTCTTTACGCATAACTGAGTGCCTCTTTTCTGGTCGCCTTGCGGGCGGAAATCAGGCGGGGATTTTCGTCACGCAAGGTATACACCACTGTCAACAATCGGCCTTTGTCGCTCAGGCCGAGGAGAATCCAACGCGGCTCGCCTCGGGTACTGCCGTCTTCGATGACAAGCGCGTGAGGATCCCACAGGCAGGTGGCCGCTTCCTCAAATGTGATGCCGTGTTTGGCCAGGTTGGAACAGGCTTTCGCCTGATCGAATTCATGTCTTATATATATAAAGTATATATCAGAAACGAAGGCTGAAGTTTATGGCCCCGCGTGGGTTTGTCGCATCGCCGTCGGCGCGGCTCCGGTCCAGCGTTTGAACGCGCGGCGGAATTCGCGCGCGTCGGAATAGCCGACTTCGCTGCCGATATCGGCGATGCTCAGGGCGCCCGCACTGAGCAGTTCGAGCGCGCGTTCGGTGCGCAACTGGTCGTGGATGTCGCGATAGATGCGGCCGGCGGCGGCGAGCTGGCGGCGCAAGGTGCGCTCAGACAGATTCAGGCTCGAGGCCACTTCGCTCAGCGTCGGGTGCTCGGCGAGGCGGCGGCGCAGGATGCGTTCGACCGAGGCGACGATCTCGCTCTGGCGCTTGATCTGCGCGGCCTGCTCGCGGCAGATCGCGAGCGCCTGCTGCGCGCTGACCGGGTGGTGAGTCGGCAGGCGCATGTCGAGCCAGCGTGCGCCGACGACCACGCGATTGCGGTTCGCGCCGAAGCGCACGTCGCAATCGAACAGTTTGCGGTACTCGGCGGCGTGCGGTGGCGCGGGGTAGGTGAGTTCGAGCCGTTCCGGCTTGAACGTCGGACCGACGATGCCGCGCGCGAGGTTCAAGGTGCTGGCGAACAATTCCTCGCAGAGAAAGACGAGAATCTCCTCGTCGGGAAAGCGCGGGCGCGCGACGAGCGCAACTTCGCCCGCATTCAACACTTCGAGCTCGACGTCCATCAGCGCGCCGGTGATGTCGGCATGCTCGATGCCGATGCTCACCGCTTCACCGAATGTGCGCGCAGTCATCATCGCCAGGCCCATGATGCCGAACGTGCCGTTCGACTGATGCGCGCCGACCTCGAGGCCGAAACTGCTGCGTGGAATCGAACGCAGCGCGCGCTTGATGATGATGCTCGCCTGCCGATATGACACGCGCACCGCGGCGTCGTCGATTTGCGCGCGAGTGATGCCGAGCCCAGCGAGCCAGGGCTCGACCGGCATGCCTTCGGTGTCGGCCAGTTGCGCAAGCACGGCGAGGATCGTCGTCGGAATCACCGCCGCGGTGTAGCGCGGATCCGTCGGTGCTTGGCGCAATGTGGCTTTGGTCGCGATGGGCTTGCGTTTCATTGTCAGGGACCGAACGGCAGGCGTCGTGCGCACGATGGTAACGATATGCGCCGTGCAAGTCGCGATGCGCTGCGCAACGGATCGGCTCGCGCCTGTGGCCCACAGCGTTCGGAACGAGGCCGCGCCGTGGCGCGGCTTCGGGTCAGCGACCGGCGCGCAGGCGTCTGAACTGGAAAAACGCGCCGATCAGGAAGACGACGAAGGCAGCGCCGATCGCCATCTGCAGATTCGGATCGTCGGGGCCGGATGCCAGAGGGCGCCCGGCCGGCAGCCGCGTCGAGGTTTCGGTGAATCCCGGAATGACGTGGAAGAAAAAGGTCAGCGAATAACCGATCGTCGCGACATAGCGGGCGGCGTAGCTGAACAGCCATTTGCGCTCGGCCGCGTAGGCGATCGCGATCACGATCAGGGTGATGATGCCGAGTGTGTGCGGTTTGCCGAAACCGCCGTGCTGGAAAATACCGAAGCCGGTCAGACAGGTGAGCACGGTCGCCCAGACATAGATCTGTCCGATGCCGGTTCGAGTCCCGATCGCGCCGTTACGAATGAGCGCAACCGCCCCGGCGACGACCGCGATCAGGCTGAGAAGGGTGTGAAAGACACCGAGATAAGTCAGTCCAAGCATGTATTTCCCCTGTGGATGGTGCAGGCACGGCGCCATCGCCGCGCTGCGGCGACGAGCATAGCGTGAGACCGGCTATGCGCCTATTCGCAAGTGGGCATCCGCGTGTCGCGCACTCAGTGCCGGGCGGCTGCGCTGCGATTCACGTAGATCGGATTGCCGATCAGCAAGAGCTTACCGTCGACGCCGCGCACATTCGCGCGCAGCCAATGACGCTGGCCGTCGCTGGTCCAGGGAAAAGAGAAGATCTGCGCCGCGGCGGAGATCTTGGGCTGATCGATCACGCTGGCGACTTTTCCGTCGATCACCACCTCAACGCTGCCGCCATCGACGTGCGCGACTTTGACGGAGAAGTCCGCTTTGCCGTTCTGTGCGATTGTCACCTCGTCGCCCATTTCCGCGTCGAAGCCGTTGCCCTTGGCGGTGAATTCGAGGTGGCGATCCTTGCTGCCGAAGACGTCGATGTAGGCATGCCCCGCGCGCAGCGCGTCGAGCAGCGCGCTTCGAGAAAGATTGGCGGCGTGCACGACGGTGCTCGGCGTGCCGACGCCGACGCTGCCGTGACTCTCATTCCACTGCTTCGCGTTGTGGTTGTCGCTGCCGCCGACCGCGGTTAGGCGGAAGCCCTTGTCTAACTGCGCTTCCCAGAACGGCACCCCGGAAATCGCGGTGTCGGCATCGTTGGTGTTGACAACTTCGATGCCATTGACGAGATGCATGTCGACTTCCGGTTTCGCCGTCCAGCCGCAGCCCATGCACAGCTCGCCAGAGAGGCGGATCGGATGATTGATCGAGAGGAAGCCGCCGAGCTTGGCTGCGCTGCGCAGGAGGGTATTCCAATCGGGCACGTCGGCGCTGCCGACGCGGAAATCGAGCGGGACCCAGGTGCTGAGCAGGTTGGCGTGGCCGGTGAACGTGGTCAGTTCGCGGCTCGGCAGCAGCAGCAGGTGGTCGAAATACGGTTGCAGTTCACGCACGACATTGGCCTGCGACACCGTGTTGTGGTCGCTCAGCGCGATGAAGTCGAGCCCGCGATCGACCGCGGCTTGTGCGGTCAGGAACAGCGGGCAGGGCACTTTGCCTTTGCCGCTCTGGGTCGTGCACGAGCCGTCGCTGTGCGCGCCGTGCATGTGTAGGTCGCCGCGGTACCAGCCGGGTTCGGCGCGCAGCGGCGTGTCGAGCACGTCGGGAATTTTTCCATTTCTGGAGAAGTACACTTTTGCCGTGTACTCCGCATGAGTGTTGTCGCGGATGTTCGGGATGCCGAGCAGAAGATTCCAGCGGCCCGGCGTTATCGGGCCGGGCAGGTAGGACGGCGTGGCGTCGGTCGGCGACACGGTGAAGCGGCTCTTGTTGCCGCCGCTCCAGCCGCGAAACGCATTGTTTTTGAAGCCACCCGGGCCGAGCAGACCGAGATCGATCGTGGTCTTCTGCTCCTTGCCGGTGTAGGCGAAGTCGACAGTGATGCGATCGACACCGGCCGGCACATCGAACGGCACGAGTTTGTAGGTCTGGTTGTCCTTGCCTTCAAGCTTGCCGGTCAACGTCAGATCGGGTTTGTCGCCGGCTTGCGCGAATGTGGCAGCGGAGAACAGGGAAAACAGTAGAAGGGCAAGAAATTTCACGGCGTCACTCGATGGGAATTCCGGCACACTTCGCCGCCGCGCGCACCGGATTGCAGCGTACGATCGCGCCGTCGTCGAAGTGCACACGGTACGGTCCGAAGCGCGGATCGGGTTCGAAATAGTCGGTGGAAACGAATTGTGCGCCGCTTTCCATCGCAGTGTCGCGGCGGCGAGTATCGTTGCGCCTCGCCTCGAACGTATCGGCGTCGGCGCGCGTGCGCACAAGCATTCCGGCGGCGACGTCGGCGTGGATGCGCGCCTGATCGGGGATGGTTTCGTTCAGTGTGATGTAGGCAGCGGCCGGCGAGTTTTCTTCGATCGTGGCGAACATCGCGCGGCCTTCGAGCGATTGGCGCGCGCCGCGATAGACGGCGACTTTGTCGGCACTCTCGTCGAGCACGAACAGCACGCGTCCGCGCGCCTCGCCGATCGTCGGCCAGTGATTGGCGTGCACGGCGTCGTGCAGCGTCGGGAAACCGGCCTGGATTTCGTCCGGCGTGATCAGTTGTTTCGGCCCGAATACGCTGCGGATCTCCGCGTCCAACCGATCGAACGCGGCTGTTTCGAATTTCAACGGCGGCGGCGATCCGGGGCCGAGCTTGCTGTCCTTGGCGTTGATCAGAATCATGATCGGCGCGTGCTGCGGATGCGTGGCCGACCATTCGCGCACGATCGTCAGGCAGGCGACGAAGCTGACGCAATTGCTGCGGAAATCGATATCGGCCAGATGCATGACCTTGAGGCCGGGCTTGGCCATCAGCGCGGCTTGCGCGGGCGGCCACGGCGGTGTCGGGAAACCTTTGCGCAGCGCGCTCGGCGGATGCAGCCAGCGGCCGCCTTCGGGGTCGTCCCAGACGTCGAGCTCGAGTTGACGGATGCCTATATCGAGCTGTTCGTTCAACGGACGATGGCCGTAGTCGAGACCGTCCGCGCCGTGGGTATCGCGAGCCCGGTGCGCGGCGAATTCATCCGGTGGCATGTGCAGTTTGTAGCTGTTGTGCGTGCCGATCACCTGCATATCGTTGAGACGCAGGTTGTGGTCGATCCACGCGCGTGCGCAGGCCTTGCCGCCGGCCTGGGCCGCATTCGATGCGGAAAGATTGCAGCCGGTTTCCGCGGCGAGGCAATGCGAAAAGATCGTGCCGAGGACAAGCATCCCCCCGGCAAGTCTTGCAGTAAATCGAAAGAGAGAGGGCATCACGCGGGAGGGCGTCTTGAAAATCTCTCCCCCGACGTCGTCGGGGGAGAGTGGGCTTGCGGGCGCATGTTATTGGTTTGAGACATTCACCGCGTTGCGCGATCAGAACTTGTACATCACCGACAGCCGGTACGCGCGGCCGAGCAGAGGACGTGCGAGGAAGGTGTTGGCGAGCGGATTGTTGGCGACGAGTTCGCCCGCGCGCGGATTGCCTTCGGTGAGGCCCTGCGAATTGTTGATGTTGTCGACGTAGCCGTACACGGTCCAGCGGTCGTCGACCTTGTAGCTCGCACTGGCATTGAAGGTATGGTACTGCGGCAGCACGAAGGTATTGGCCGTATCGGAGTAACGCTTGCCTTCGTACTCGGCGCTGACCTGCAGACGCAGCTTGCCGTCGAGCAGATTGAGGCCGGGCACGATGCGCAGGCTGGCCTTCGGCACGCGGATGAGCTGGTTGTCGCTGAAGTTGAACGGAGTCGGCTGGCCGCCGCCGGAAGGCGCCAGATAACCCTGGAGGTTCTTGTACTTCGGATCTTCGATCGTCGCGCTGTAGGTCACGTCGAACCAGTCGACCGGGTAGAAGCCGCCTTCGAGTTCGAGGCCGTAGGTCTGCGTGTCGGCGAAGACGGGCTGGTTCTGGCCGGGCAACGACGGGTTGTTCGGGTCGAACGAATAGGTCGAGAAGCCGACGTTGTTGTACTTGGTGTAGAACAGCGTGCCGTAGAACTCCATCCAACGGTTGGCGAACTTGAAGCCCACCTCGCCCAGATCCATCGTCTGCGTCCGCGGCAGCGGATTCGGCGTGGGGTTGTCGATGTAGGAGCTCAGGTTGGGCAGACGATACGTCGGCGTCCAGCGGGCGAACATGCCCATGCGCTCGTCGAACTGATAGTTCAAGCCGATCGTGCCGCCGACGTGGTCGTAGTCGTTACTGAACGGCTTCAACACGCCGGTGCCGTTGAGTATCTGCGAGTTGGTGAAGGTGCCGTCGAGGTTGTACGCCGCCTTCAGCGCGTTCACGCCGCTGAAATCAACCTTCTCGTAACGCGCGCCGTAATCGAGGCGCAGCTTATCGGTGAGCTGCCATTCATCGGAGAAGTACACGGCATTGCTGTTCTGACTGCCGCCGGCGTTGGCCCATTCATAGCCGTTCTTATAGATGCCGTTCTGGGTGATGTTGCCGAGCACATTGCCGTTTTTGTCGACCGCGACGAGGTTGAGCAGGCGTGCGTTGTTCTCCACGTCGAGCAGCACGGACGATGAGTAGCGGTCGAACTTCAGGTCGATGTGCGCGATGTACCAGCCGACCGTGAAGTTGTGCTGGCCGGCGAAATCGAACTTCGCCGACAGGTGCGCATCGTTCATGTACTCCTGGGTCGGCGAGGTCACGCTGCGCAGGCCGCCGATGATGGCGAGGCCGTTGCCGTTCTGGTTGGCGACATCGAACACCGTCGACGGCGAGTCGACATAGCGCAGTTGCAGATGGTCGGTGCCGGGATAGATCGACAGCGGATTCGGCTTGGCTGCGAGCGCGGCGTTGATCAGGCCCTGGCCCGAGTACAGCGTGTTCGGGAACAGGCCATTGCGCACCGTGTTCGTATCGTTGATGCGCAGGCCGTCGGTGAACTTGATGTTGTCTGTGATGCTCTGCTCGAACTTCCACGTCGCCTGCGATCGATGCACCTGCGTGCCGGTGTCGTTGTTGTACTGGTACGGTTTGCCGTTAGGCCCGGTCAGCGTGATGTGGTTGGTTTCCGGACCGGCGATCGTGTCGTAGCTGCCGTCGAAGCCCGGCACGGCGCGGATGCTGCCGTCCGCATAGGTGCGCATCGGCACGCCGAGATCGAAGTACACGGTGTCGACCAGGCGCTTGTAGTCGAAGCTGAACTTGCCGGTGTCCCATTCCTTCGAGATCGTCGCGCGCAACTGGCCGCCCTGGTCGGCGGTGTAGCCCGGATCGCGTACGCCATCGTCCTTGCGGTAGAAGCCGCCGACGGCGAGTTTCCAGCCGTCGCCGAGCGGCGTGCCGAACCAGAAATCGCCGCGGTTGAGGCCGTAGTCGCCGACCGTGTACTTGAACAGGCCCGAGGCTTCGTCGCCGACCTGGCGCGGGATGTAGTTGACCGCTCCGGCCGGCGCGTTCGAATAGAACAGCGAGGACGGACCGCCGCGCACGACTTCGATGCCGTCGATCGTTTCGTCGAGACGGAATGCCTGGTCGCCGTTGAGATAGCCGAGCGAGGGATCGTGATCGACCGGCAGGCCGTCTTCGAGCAGCGTGATCGAGCCAAAGCCGTCGACCGGGATGCCGCGTGCGCGGACATTGCCGCTCGCCTCACCACCCGATGCCTCAACCCAGAAGCCCGGAACCGACTTCAGCGATTCGGTCACGCTAGTCGGCGCCTGCTGGCGGAGTCTGTCTTCGCTGATCGTCGTGATCGAATAGCTGGTTTGCTCTTTCGTGCGCGCGTCGACGCCGGCGCGGCCGGTGACGACGACTGATTCGAGGTTCTGTGTCGCCTTCGAATCGCTGTTCGACGGTGTCGTTTGCGGGTCGGGCCCTGCGGCGTTCGGATTCGCCGGTGCGGCGGCATCTGCAGGCACAACGTCGG